>OAPC01000076.1_pt1 | contig 8637 bp, 6 predicted proteins | sample 1516261 | NCBI WGS metagenome assembly OAPC01 (sample SAMEA3275580, study PRJEB22092) | marine metagenome | biome: Surface Water | collected 2014-06-21T10:00:00+00 | depth 0.2 m | reverse complement strand
TTTGCAGATGCTGCACCGGCCAACATCGACTGGCTTGTCAACAACGCAGGTGTAGCGGATGGAAGATGGCGAAACATAGCGGAAATCGATGATGCGTGGGCGCTTGAAGTGAGCGACATTAACGCACTTGTGCCAGTTCGAGTTGTTCAAGCTCTCTACGGAAAAATGAACCATAGCGGCTTGACAAAGGTGGCGATGATAAGCAGTTTGATGGCTTCGATTGATGATTGCCACATGGGACGATCGTATGCCTACAGAGCCAGTAAAACGGCGCTTAACATGTTCACAGTAGCTATGAAGAAAGAAGCCATTGAAGACCAAATCAGTTTTGTTCTTTTGCACCCTGGTTGGGTCAAAACAAGCATGGGAGGCGACAGGGCCCCTGTTGAAATTCCTGAAAGCGTTGAAGGAATGCGCAACGTTGTCGATTCTTTAACACTTGAAACGAGTGGGCGGTTCATTCAGTTCGATGGAGAACTGTTGCCTTGGTGAGGGGCTGCGTTGGATAGAAGTATGCAAAGGGGCTAGAGGGGATCATATGGAAGAGGAGAAGCCATTGTTGACCGTTGTGAAATCGCGAGTGGTTGATGAAGCAGAACCCCCGCTTGAGCCAGGAGAACAAGCCTTGCTCGACACATTGTCGATGTTGTGTTCCTTTCACACGACCGAAGATTTAGCGAGTTTCCTTTATTCACCAATGTTCCAAGGACTCGTCGGCAACCGGCCTCCCTTTGTTGTCTTTGAAATCGGCGTCTATCTTGATCACACCAACACAATTGAACTCGTTGCTTCGAAAGATGGAATCGTTCTCGCTGATGCAAGCGCATCTGGCGCTTTTCATGGAAATATTCACACGATTAAGGATGAGAAGGACGCTGCAAAACAACTCACACATTGGCATCAAACCGTGTACACTGACAGCGGAAGATTTGATTGAATTCATTCAGTAAAACAACGAGCAGCATGTCAACGAGCCATCTGCTGCACGGATTTGACTCATGTCGAGAACGACGGGTTCGAGCCCCAATGACTTGATTGCGTCAAGGACCGCTGGATAGCCGTCTGCGACAAGGACTTGCCCGTTCGGCAATCCAATCGTGTTGCATCCATAGGCTTCCTCTTTCGGCATCCACCTCACTTCACAACCTTCGGGGAGTTCACCGAAGGCATCCTCAGGAAGATATCCTTCTGGGACAAGGATGACTGAGTCCGTTGGCGTAGAACTGATGCTTGTGAGATGAAGGGCGTGTCCTGGTATGTCGACCACACGGAGATCGTGTCCGAGGTGAGTCAAAAGGTCCCGGAGTTCTTCGATCCCAGCATCGTTTGTCCTCGATGAGCGACCGACGAAGAACAAATCTCCAAGTCGGATGATGTCGCCCCCATCCATTCGCGCCTCACCATGCATGCGGCAGACTTGAGTTCCAGAGAGTTGGCGGGTTACGAACTCTGCAATCGGGGGTTGTTCTGGGACCCGAGAAGGGTGGCCTGGAACTGGAAGGAGAACATGTCCATCGATAACAACGGCTTGGTCCTCAACGAAAATGGAATCTGGTAATTGATCATCGGATGGAAGGACTGTGACTTCCACGCCTGCATTGAGAAGCGCTTCTCGGTATGCCAAATGTTGCACTCTGGCCTCGTCCAAGTCAGTCGGCCCTGTGCCGAAGAATTTGGCAATTGCTTGGTCAAAGGAAGAGGGTATTGCTCGGGTGAGAGCCCGGCCCTTCTGGTCCAAACGAACCGTTGCCATGTCCAAACCGGACCAATGTCCCCCCTTAACCGTTCGCCTGTTCTAGGAATTCGATTTCCGGGGTCCGGAAGTCTCGTTTTTATTTGAGTTCAAAGATAGATGATGTCTAAGGCCGTTGGGTTCAACAACGAAAGGGGTCACGGCAGGTCATGAATCCACACCATGCGCGTGCTGGTTTGCTCGTCTTGTTGATGTTCACAGCCCCTTTTGCAGGGTGCATGGGTGAAAACAGCGGTGAAGATTTACCTGACGAAAGCGCCCTCACCGTCGCACCTGAAATCATACCTGGTGGCGAGTGGACAACCATCGTGCTCTCCGCTTCAAGAGACATGAGTGTTTTCATTCCTTACTTTGTTCAAGACCCGGGTTCATTACGCGCTCAGAACGGTACCGCACTCGACCTCCTCAAAGGTGATTCGATCGGTATCAGTGTTTTGTTTCCGCCTCGAAACAGCGACATTGTGATGCTTCTAGGAGAGTATGGGCGCACTGATTGGCCAATTCGAGCAGCGGGTGAGTCCTGGGGCGACTGGATGAACGATCCATCGAGTGGTTCTGCAGTCATGGCCTCGACCAATGAAGACGAAGGTGGGCTTTGGCCTTGGATTGTTCCATCGGATTCACCTGGTGGGGAAGTGATTGTCAAGCAAATGGAAACGGTTCGCGACCAACGCGCTGACTTAACTGAAGCCGATGGCGTTGGGGCAAGTGGCGGTTGGGTCAACGGGCGCGACGTCTATGAATGGGTCGATTTCATCACTGACGACACCCCCTGTGCGACCTGTGGCCCCGATGGTGCCGTTGGATACCTCGATCGATGGATTGGGAATGCAAACCCTTCCTATGAACACGCCATCACGTATTTTGAAGGTGTGATGAAAGGGTATGGCTTGGACTCTGTTGAGGTTCACAGGTTCCAATCAAACACGGCTTGGGCAGTGAATATTTGTGGCTACAAAACCGGTTCTGTATACCCTGATGAGTGGTTGATTTTTGGTGCCCATTTCGACATCGCCCCTCCTGTGGCGTACACGCCGGGTGTCCTTCCCGGATATGGGACAAGACATGGGGCTTACGACAATGCGGCGGGTTCAAGCATGGTGCTAACAACGGCAAGTGTCTTGGCTGAGTTTGACGCTCGGAGAACCATGGTGTTCTGCCTCTGGTCATCTGAGGAAGAAGGGTTGTGGGGCTCGCGCTCGTTCGCCAACGATCTGCCCGACGGTGTTACCGTCAGCAATTACCTCAACCTCGACATGGCTGGAGTCAACTATCCCGGGGATTATGCGCTTTCGGTCTATCTTGGGCCCGATGGGACTGAAGAGGTAGTGGACCAAGCCGGTATGTTCCACTTGGCTGAATGGATTGGTGCCGACGCCCTCGACCTTGCATCACAAATGGAGCGCGGAAGAGCTGAATGGTTGGACGGTGGCGAAAGTCCGCTATGGGGCAACCAATACACCGATACTGTAGCAATTTACGAATCACCTACTGCCCGCAGCGACCACCAATCATTCCAAAACATCGGCGTCGCCACGTTAGGATGGAATGGGGTTGTTGACGGCTATCCTTGCTATCACCGTGAATGCGATACAATGGAGACCATGATTGAATACATGGACACGGATGAATCCACTGGAATTAACAATTTAGCCCATTCCTGGGATATTGTCACGTGGTGGGCAGTCTATGCATTCCTGCACATGGATCAAACTCCGGTTCCAAATGAACTGTGAGTTTTATTCAGCGTTCCGGGCCTCGATGAGTGCTTGAACATCCTCAAGCACAAGTTCTGGGAACCAATCGTTATCGCCCCACCAAACTTGTTGCAGCCCAGTGTGGTCGACGAGAACCGTTCCCGTGCTGTGGTTGACACTGTAAGCATCGGGGTGGTGTCGCCCGCTGGTTGTTGTGCTGGTATCGTTCGATTCTTCAGTGCTGTTTCCACTGTCGCTTTCGCTGCTTTCATTGGCATTGTTGCTGTTGTTCTCGTCAAGATCCGAAGGGGCTTCTTCAATCCAAAGGCCAACACCGAAGTTAACCCATACGTCTGTAATCGCCGCAAGTTGAGTTTCATTATTGACATCATTAATTGACAGATGGGTCCAATCTGTCCCTCGCCCATCTTTCCATGCCAGCATCGTGCCGGGGTCGTCTCGCCACGGGTCAACTGTGACAGTGATAAATTCCGTTGCATTGTGTTCTTCTTCAGTTAATTGACTGGACATCCACCGAAGATTTTCAGTGACAATTGGGCAAATATCGATGCAGTTGGTGAAAAGGAAGGCGATAACGACGACTTTGTTATCGGTTTCTTGTCCAAAATTCCATGCATCCCCCGTGGCGTTGTTGAGGGTGAAATTATCGACTCCAACGACTGGAGAAATATCTTCTCCGTGGAATTGTGATTCTGTTTTGAATGATTCTGGTGCAAAACAGCCGGACAAAATCAGCGAGAGGGTGAGAAAAAGTGCTGTGACAATTTTTTGCATAACTCCACCTCAAACTGAAGTCCCTAGGTATGGCAAATCTGCCTCGAGCTGTACGATGTACAACCCCGTGGAAATACAAGATGCGTAGGTGAGACCGTCGTGATGTTCAACGGCCCACAAGAATGGAGCCCAGCTAAAGTCATAGAAACTCGATTGGATTTCTGTTCCATCTTCACCGTGAGGGAGGTACCATCCAACGGTGGCTTCGAAGTTCGTTGCTGTGCGATCGTCCGGATAGGTTGGGTCGACGAGCGTTTCGACATCGATGATCCACAGACCAGCATGGTAGTGGGAGATGTAGAGGCGCCCGTCCCATCCGCCGCCGTGGCTTTGATCGGTTGTTTCATCTGTCTCAAAGTACGCACTGTCGAGGTTGTGGGGTGAGAAAAGCAACCACTCATTCGCCACAGGGAATGCTTCGCAATCCTCGCCATAGCAGTGATCTTCAGCATAGGGGATTTCCCAATCCCGTATCAATTTGGGCTTGAATTTGAATTGCCCGTCTTCCATGGTGTAGTCGGTGGTGTCAAGGAGGTAGATGATGCCCGTACCAACGTTGGTTGAAAGCACCTCAACCGCAGCAGTCACAAGGTGGACTGGTTCGTCAGAATATCCAACATGCGAAAGATCGACCATGTTTGGGAAAGGTTCGGCGTAATGGATGTAGGAAACCCTTCCGCCGTTTTCATTGCCTGTGGTTCCACTGTCTGGCTGGCCGTCCCCATCCAAGTCAAGGAAATCCATCCACAGGCCAACCTCTTCGGCTCGCCAACGGCATTGAATTGGGTTGCCCTGGCCGGTTTGGCACAATGTAGCGTGAAGGGTGTATTCTTCTGGAGAATTGACCGGGTGAGGGACGTCTGTGACGTCCCCAATTCGAAGTCCTGCTTCCCAATAGCTGCCATAGATGAACGTGTGGCCGTAGCGAGGATCGTTTGGATCTTCCCCCGGCCAGAGTTGGACGGTCATGTCGTGGATGTAAATCCAACCGCCGCGTGTGGTTTCCCAAGCCACTTCATACTCGCCGACCTTCACAATCGTATGACCAAGGCCTGCTGCTGGAACGCCGGGAAGGTTTCTTGCAGCAGAACCATCGAGGTTCATATGGGCAATGGTGACGCCCCCACAAGCTTCTCCAATAGCGTCCTCACACTGCTCATAATCTGGATTGGCGATGAACAAATACCATTCTCCATCAATCATATGTGTGTACAGATTGTGAGGGCCTGTTGGGTGATCTGCATCGTACCAATTATCAACAAAAACCGGGTTTGTTTTGTCGGTGACGTCGATGAGTGTAGCACTCACTTGAATTGGGTCACTCCACTCTCCAATGTTCGGATCTGCATTCCCTGGGTCAACAAGCTGATTTTGTTGGATGATGTATTCACGGCCGTTGTATTCGAGGTACTTCACATCCAATACCTGGGTGTTAGGGTCGTTGTAGACACCGACGACTGAGGTGTTGTTTGGATCGGTCACATCCACGATGTGCATGTCGTTCCAACCTGCTAAGTATGCATACGTGCTTTCACCATCGGGCGTAGTAGCAACTTGAATCTCTGCGTTTCCAGGTGTTGTGAGAGGGTTAAAATCGAGAAGGTCGATGTTGTCCGTGCCTGCAACGTGTTGTGAGGCATTCGAGTGGTCGTGGCCTTCGTATTGGTAGAGTGGGTCTTCCTGGTCGAAGGCGATGACGTTCTTGCTGCCCTCTTCCTCTGCAGGGCTGAAAACAAGCAATGTAGCCGAACAAAGGAGGATGACAATGAAGATGCCGAGACCTGTCTGCTTCGCGCCCATGTCATTCGCTGCTATCTCTTCCGTTTTGTCTTTATGTCGCGTGCTTGTGGCAAAAACATGTCCGGCGGCCATCGTCAATTTAGCGCACTCTTGATGGTGGCGCTCCTCGGGCTCTTGGTTGCGTCAACCGCATCGGCGCATGAACAGGAAACGTACAATGTCATTGTCGTCGCTGACGGGCCAATGCCAGCCAATATCACCGATAGTGGATTCGTCCAAGGGAACGCCGTTGTGTTTCGAATGAAAGACACGACAGAGAATGCGAGCATCCGAATCACCATCGACACAAACCAAGATGGGGTGTTCAACAGTTCGACTGATGATACCTCGGTTTGGCTCGTTGAATCATGTGAACTCGATGAAAATGGTAGCCTCGTAGATGATTCTTGCGCGGTCTCACACACCTATGAATTCAGCCTCAACGCTTCTGTGGGAGATTACGGGTACCTCTTTGAACGGTCGATTAATGAATCAATTGTTTCAAACGAAACCTATACAATTTCTCTGCAAAAAGACGTTCACGAAGAGCCTGGTGTGCCTGGTTTTGGCGAGTGTTTTGGTATTGGATGCGAAACTGATGATGTGTCGAAAAACGATGACGGGCCACGCACCGATCTCGTGTTGCTCGTGATGTGTGGCGCGATTGTCGGTATTGTCGGGCTTTCAATCAGCATCATGAACGAATCGAAAGAGAAGCAGTTGCAAGACGCTGAAGAGTGACTCAGCCTTCGATGAGTGGGCATCGTGGATCGAGGTCGTCAACAATGACGGCGTTTGCCCATAAGTATCGCGTTCGGCTGGGTTTTGATTTCAGGGTGATACGCACCTCGAAGGTGCTTCCTTTCTTTTCCATAGTATCAGATATACCTTGTCCGTGGACCTATATCAAACTGTAGTCTATTTATTACGGTTTTTCGGTTAATTCTTCCGTTCTGAGGTAAATAAATTCCATAATTGGGAATTTCATGGTAACAAATTTGGTTTTTGTTTTCTTAATATGTTATTTTTGCAACTCCTGTTTGGAACCCATTTCATCGTAGGATTGAGAAAGTCCCGGCGTGAGGGTGTGGCATGGCCGGCGGACGCGGACTGCAAGCACTCACTTTGGTGCTCATCATGATGATGGCTCCACTCGCAGGTTGTTTTGGTGAAAATGATGATGAGGGTATTGTAAGATCTGGGGATGTTACAATCACCCCAGTGACGATGATTGGAGGGGTGTTTCAAGGCCTCACTATATCGGCGGATGAAGATTTTTCAGCCTTCATACCCTACTTAATCAAAAATCAAGAAAGTGGTTTTATCCAAAATTCAACCGTGCTTGATTTACGTGCTGGGGATTCTGTCTTACTCAACGTACTTGCCCCTCCGCGAACTGATACTGCCGTTATCTTACTTGGCGAGTATGGTCGAGAAGAATGGCCAATTCGTTCCATTGATGAATCATGGCGAACTTGGTATGACCGCTCTGGATTTGAAGCGGAAGATGGGGACGGGATTATGAGGGTTGATGGTGAAAACGGAACATTGGACACAGTGGTGTCTTCAAACAACAGCGGTGGTGAAGTTTTGGCCATCCGTATTGCCGTGGAACGTCCAATGGCGGCCGCTTATTCGGAAGCTGATGGCGGTCGACATTCCACTGGTTTAGTCGACGGTTTGAATGTGTTCAATTACATCAGCCACATAACTGACGAAACGGCAGACCCCACAGATGCTGCTGACGGTGCTGTTGGCTACCTCGATCGTTGGGCCGGGCAAGGAAATGCCGCCTACGAAGATGCTGCACAGTACCTAATTGGCAACCTTGAGAGTTTTGGATTGGAAGTCATTGTGCAACGTTTCACCTATGATTCGCTCATGACTGGAGCACAAAATCCAGAGGCATACAACATCTGTGGCTACCGATTTGGTGACGTGAATCCTGATGAATGGATGGTGTTTGGTGCTCACTTTGACATTGCACCACCTGTGAACGGTGGCATGCTGGACCCCCACCTCTTTGGGCGAACATATGGAACTCGTGTTGGCGCCTATGATAACACTGCAGGCACCGCCATGGTGCTGACTGTTGCTGAAGCGATGGCGAATTTTAACACCCGCAACACAATGGTGTTCTGCTTATGGTCTGGTGAAGAAGGTGGAAAACGAGGCAGTGATTTCTGGACCGATTATTGGGTGAAAGAAGACAATCCAAATGTTGAGGTCACCAATTATGTCAACCTCGACATGGCTGGCGTCAACTGGCCGGGTGGCGGCGGAGCACCATGTGGTAATGGCCACGGTGGCGGTGATGCTGGATGCGACCCTCAGCCCGAAATCGATCCTGATGGATACCCAAAGGATGAGGAAGTCTGGCCGATGAGGGTCTACATCGGACCGAGCCTTGACCATGATGTGATGAACCAGCCTGGTATGGTTGGCCTTGCTATGTGGATTGGTTCTGACGCCATTGGTGTGGAAGAACAAATGGCTCCGTTGCTCGGAGCTGGTCATTCAGCTGAAACATGGAAAGTCGACGATTGGATGGCAAAGGATCGCCCGGAAATCATCGTTTACGAAGACACCACCGCTCGTTCCGATCACGCGACC
>OAPC01000071.1_pt1 | contig 8852 bp, 9 predicted proteins | sample 1516261 | NCBI WGS metagenome assembly OAPC01 (sample SAMEA3275580, study PRJEB22092) | marine metagenome | biome: Surface Water | collected 2014-06-21T10:00:00+00 | depth 0.2 m | reverse complement strand
CCTCTCAACGGACGCCTTGATCGCTGGACCCTTTCCCTTTCAGAACTCCGTCCAACCACCTACAACGCTCGGCTTGCAGCCGCTCGTCATTTGCTGAAATGGCTCGGCCATCGCTGGCCTGACCATCTCGTCAGAGCGCGCACCGGCCGTCGATTGCCCCGTACGCTCACCCGACGTGAGATGTCGATGGTGCTCGAAGCTGCAACAAACAGTGAGAATCCCGTTGCTTCCATTGTGGTCACAATGATGCTTGACACTGGCTTGCGCGTAAGTGAAGTGTGCAACCTTGACATTAACGACATCGATTTAGAAGATGGTTCAGCGCGGGTTTTTGGAGGCAAAGGCGACAAAGACCGACTTGTGCTGTTCACTCGACGCACCCTTGAACGCATTCATGCTTGGATTCCGGTGAGGGAGTCAAGGCGGAAGGGAGAGGATTTTGCCTTCCTTCTAAACTCCGCAGGCCGTCGGTTGCAACCACGGGGCGTTCAACGCCTCATGGATCAACTTGCAGTTGATGTTGCGCTCCCAAAAGGAAAACTCACACCTCACGTGTTGCGTCATAACTTTGCGACTGGGCTCTTGGAGCGGGGCGCAGACCTTGTTACAATTCAGAGGCTGCTCGGTCACTCAAGCATCGCAACCACGCGTGTTTACCTTGAGATTTCAGATCAGACCCTGCGTGAGGTGTACCATCGTGCTCAAGCGACGCGTGAGACAATTGAGGCGGCTGCTGAAGCATCGCAAGAAGAACATAAAGTCGAGGAGAACACACCCTCGACGAGTGCTTTTGGCATCGAGTGATGCTCACGTTCGCTTTGCTTTTCGCTTTGAAATAACGGCGGGGCCCGCCCATTCTCGTTTTGGGACCACTTGTTGCCCGGAGTGGCCCACAATTGGGCAAAATTTCCCCGATCGACACCTCGAACAATTTTCCTTCGGAGGCATTTCAACCGCTTTTCTCAAGCGGCCGTATTTTCTCCTTGGCATGCATGGATGTTAGCCACGGAGGTTTTCAATCATAGCGCTCAAAGCCCCTCTTGGGCTTCACTTTTTGTTGAACCAAGGCATGTCTCGGACGCTCCGTGGAATCTTGAGCGTGCCACCCTTGCGTCCATCATCAGATTTCTTCGACGGCAGCGTCTTTTTCGCAGCGGATGTTGCTTTGGAAGCGGTCGTTTTCGCAGTTTTCGTTGCCTTTGAGGTCGTTTTCTTCGCTGCTGCCTTCGTCTTTGAAGCAGTTTTCTTGGAAGCAGCCGCAGTTTTCTTGGCAGTCGACTTAGCTTTGGAGGCTGTTGTTTTGGCAACGGAAGTGGCTTTCGTGGCTGTGGCTTTCGTAGCCTTCTTTCCTTTTTCAGCAGCCTTTGCTGCGGCGCCGACCTTTTTTGCGACGGCAGCACTCAAACCAGCGTCTTGCAGTTTCTTTGAACCAGCGCCAGCCACCTTGCTGACAGAGTCTAATTTCGCAGCAACGAGTTTTTTTGCAGTAGCAGCGCCAATTCCTGGCAGTGTAGTTAACGCTTCAATCTTGGAGGAACTCTTCTTGGCAGCCATTGTCTCACTTGCTTCGCCATAGTGACGGACGCACTTCAATTCTTCTCCTAAGCATCGCTCGCCAAGGCGTTGGATTGATGCGTTGGACGGTTGACCATAGGGCATGACGGGAGGCGGGTTGAGCAACACAACCACGCGTGTCGTGGCCCAAGTTCATCGAGCGAATGCAAGTCATAAAGTCGAACATTCGACCAATTTATTGAGGCCAAAAGGCTACTCATTGCCCAGCAATGCCGTGTACCTCGGCGATGTTGCGATCGCCTTGCTTGCAAACCTTTCCCAGCCAGAAACACCTGAGTTTTCACGACCGCCGGGATTCAATGAGCAAAAATGGATGTTCTCAACGCAAAGTGGAACATTGCGTGTGAGCATTGAATCTCATGCATACTGGGGCCTTGGCTTGTTCAATTCAGGCTACCTCAATGTGATCGAAATCACCGGCCCTCATGAGCATCGCATGCGTTTATTGTACGATTTGCGGGCCTCCGTTGGGCGTAATCTGTGGGAGTTCAAGCATCGCGGCAGTGCCATGAAGTGGATGGCAAAGCATTGCAATGGCGCTACTCTTAGTGGGAATGAAACAACGTGGCTTGAGGCATTGGCATCTGCCAAGGGCGCCTTCGAGTCGGCCATTGAAATCCTTGAGCAGCGAATGTCTGCTGTGGAAAAAAGGATGCAAGAGCCCGATGAAGTTTCAGACTTCGTGCTCGAAAAGGCCCAAGTTGCCTACACTGCTGCGGAACTTGACATTGGCATGGCTCGCAAGGCACTCGCCGAAGAAAACGCGCCTGGCTTAGAACGCGCCTTGGCGCGGGCCGAGGCTGCGTTGATTGAAGCAGATCCAAGCACAGGCCTGTTGACTTCTGAGTATGATGCATCAGCACCAATTGGTCTCTCGTTAAGGGCGGACAATTCGCTACCTGCGGTCGCTTTGTCGGAACTTGAAATCGTCGACCTCACATCCTCAATTGATGAAGAAGAGTGATTGGGAGCAAAACCCTTCTCCGCGTCGCGTTGATAAAGGGGTGGCATCTCGCAAGGATTGGTTCACATGGCGTCCAAGAAGAAATCCGATGGCAGCGGAATTCAGCAGGCTGCAGGTCTCATTCGATATTTCGATGAAGAATCTGAAGATGCTTGGAAGATTACTCCGGGCCAAGTTTACTTCGCTTGCATTGCTCTTGCCACCTTCTTTTACCTCGTCAACCTCGGCGTTGTCGGAGCCATCATCGACCTCTTCTGAGGCGAAACGCTCACAACGGTTGAATCATCACGATTCGTTGTTCCTTGATGGCCATGCACTTGGCGACTTTCATGGCTGTTTCCATGTCGGTCGTGGCGCCAATGACTTTTTCGCCTTCAGTTTCGTGAAGGATGAGTTTGTGTGTGAGGTTGTGCAGCACACCTTCCTCGATGCGCTCGAAGACCCAGTGCTCGTTTTCGATCCTTACCATGGCAGGGATTTCGACCAGCGGCCCCATCGCTTCACCAATTCGTTCAGTACGGGTCTTTAGGCCACGAAGGTCGCGCAGTGGGCTCCAATTACGTTGTCTGACGTGTGTTTTGATTCTCCTGTTCTGCTCAACGCCTTCTCTAAATGCACGTGCCATAAGGGTCCCATCCCATGAAATCCGAGGATTCCATTTGCGAGGCTTCCTGAATCGCTAATAAGAAGCGCGACGATGAACACCCCCGAAAGGGCTGTTTTACAGGGTTCAGTTCGATGCTGTAGGGTTGTGAACCATCATGCCAATAAAAGCGACAAGAAGCGCAGGGATCGCAAGCATCAACGCCGGCAAGAGGGTGGCTTGCGCCATCATTGGGATTGCTAAACCAGCGACGGTTGTGGCCACCAACGGTGCGATGACGAATCGTACCTGCGGTGTTCGCACATCGGACTCGACAATCCATGGAATCACCAACGTCCAAGCAAGGGCGAGCCAAACGCCTGGTAGGATGTAGGCTGTCATCGGTGAAAATGCCATGAGGACCATTGGTATGAACAGGGCCATCCCTCTCAACCACCACGCCTCTGGACGGGGGGCAGCATCGAAGCCGAGTGTCGGCATAAATTGGGAGAGGAGCATGGCGCCAAGCACGGCAGCGCAGGCCCAGAACCCGTACAGATTGGCTCCGGTTGCCGTGGCAAAAATGGACGTGGAGTTGAGCAACATGCAAGCGCTCAACAGCATAAGTGCTGCGCATACGCCAAACATCGCAATCAGTGCGAAGCTCCGTCGTTCACCGTACAAGAGCCTGCTTTCAATCGTCCTCGAAGGTCGAATGATGAGGGTAAGAGAAACCGCAGCATGAATTCCCATCAAGAGCACGATCGCCTCCGTACCAACGGAAGGGTCGTCGATCCAAGCAGTCCAAGTGGCAGGCTTGGTTGAAATCCAAATCAATGCAATGACGATCAACAGGCCATTCTTCATCGAGGCCTTCCGTGCGAGCGTGGAAAAATCAGCATTGATGCTGTAGGTACTTGATGCTGCAAACAATTCACCAGAAAACATCACCATGAGTGCAAAAAGGAGGGGGAGCAAGGCTCCCGAAAGGGATGGAGGTTGCAATATCCCCTGTTGGGGGAGCGGTTCAGTGGCAATGTATGCATGTTCAGGAAACAGGAGTCCTAAGGTCATCAAAAGACAGATTGCTGTGAAATTCATGATTCGATGCCGGGCTACATTTGCAGCGTTTTCTCCAAGAAGTTGGAGGCTTGGAAGCCGATGGGCGCAGGCAGCAAAAACGACCATCACCAATGCTGCGGCTTCGTATCCAGCCTGACCCGTAAGCAAGACCCTCAGCCGTTCACCGAGGGAAGCATCTTTCGGAAGGTACTGCAACACTTCCATGTGGGTTGCATCAAGTTGCATGATCGAGACAAAACGGTGAAGCAGCAAGCATCCAAACATCACAGGAGGCGTCCATCGAACAGCTGAGCCAACCAGTGATTGGGCACGCCCCTTCTCAATGGATGCAATCGCCAACCACGAGCACAACACCAATGCCAGTGTTGGGAAAAACCACGGGAAGGTGTCGCCCAACATCACGCGAACCACAGGGGTTCACTCCTTGAGCATGGCGGAAGCAACATAGTGATGTGGCCGAACCCCAAACCATGTCGCGGGGGGAATGGCAAGACCAAGACCTCCTCGCCGTGGCAAAGGATACGCCTTTGTCGAGGTTGGCAGCAAACCTCGGCCTCGACGTAGATGAGTGGCTGAACTACGCTACGGAACCGCTGCCTGAAACCTTCCGAATTACACCGGGGCGATACGATCGAGCATGGACTGAATCCATTCTACGATCCATTGGTGGCGCACCAATCCACTGGGCCAAGGATGGTTTTGCTTGGCAGATGCCATTTGCCCGTGGCCAAGCCCCTGACGCTCAGGCAAAACACATCATGGCGCTGCTCCATGAATCCGGTCGCATCACCCGTCAAGAGGCCGCCAGCATGCTTCCAGTGCTTGTCTTAAATCCACGTTCAGATGAACTGATCCTCGACATGTGCGCCGCGCCCGGGTCAAAAGCAACACAAATTGCTGAAGCAATCCACCCAAACGGTGTGGTCGTCGCCAATGAGCCGGCTTCCGGCCGCGTCAACATGCTTGTGTCCAATCGAGGCCGTTTGGCAATTTCGAACATGCTCATCAACCAACAGGATGGCCGTCATCTTGGACGAATCCCCCCGCCGGGGTATGACGGAATCGTAGCAGATGTACCGTGCACAGGTTCTGCAACATCTCGAAAGAATCGCAACGTATGGTGGAAATGGTCACCGCGAGACGGTCGAAGTATGTTCAATCTTCAGGTGGAAATTGCCTATCGAGGGGCAATGTTGTTGCGCCCAGGCCATGATTTAGTTTACTCGACGTGCAGCTTAGACCCGTGTGAAAACGAAGCAGTTGTAGCGGAACTGCTTCGCCGTGCACCTTGGCTTGAACTCGTTGAAATTGATCGTTCGAACTTCGAAGGGTTGACCCTCCACTCCGGTCTTCAAACATGGGATATTCTGGACCAAGAGGGCCACCCATATGCTGGCAGTGATGCACTTACTGCCCCTTCGATTAAGCCATCACATTTTCCGCCAAGTCAACGACAGACGATGGCTGAAGAACTCGAACTTGAACTTGATTCAGCCTTCGAAAATTCGATTGAAGCAAGCCTTGTTCAGTGCATTCGTTTGTACCACCAAGACAACAATACGGGGGGCTTCTTTGTTGCTCAACTCCGTCACAAGCCAGAGGCAACACCGGAAAACGTCGCTCGAAGTTTCATCCCCAAGCGCTACCAAAACCCCGACTCTGGTTGGGTTCCAAAGGTGCTCGATGCCCCCCAACCAAACCGCCACTCCATCTTCCCCGCCCCTCAACCAATTGTCGATGAAGTGCAGGAACGATACGGCCTTAACGACGCCGAATGGTCATGGTGGCACCGCGGAAAGCGATTGAACATCGCACCAAAATTAGTCGAGGATCGAATCTTTAATCGCCAATGTCCAAACAAAAAGGGCAACTTGTCGCCAGCAGGCACCTTCCATCCGCTGAAACTCATTCATGTTGGGTTGCCGGCTTTCACTCAAAAGAGGAAGATTTGGCGCTCCCGTCAAGAATCCGTCCCTGCGCTCCGTGCATTGATTACAGCGCCAACACCGGCCTTGAAAATTGAGGTTCTCAAACGGATGCTCCAAGGCTGGGCGCCATTGATGGAAGAGTACACAGAACTCTACGGCCCGATTGAAGAGGAAGGCCCCGTGTTGCTCTCATGTGAATTGCCATGCGGAACGGCGCTTGTGTCAGGCTGGGTGGGGGCTCGTCTCACATTGATGATGGACAGGGTGGGTCGCGATGTTCTGCGCATGAAACTCGGGATGCCTTCGGAAGCGGACGAGGAAGAATGAGGTGAAGCGATGCAAAGGTATGCCGTGCCGTTGATGCTCCTTCTCCTTGCCACGTGTGCTGCGCCATTCGCTCATGCAGCTGATGGGCCGACAGAAACAGTCTCTACAGCAATTCCTGCCCCAGAGCCGCCATCAAGAATGCTTGTCGAAACCTTTCTCGATCAAGCAGCAAATGCCCCTCAAGATGTGCCAGAACACCTGCATTTGACGTGGTGGTCATGGAGCGATGAGACTGGTTCAAATTGGCCGGATGATGACGCTAAAGCACGCCAAGGCCAACTGAAAATGGATGGCACCTCCACGACTGTATTCAACGAACAAGATCAGGAAGCGACGGCAAAAACGCTCTTGCTCACTGAACCTGTGTTGACGCTGGAAGGGTCAATTCAGCTGATGATGGATGAACAGGGCGGAATTGCGATTCACCTGCCAGTGGAATTGACGCCACTCACCGACCTGAGCAACGACACCGTTCTCTCCATTTTCATCACAGAGGATCGAGCCATCGACCATCACGGTCGTGTGGCACACAATCTCGTCCGAGACATGATGCCCCAAGTCGGTTTTTCAGTGCAAGCGAACAACACCACAGAAGCGACATGGGTTGTTCCTTCAACCCACCTTGAAGCCGCTGGCGTTGATTTCGATCAACAACCTCATGGATGGCACATCACACTGGCGTTCTTTGGTGGGCTCGAAGATGAAAATGAAAATCGTTTGCTCGGCCTTTATACAACCCCAATTCCGACCACTTGGGACGGTTCCTCTGCGGGCGATTTTTTCCTTCCTGGTTTTCTTCTAATCCTCTGCTTGGTGGTTGCATCTGGTGCCGTGATGGGTTCCTTCAAACGCGAGAAGGGAATGCCAAGAATCGATGCTCAGTGGACTTCTTCCGAACCTGCTGTCCTTCAATTCAGGGTACAGGCGGGCACCCAGCCCTTGGCTCTAAACGGTTGCAGTGTTGCTGAACCGTGGGCGGTCCGTGGTGGGTTCAAGCGCGTCAAGATATCAGCGGGCAACCATCACGAGTTCACACTTCGCCTCAAGCAAAGCGAGGCCAATGACTGCCATGTATCGCTCAACGTCGAAGTTGAAGAACTTGGTTCGTGGACGCAGTACCTCCGTCTGCCCTCGGCACACGAAGCACTCCGAAGCGTTCAAGACAAGCCAAAGCAAGCAACGGATGGTGGGGATGCATGAACCTCGATGACACGGACCGGGCGATTCTCGAAGTGTTGCTTGAAGATGCACGCACCAGTCAAAGAGCCCTCGCTCGAAGGGTCGGTATTGCCCAAGGAACGGTCCTCAACCGCCTCCGGCGGCTCGAAGAAATGAACGTGATACAAGGTTACAGCGTCATTCTCGATCCAAGCGCCGTGGGATGGTCGATGACCATTATGGCAGGTCTACGGATTGTCAAAGGACGCATGCTTGATGTTCAGGCACAAATTGCTGCTGATCCACGGGTGTTTGCGGTGTATGACGTCACGGGCGATTGGGACTCAATGGTTCTTGCTCGCGTGAAAGACCGAGCGGATTTGGACGATCTCACAAAGACCGTTTTTACCCTTGAAGGCGTGGCTCGTTCTTACACACACGTCGTGCTCAACACGGTCAAGGAAGACGGGCGGACGCGCCCTGCACCAATCCCTGACGATGCATCGGATGATTGATGCATATTGTTCAACGGTGTGTCGAAGGACTCGAACAGTGAAGCCGATGATTCAGTGCGAAACTTCGTCGTATTCATCAACAAAAGGTCCGAGTTCGTGGGCCATGCTGCGAAGGGATTCGACCACCCTCGTTTCAGGCTTGAGCGCTTTCATCAAGACTTTACGAAGGTCTTCGGAGATTTTGATGTCCATCCCTTCCATGCGCCGCCGCAACTCATTTTGCAGGCGCCCTCCAGTTCTGTCCCAGTCCATGAGGATCGAAAGGGCGGGCCCACCATCGCTTGACCGCCGTGGCCCGTAGGACTCGTAGAGGTAGGCAATCAGGCGCTCCAAAGGCCAACCTCTGTTCAAAACCTCGATTGGGCCAGTGAAACCAAGCGCTGTGAGTGCTAATTTGTCCCGCTTCCCTTCAACCAAGACGGGCCAATGCTCCTCCCGATTCAGTGCCCTCGCTTCGCCGAGGGCTTGCCCTGCGATTCTGAAACGAAGGGCGGCATCGCCGGCGCCAAGAGGCGACCGGTGCCTGGTGTCTCGTGACATGGTTAATCCATAGCCTCCCTAAGCGCTTCAAGGAGTGTTTTTTCGCTGATGTTGTCAAACTTCACGGTTTTCTTCTTTGAAGTGTGGCCACTGACGATGCTCAACGACGATCGTGGCACACTGATGTTGAGAGAACCATTTCTGCTTTTTTATGTAAAAGTGCTTCTTCAGCATCCATG
>OAPC01000069.1_pt1 | contig 8887 bp, 10 predicted proteins | sample 1516261 | NCBI WGS metagenome assembly OAPC01 (sample SAMEA3275580, study PRJEB22092) | marine metagenome | biome: Surface Water | collected 2014-06-21T10:00:00+00 | depth 0.2 m | reverse complement strand
CTTAACTTCGGAAAAGTGGAACGTGACGCCTCCAGCATTAAGCCGTTCGTTAATCGCTTCAAGCGATTCCACTGCCGACATGTCGATTGTATTTACCGCCGAGCACATCAACACGACATGTTGGAGCTCTGGTTGTTTGGCAACTTCGTCATAGATGCGATCTTCCAAGAAGCGCGTGTTCGCAAAATAGAGGCTTCTCAAGGATTGCGCCGCCCTGATGCAGCTCATGGCGGGTTGTATAGCGGCTGAGGTAGGAATGGCTGCCCCCTTTGAACTCCTGCCCAACCCGGAAATGCGCAGCTATTGGGCTTTGGACGTCAACCTCAAAATCCACTGGCGAAATCCAAAATTCATGTGCATAGATAGGCCCAGCAAAAACAAGAGCGAAAAGTAAGTTTAAGGAGCGCTGAAACATGTTGAGACCTTTCGCGAGACTTCAGATGCTGATGGTGTGGTGTTTCCTATTGATGTCAAGTGCACTTCTGGGGTTTCTCAGTTTGCCCGGACAGGCCCGCGCCCATGAGTTGCGGCCGGCAGTGGCGGAAGTTTCTGTTAACGAGGACAGAATTGAAATCTCCCTGCGCCTTGCCGTAGAAACTCTTTTGGCAGGCATAGATCAGTCGCAAGTCGCAGATACCGATGAGGCGCCCGAAGCAGAGGTCTATGACCGGTTGCGCGGCCTGCCGGATCGCGCATTGGCGCAAATGGTTGAAAAGCGATTTTCCGATATTTCCGCAGGGATTTTGCTTGAGGGGGCTGGACCCTTGCGCTTGGCATCGGTGGATGTGATCGCAGAGCCAGATCTCGAACTGCCCCGCGATACGGTGGTTTCCATGTCTGCGGAGCTGCCGCCCGGGACGGCTCCGGTCTCTTTGGGATGGGCCGCGCGCAATGGCGGGCTGGTGGTGCGCCATGGGGAGGGTCCAAACGCCTATGCGGCCTTTTTGCAGGGCGGCGAAGTCAGCGCACCGCTGCCTCGGTCTGGTGTTGTTGAGGAAAGCACGGGCGCTGTGTTCTTGCGGTTTGTTGTCGAAGGCTTCGAGCACATTATTCCAAAGGGTTTGGATCACATTCTCTTTGTCCTAGGTTTGTTCCTCTTCTCTCTCGCTTGGCGCCCGCTCTTGGCGCAGGTCACGGCCTTTACACTGGCCCATACGGTCACGCTTGGGCTTGCAACTTTGAGCATTATCACCATTCCACCGGCGCAGATGTGGCTGGTAGAGGCTTTGATTGCCATCTCCATTGCCTATGTGGCGATTGAGAATATTCTGCGCCCGAAACTGGGGTGGTGGCGGATCCTTGTGGTCTTCGGGTTTGGCCTTTTACATGGGCTGGGGTTTGCCTCCGTATTGGGAGATCTTGGCCTGGCGCAGGGGCAATTTATTCTTTCTCTTATTGCCTTCAACATCGGTGTCGAACTTGGCCAATTGGCGGTGATTGCAGCCGCCTTTGTTCTCTTTGCTCTGCCCTTGGGGCGCAGCGCTATCTATCGCCGTGTGGTGGTGATCCCTGGATCTGTGGCCATTGCTTTCGTGGGCCTGTGGTGGGCATTTGAGCGCAGTTTTATGTAAAGCCCAAGCGCTACTCTGGCTGCGGCCTGCACTGTTGATCATAAAAAAGCCTCAACCCAAAGGGTTGAGGCCGATGTTTCTGCCGTGCCGTCGCCTGCTTATGCGCGGACGAGTTTTTCGTAGCTTTCGGCGATGTCGCGCGCCAGAGCGCCCACTTCAAATGTGTAATCGCCGATTTGACCCACAGGTGTGACTTCCGCCGCGGTGCCGGTCAACCAACATTGTTCGAAGCCTTCCAGCTCCTCGGGCATGATGTGCCGTTCGATCACAGTGACGCCGCGCTCTTGCAACATGCCCACCACGGTCTGGCGCGTGATGCCATTGAGGAAGCAATCGGGTTTCGGCGTGTGCACTTCACCGTCTTTGACAAAGAACAGGTTGGCGCCAGTGGCCTCAGCCACATAGCCGCGATAATCAAGCATCATCGCATCTGAACAGCCTTTGGCTTCGGCTGCATGTTTGGACATGGTGCAGATCATATAAAGCCCGGCGGCCTTGGCAAAGCATGGGATTGTTTCTGGGCTTGGGCGTTTCCATTTGGCGATATCGAGCTTTGCGCCTTTGAATTTGGCGTCCCCATAGTAGGCGCCCCATTCCCAAGCCGCCACGGCCATGCGCACTGGGTTGCGCGCGGAGGCGACCCCCATATCGTCACCTGAACCGCGCCAGCAAACCGCCCGCACATAGGCATCCTGCAGACCAGAGGCGGTCAAGACCTCCTCTTTCGCGGCCTCAATTTCGTCCACGGAATATGGAATTGGAATGTCCATATATTCGCCAGATTTCAAAAGCCGCTCGGAATGTTCACGAGACTTGAAAATCTTTCCGTTATAGGCGCGTTCACCTTCAAACACAGAGCTGCCGTAATGCAAGCCATGGGTCAGAATGTGAACCTTAGCGTCGCGCCAGTTCACCAATTCGCCATCCATCCAGATGACACCGTCACGGTCGTCATATGCGCCAGCCATGTGTAGTTCTCCCTTTGGTCGGCCAAGTTTCCAATTGTGTCGCAAATTACGTCCGTTTCGGACATAATATTGCGCAAAATGTGATAATCGCTAACAATTGATTCTTGGAATGTCAACAACACTGACATATTGTTGAAATCGATTTAAACAGAAAGGCATATCATGGCGCAGGGGCAAAATAGATCAGAACATACCCATGGTTTGCTGTTTTTAACCGATGAGCAGCTGCGCAAAGGCATTGAGGCTATGTTTTTTGCCTATCGTGGGTTTACGGCGGATCCAGACCGCATATTGGCTGAAAAATCCTATGGCCGAGCGCATCACCGGGCGCTGCATTTCATTCAGCGCAGCCCTGGCACAACCGTCAATAACTTACTGTCCACGCTCGGCGTGACCAAACAAAGCCTCAACCGCGTGCTACGGACCTTGATTTGCGATGGTTTGGTGCTCAACGAAGTCGGCACCAAAGACAAGCGCCAGCGGCATTTGTCTTTGACCGATGCAGGCAGAGAATTGGAGCAAGCGCTGTCTAACGCCCAACGTGATCGTATGCGCACCGCCTATCGCCAAGCGGGGGCGGAAGCTGTCTATGGCTTTTGCACCGTGCTTGAGGCTATGATGGATCCAGAATTGAAAAAACATTATGATCAGCTTACCGGCGGAGATATAGTATGACTCCAGATGCCCATTTGCTTATCGTCGACGATGATGAGCGCATTCGGACTTTGTTGCAAAAATTTCTTATTAGGAATGGTTTTTTAGTATCCGCCGCCCGTGATGCCGCTCATGCACGGCGCATATTAGCGGGTCTCGATTTCGATTTGATCGTTTTGGATGTGATGATGCCCGGCGAAGATGGCATTTCTTTGACCAAAGAGGTGCGGCGGAACAGCGACACGCCCATTTTGCTGTTGACCGCCAAGGGTGAGACCGAAGATCGGATCTTGGGGCTTGAGGCTGGGGCGGATGACTATCTGGCCAAACCCTTCGAGCCCAAGGAGCTGTTGCTGCGTCTCAATGCGATTTTGCGCAGAGTTCCCGTGCAAGAAGAGGTCGCCCCCTTGCCGAAGGTCATGCATCTGGGTCAGGTGCATTATGATGTCGACCGAGGCGAGATGTGGCAAGGTGAGGCGCGGGTACGCTTGACCGCAACCGAGAGCCAGTTGATGCGAATTTTTTCCAGCGCGCCGGGCGTGCCGTTCAGCCGCAGTAAACTCGTGGAACAGCTTGGGCGTGATGGCGGCCAAGCGCAGGAGCGCGCTGTGGATGTGCAAATCACAAGGTTGCGGCGGAAAATCGAAACGGATCCGAAGCAGCCGCGCTATTTACAGACAGTGCGCGGTGCGGGATATATGTTGGTTCTGGAACAGAGGTATGCGTTGTGAGCACAAAAATAATCACCCATGATGACTGCTTGGACCATGTGAACCCGCAGGGTCATCCCGAACAAGTGGCGCGTCTGGAGTATGTTTTGAAGGCACTCGCGCCTTTGGGTTTGGAGACGGTGTCTGCGCCCCTAGCTCCTGATGATGATCTGCTTCGGTGTCATCCACAAAGTCATATTACCGCTCTGCGCGCCGCGGCGCCGCAAGAGGGGTGGAGCCGTTTGGATGCGGATACCCATATGTCGCCAGGTACGCTTACAGCGGCTTTGCGCGCGGCGGGTGGTGCGATTCGGGCGGTGGATATGGTGATGAGCGGTGAAGCGGGCAATGTCTTCGTTGCAACCCGGCCTCCGGGCCATCACTGCGAGCGCGAAACACCGATGGGTTTTTGTTTTTTTGGCAATGTGGCCTTGGCGGCCAAACATGCGCTGGAGCACCATGGGCTGTCGCGTGTGGCGATTGTGGATTTTGACGTGCACCATGGCAATGGCACGCAGGACTTGGTGGAAGGGGATGGCCGTATTTTTTTCGCCAGCACCCATCAGATGCCGCTCTATCCCGGAACAGGCCATGCCCATGAGACGGGCGGCTATGGCAATGTGTTGAATTGTCCCTTGCCGGATGGGGCGGGCAGTGCGGCGTTTCGCGCAGTGATGGAGGCAGAGGTTCTGCCAGCGGTGGAGCGGTTTGCCCCTGAATTTGTGTTCATTTCAGCCGGGTTCGATGCCCATGTTGACGATCCGCTGGCGGGGATGAATTTGACGGAAGATGATTTTTCGTGGATCACCCAGCGTTTGTGCGACTTGGCGGCCAAACATTGCAAAGGTCGGGTGGTATCCTGCCTCGAAGGCGGGTACGATCTGGAGGCGCTGGCCGCGAGTGCTGCGGCGCATGTGAGTATTTTGAAGGAGCAAACCCATGGCTGATGCACAGATTGCGCAAATGAGCTTTGAAACCGCAATGGCCGAGTTGGAGCAGGTTGTGACGCAATTGGAACGGGGTGATGTGGCTTTAGATGACTCCATTACCCTTTATGAACGGGGCGCGGCTCTCAAAGCGCATTGCGAAGCCAAGTTGAAATCTGCCGAGGAGAAGGTCGCAGCCATAACCTTGACTGGCGATGGGCAGCCCGCGGGCGTTGCTCCGTTGGACGCGGGTTGAGCCTTTGGGCGCGCCAAGGCCACTTATGCTGTCTGATTTTTCCACCCATCTCAAGGCCGCGGCCGATGCAACGCAGTCCTGTCTTGCAACGGCCATGCGCCCCTTTGGTGATTTGCCGATCGCTCAAGGCATGCGCCATGCGGTGACGGGTGGCAAAGGCCTGCGCGGATTTTTGGTGATTGAGAGCGCCCGGCTCATGGGCGCACCAGAGCAAGAAGCAGTCTATGCTGGCGCGGCGGTAGAAGCTTTGCATGCCTATTCTTTGGTGCATGACGATCTGCCCTGTATGGATGACGATGATCTTCGGCGCGGTCAGCCGACCGTGCACAAGAAATGGGATGAGGCCACTGCGGTATTGGTCGGCGATGCGTTGCAAACCCTGGCCTTTGAGCTGTTGGCCCGGCCTGGTTCGTGCTTGGGTGCACAGCGACAATTGGATCTGATCACAGGTTTAGCAAAGGCCAGCGGGGCAGAGGGCATGGTTCTGGGGCAAGCGCAGGATATGGCGGCCGAGACCTCCGCCGTGCCTTTGACCTTGACCGAAATTGCACATTTGCAAAACAATAAGACCGGCGCGCTGATTGAATGGTCCGCCACAGCGGGCGCTGTCATGATGGGCGCTGACCCAGCGCTGCTGCGCCGCTATGCGCAATCTCTGGGTCTGGCCTTTCAAATTGCTGATGACATATTAGATGTGGAAGGCACGATTGATGTGGTGGGCAAAGCCACCGGGAAAGACAGCGCGTCTGGCAAGGCCACTTTTGTCTCCTTATTGGGGCTTGAGGGGGCCAAGCTGCGGGCGCAAGACTTGGTGGATGAAGCCTGTGTGGCATTGGACGATTTTGGTGATCGCGCCAATATCTTAAAAGCAGCGGCGCGATTTGTTGTGTCGCGAGATCTATGAAAAGGCAGCGCGCGTGACACAAACACCTCCCCACACTCCCTTGCTTGATCGGGTCTCCACGCCTGCGGATTTGAAGATCATGAGCGACAAAGAGTTGCGGCTCTTGGCAGATGAGCTGCGGGCGGAGACGGTGTCTGCGGTCTCTGAAACCGGCGGGCATCTTGGGGCGGGGCTCGGGGTGGTTGAGCTGACTGTTGCGCTGCATGCGGTTTTTGATACGCCAAAAGATCATTTGATTTGGGATGTGTCGCACCAAACCTATCCGCATAAAATTTTGACAGGGCGGCGCGATCGCATTCGAACTTTGCGGCAAAAAGGCGGGCTCAGCGGCTTCACCAAACGCAGTGAAAGCCCCTATGATCCTTTCGGGGCCGCACATTCCTCAACCTCCATTTCGGCGGCACTCGGCTTTGCTGTGGCGCGTGATTTGGGTGGTGCGCCCGAACATGGGATTGGTGATGCCATTGCCGTGATTGGTGACGGGTCCATGAGTGCCGGCATGGCCTTTGAGGCGATGAACAATGCCGGCCATTTGAAAAAACGCATGATTGTCATTCTCAATGACAATGAAATGTCGATTGCCCCGCCTGTTGGCGCCTTGTCGTCTTATCTCAGCCAGCTCTACACCGGCGCGCCCTTCCAAGAGTTTAAGGCGGCAGCCAAAGGGGCGGTGTCGCTTTTGCCTGGTCCATTTCAGGAAGGGGCAAAGCGTGCGCGGGAAATGCTGAAACATATGACCGTTGGCGGCACGATGTTTGAGCAGCTGGGCTTTAGCTATCTCGGCCCCATTGATGGGCATGATCTTGAGCAATTGCTGCCGGTGCTGCGCATGGTGCGCGACCGCGCAACCGGTCCGATGTTGATCCATGTCATCACCCAAAAGGGTAAGGGGTACGGCCCGGCGGAAGCTGCGCGTGATAAAGGTCATGGGGTCGGAAAATTTGACGTGGTGACCGGCACACAGGCCAAATCCATCCCCAATGCACCTTCCTATACATCTGTTTTTGCCAAGTCTTTGCTTGAGCAGGCGCAACAAGATCCAAAAATCTGCGCGGTGACGGCCGCCATGCCTGATGGCACGGGGCTTAATCTTTTTGCCGAACGCTATCCCAGCCGATGTTTTGACGTGGGGATTGCCGAGCAGCACGGGGTGACTTTTGCAGCTGCCCTGGCCGCGGGTGGCATGAAGCCATTTTGCGCCATGTATTCCACCTTTTTGCAGCGCGGCTATGATCAGGTTGTGCATGACGTGGCGATTCAACGCTTGCCCGTGCGTTTTGCGATTGATCGGGCGGGTTTGGTGGGCGCCGATGGGGCGACCCATGCGGGATCGTTTGATATTGCGTTTCTGGCCAATCTGCCGGGTTTTGTCGTCATGGCTGCGGCCGATGAGGCAGAGCTGTGTCATATGGTGGCAACAGCAGCGGCCTATGACGATGGGCCGATTGCCTTCCGGTTCCCGCGCGGTGAGGGCATTGGCTGTGACCTGCCACAAAATCCGGCACCGCTGGACATCGGCAAGGGCCGCATCGTGCAAAAGGGCAGTCAGGTTGCGATCTTGTCATTTGGCACCCGCTTGGGAGAGGTGCGTATTGCGGCGGAAACTCTGGCGGCCCAAGGGATTGTCCCCACCATCGCCGATGCCCGCTTCGCCAAACCCTTGGATCGGGAGATGATCCTTAAATTGGCCGCCGATCATGAGGTGTTAATCACCATCGAAGAGGGCGCCATCGGTGGTTTTGGCAGCCATGTGGCCCAGCTTTTGGCAGAGGAGGCGGTGTTTGATCGCGGGCTGAAATATCGCTCCATGGTTCTGCCGGACAGTTTCATCGATCACGCCAGCCCGGCGGATATGTACCGCGAAGCCAAACTGTCTGCGCAGGATATTCACGACAAAGTTTTGCAAACGCTCGGCATCGCCTCTCTCAAAGTCCGAGCCTAAAGCCTAGGATTGAGGGATTTCCAATTTCAGGAGGCTTTGCAGCCCTTCCTTGTAGCTTGGATATTTTAAGCGCACCCCAAGCTCTGATTTGATCAAATCATTGCGCACGCGCTTGTTCTCCGCATAAAAACTTCGGGCCATGGGGGTCATATCAGCGGAGTCAAAATCCACCTCGGGCGGCAGCGGCAGGCCCAAGAGCTCGGCTGCATAGGCCAGCACGTCTTGCGGCGGGGCTGGATCATCATCGCAGAGATTATAGACCGCTCCCGAGCGTGGTTGCGCGATTGACGCGGCGACGACTTGGGCGATGTCATCGGCATGAATGCGGCTGAACATCTGCCCTGCCTTGATAATCCTGCGTGCGGTGCCATTGCGGACTTTGGAAAATGGACCACGGCCTGGCCCGTAAATGCCGGCCAAGCGGAAGATATGCAGCGGCAGGCCAGTGGCTTGCCAAGCGGATTCAGCTGCAACCCGCAATCTGCCACGCCGGGTGCTGGGGGTGAGAGGGGTGGCTTCATCGACCCAGGCACCATCGTGATTGCCATAGACACCCGTGGTTGACAGATATCCCACCCAGTCAAACGCATAGGCGCTGAGGTCCATTTGGGCCAGCAGAGGATCACCAGCATCTGGGCTTGGTGCGGCAGAGATCAAAAGATGCGACGCCGCCTTGAGCGCGCCATCGAGATCAGTGCCCGGCCAGATGATCGGGATAACCCCTTCGGCGCGCATAGCCTCCGCCCTTTCGGCGCTGCGCGTGGTGCCGGTGATGGTCCAACCCAGGGGGTGAAGCAGAGGGGTCAAGGCGCGTGCGGAAAACCCATAGCCGATGCAAAGAAGTGTCTTGGTCATAGGGGGGTCAAAGGGACAAAAGGCGGCTGCGAGAAGGGGTGATTTAGTCAGGGCACTCCCAAGCCCCGCCGGTTTACAGATAAGGATGCGCTAAGACTTGG
>OAPC01000068.1_pt1 | contig 8965 bp, 7 predicted proteins | sample 1516261 | NCBI WGS metagenome assembly OAPC01 (sample SAMEA3275580, study PRJEB22092) | marine metagenome | biome: Surface Water | collected 2014-06-21T10:00:00+00 | depth 0.2 m | reverse complement strand
ATGAAGGGCTTCAAACAATAGACATCCTCACCTGCCCAAATTGCACCGGGGTTGCGGTCCTTATGAAGACGAAAAATATCTGCGTAAACGTCATTATTATGGCGGTACTCTGGTCCCGTTGCTAAATCTGCTTGGTAGATATCGCGCGGGTCTGCAAGGGTGACGCCGTCTGGTAGGTCTCGCAACTTTCGGTTGAATATAGTGTAAATTTGTGGCCCGCATCGACAAAGGACTGCATGCACAGGCAGGGAATGTCGGGTCCAATTTGATAAAATCCGTGCCCGAACCATTCATCGGCGCCGACACAGGACACAAAAATTCCCCCATCTTTAAGCATGGCGTCGACGTTGCGAAAGGCACTCGCAATGTCGAAGACATGTTCGGTCGTACCGCCGTCGTAAATCAGATCGAAACGTTGTTCGAGGTTTTCGTTGATCGGGTAGCTCAGGTCGTGGATATATTCTGCACCTTCAATATCTGACAAGTCTAAGCTTTCCATTTTTGGCCAGCCAATTTTTGAAAGATAGGCTTCGCAAAAACCGTCGTCTTGAAAAATTTCTTCTTCAGTTGTGTTGATCCCGAGCGTCTCAAGGGAGGCTATGAGTCTTGGCTTCCAATCGGGTGGGCGAAAATGCATGGCTTGCCGTCCCAACATGACCCCAGATTTACAATCTTTGAGAAGTGGCGCGATGCGGGCCAGTTGAATGGCGATATTGATGCTAATGCCCATGCCAAATCTCCAAATAAATTCATCAAATAATATGGAGCTCCCCTAGCATAGCTCGGATAGAGTTTCAAATTTTTAGGATCTTTATGCAGGAATTTATCCTCCTTGCGCTCTCCCAGCGCTCACCATATCACCCTGGGTTGCAAATCGCTTGCAGGCCGAGCCATGCGCCGTCGGGAAGGGCGGGGGTGGTGGAGGGGGGTGCGGGGGGGTGTGCGGCGGATGCTGGTCTGCGCTGATCTGACAGGGCTATTTTGGCCAATTGGTCCACCTGCCGGCTTGAGAGCTCGTTTGAGGTGATCAGGCTGATGGAGACCAATGGTCCGGCGTCTTCGAGGAACATGCCGAGCGGATCGACTTGATTTAACGTGGCAATGGCGGAGGCGACATAGGCTGCCGTCACGGCCGGATCGTCCGATTGCCCCACCATATTGTCAAACACTATCACTTTGCCGCCGGGCAAAACGATGGGTGCGGCGCGTTGCCCGGGGAGGACGCGCAGTTCAAGCGCGGTATTCGGTGCCAGGCGCTCCACTAGGAGCGCGGCGCTGCGGATGCCTTCTGGGCTGGTGCAATAAGGACCGGCCAATTGGCCAATGCGCTGTGCAAGCACCTGGCCGAGCTGGATGCGTTTGGCCTCAGGCAAGACGTTACTTGCATAGCGGGTCATGGCTTGCGGCCCCCAAATCAGGGTTGCAAAGCTGAGAAGGACGACGCTTGAGAGTGCAAGAATGAAACGCACTCTGCCAGGATGTGGACGGCTACGATCAATAGCTTTTTGCACCTTTAGCAGGGCGTCAAGCATGGTTTTGTCGGAAATTTCCAAACTTTCTTCCGAGCCCGGCGCGGGCCTCAGGGTCGCTGCATCCTCTTTATGGGTTTGGACATCAACCGCGGCCAAAGACCAATGGGCCAGCGGGCGGTTTTGCATATCCGTCAAAATTAAGGTGGCTTGGCCGCAAGACACAACAACCTCACGCCTTTGCATCGCAGGGCCGCTGCGCCAAAGGCCGGTACATTCCAGCCGCTCATATGCTTTAAGTGCGGTCATGTGGGCCTGCTCTGCCTCTTTTCCGCAAGATAGGTTGATCCGAGTATCTAGGCAATGGCCTGTGCCGTTTTGCGCTGATGTCCGCTCGCCCCTAGGCTGTTTTTGCGATGCCCCGGAGCTCGAATTTCTGGATCTTGCCGGTGGATGTTTTGGGCAGCTCTTGGAAGATGATACGCTTTGGTGTTTTGAACCCGGCCAAACGGGCACGCACAAAGGCGATCACCTCAGCCTCTGTGGCCGATTTTCCCTCAAGCAACTCAACAAAGGCACAGGGCACTTCGCCCCATTTGTCATCGGGCTTGGCCACAACGGCGCATAGGCTCACGGCCGGATGGGCCATTATAGCGCCTTCGACCTCGATGCTTGAGATATTCTCACCGCCGGAAATGATGATATCTTTCATCCGATCGGCAATCTGCATCATGCCATCGGGATGCTGAACGGCGATGTCTTCGGAATGAAAAAATCCTCCAGAAAAAGCCTTCACCGTCGCTTCGGGGTTCTTGTAATAGCCTTTCATGACCGAGTTTCCACGCATGACGATTTCGCCCTGTGTGACTCCATCCATTGCAATTTGCTGGCCTTTGTCATCAACGACGGTGGTCAAATCCATCATCGGCATGGCGATGCCCTGGCGGGCCTTGCGGGCCGATTGCTCTTCGGCGGGCAGAGCATCCCAGGCCGGATTCCAAAGCGATTCCACCACATGCCCATAGGTCTCGGTGAGCCCATAGACTTGTGTGACATTAAAACCCAATTGGCCGATGGCAGCCAAAGTCGCCGGTGCTGGTGGGGCGCCGGCGGTAAAGACCTCAACCTGATGATCAAAGCTGCGCCGTTCGCCGTCTGCGGCGTTGACGATCATGTTGAGCACAATGGGCGCGCCGCCGAAATGGCTTACCCCTTCATCTGCGATGCCATCATAAATCGCCTTGGCTGAAATATCGCGGCAGCCGACAACCGTGCCGCCCAAAAGGGGCATCATCCAAGTGTGGTTCCAGCCGTTACAGTGAAACAAAGGCACGATGGCCATGAACACCGGCTGGAGCGTCATGCGCCAACTGATCGGCGTGCCCATAGTCATCAAATAGGCGCCGCGGTGGTGATAAACCACGCCCTTGGGGCGGCCTGTTGTGCCGGATGTATAATTGAGCGCTAGGCTCTCCCATTCATCCGCCGGCATGATCCAAGGGGCCAGGGCATCGCCGCGGGTGAGCAATGTTTCATACTCCAGATGCCGGCCAGAGGCGGTGAAGCCAGCCTCTTGATCGGCCACCTCAATGATCTGCGGCGCGGGCGTGCTCATAGCGGCAATTGCCGCCTCCACCGGGGCAAGAAATTGGCTGTCGACCAAAACAACCTTGGCCTCCCCATGTTCAAAAATATAGGTCAGCGTGTCGACATCGAGCCGGGTGTTGATGGTGTTCAAAACAGCGCCACATGCCGGAACGCCAAAGCTGGCTTCAATTTGCGCTGTGATATTGGGGAGCAGTGTTGCCACCACATCCCCAGGCTGGACACCGAGGCCAGTCAGGGCGCTGGCCAATTGGCTAACCCGCGCGTGATATTGGCGATAGGTGGCGCGATGGGAGCCGTAGACCACCGCAATATGCTCGGCAAAGACCGAGGCGGCGCGTTGCAGATGCGACAAAGGCGTCAGCGGCACATAATTTGCCTGGCATTTGTCCAACCCAGTCTCTTCCGCCATCCAGCCCATGTCGCATTCCTCCCATTTTCTGCGCACTATCGCGCTTGCGCAGATGATTTCAAGAGCCCATGCATAACAAATGGAACAAAAAACAAATACAGTTGCTTCAATTCTCTTTATGGTGACCGGTATGGCCACTGTTGGAGTGATCGATAACTTCATCACCTATATCGCTGTGGAGGTGAGCCTGTGGCAATTTCACTTTCTGCGCAGCATGATTGCTGTTCCGGCTATTGTAGCTTTCGGTCTGTTGGCTGGCTGGACATTGCGGCCCCTGCGCCTATGGCCGGTCTTGGGGCGCAATATGTTCCTGTCTGGTGCCATGTTCGTCTATTTTGGCTGTTTGGGGTTCTTTCCCATTTCGGCCGTGGCGGCTGGCCTTTTCACCGCACCGGTTTTGGTGATGTTCATCGATGCAGTTTGGTCGCGTCGGCGCATTGGGCCAATTCGCCTCGCGACGGCCTGTCTAGGTTTTCTGGGCACGCTTTTGGTGCTCAAGCCCGATGTTGGCGGATTAGGCTGGGCCAATCTGATCCCAGTTTCGGCTGGGCTTATGTATGCTTTTGGCAATGTGGCGACGCGCAAATGGTGTGAAGGCGAAAGCGCTGTGGCCTTGCTTTGGTCCTATATGTTTTTGATGCTGATTTTTGGAGCTTTGGGGGTGATTTACCTTCATGTCTTCCCCGGAGATCCCAGCAGCTATCTCACAAGGGGTTGGGTTTGGCCATCCGCAAGCGTTTGGATGTGGATCGCTATTCAGGCGGTGTTTTCCTTGATCGGTATCGGGTTCATCATGAAAGCCTATCTCATCGGCGAGGTGACCTATGTCTCAATCTTTGAATATTCCATGTTGATTTTCGCCAGCGCCACCGCTTGGATGTTGTTCGGTGATCGCCTTGGAGCCTTGGGGTTTGTCGGCATCGGTGTCATCATTGTTACCGGAATTGTCATTGCTGTTCGTTCGAATGCGGCGGACAATTAGGGCATCTGTGGCCCGCAGCTGAGAGGATTCAAGCGGCGAAGTGGCTGTAAAAGCCCTTGCCTTCTTCTGCCAATGTGCGGAGCAATTCGGGCGCGGCAAATCGGGCACCATAGCGTGATTGCAGCTCATCGCAGCGCGCCACGCCATAGGCGGCACCCAGCATGTCGAGCCAAGACAGCGGCCCGCCGGACCAAGGGGCAAAACCCCAGCCCAAAATCGCGCCGACATCGCCCTCGCGCACATCCATCAACACGCCCTCTTGCAATGCGCGCACCGCCTCAAGGCTTTGGGCAAACATGAGCCTGTGCTGCACATCTAATAGCTCCAGATTGCCGCCCTCGTTGCCGAAATGATCGCGCAGGCCCTGCCAGAGGCCCTGCCGCTTGCCTTTGGCATCATACTCATAAAATCCGGCCGAAGACTTGCGCCCAAGGCGGCCCTGCTCAAACAGCCAAAACAAGACCTCATCGGCCTGTGCATTGTCGTAATCTGCGCCCATGGCGGCTTTGGTGGCCTTGGCGATCTTGACCCCGAGATCGATAGAGGTCTCATCATTCAATTGCAGCGGGCCAAGGGGCATTCCCATCAGCTTGGCGGCATTCTCGATCAGGGCAGGCTCAACCCCTTCTTGCACCATGCGCAGCCCTTCGTTGATATAGGGGATGATGCAGCGGTTGGCGTAAAAGAACCGAGCGTCATTCACCACAATCGGCGTTTTGCGAATTTGCCGCGCAAAGTCCAAGGCTTTTGCCACCGCTCGGTTGCCGGTTTCTGCGCCTTTGATAATTTCCACCAACGCCATTTTCTCAACAGGGCTGAAAAAGTGGATGCCAATAAATTGGTCGGGCCGCGTGCTGGCTTTTGCGAGGTCCGTAATGGGCAATGTTGAGGTGTTGCTGGCAAAAATACAGTCGGGGCCGATGACCGCTTCGACCTTTTGGGTCACCTCTGCCTTGATGTTCGGATCTTCAAACACGGCTTCGACGATCAAATCACAGTCTGTCAGAGCGTGATGGTTGGGGGTCGCGTTAATGTGTGACAGCAGGGCCGCTTTGTGTTCCGGCGTTGATTTGCGCCGCGCGATCCCCTTGTCGCAATAGTCGGCGACATAGGCTTTGCCCTTATCGGCTGCCTCTTGGGTTTGATCAATGAGCACCACCTCAATACCAGCCTGTGCCGAGACAAGTGCAATGCCCGCGCCCATCATTCCCGCGCCAAGAATGCCCAACTTGCGTACGGATTGATCTGGCACCTCTTTGGGCCGTACCGCGCCTTTGTCCAGAGCGCCTTTGTTGAGAAACAAGCTGCGGATCATATTGGAAGAGGAGGGGTTCATTATAACTGATGTGAAATGCCGGGCCTCGATTTTTAGGGCCGTGTCAAAGGGCACTAAGGCGCCTTCATAGACCGCACTTAACAGCGCCTTCGCGGCTGGGTAAACACCCATGGTTTGACCATTGACCATGGCAGACGCACCGACAAAGGTCATAAAGCCGGCCGGGTGATAGGGCGCGCCGCCGGGCATTTTATAGCCTTTCGCGTCCCATGGCTTGACCAAATCAGTGTCTTTTGCCGCCAAGATCCATGCTTTTGCATCTTCGAGCGGGGTGGTGCTGACCGCATCAACGATCCCGGCCGCTTGGGCCTGCGATGGTGAGCAAAGCTTGCCCTGCAACAGATAGGGGCTTGCCGCCATCGCCCCCATTTTGCGCACCAAGCGTGTTGTGCCGCCTGCGCCGGGGAAAATACCCACCTTGATTTCGGGCAGGCCAATTTTCGCCTTTGGGTTGTCGGCGCAAATGATGTGGTGGCAGGCCAGTGGGATCTCAAGCCCAATTCCAAGTGCTGTACCCGGCAGCACGGCGACGATGGGCTTGCCGCCCTTTTTGGTTTTGAAATCCATGCCTGCCAGTTCAATTTTACGCAGGATTTGGTGAATTTCCATAACCATCTCGAAACAGCCCTTTGCGGGATTTTCTGGGTGCATGTCCTTTGTCTCAGCGATCACCGCCAAATCCATGCCAGCGGCAAAATCCGACTTAGCGGAGGTGATGATCACCCCTTTGACCATGGGATCAGTGAGGCACCCATCGATCAGAGCATTGAGATCGGCTAAACCCTGCTTGCTCATGACATTCATTGGCCGGGCCTGGCAATCCCAGGTGATGGTGGCCAGACCATCGGCATCAAGGGTTTGGGTGAAATCGGACATATATCCTGCCTCTAGGTTAGGTATTCTCGGGTCGTCCAATCGCGATGACCCAGAGCGTTCATTATTGAGCTGATCCGCCAAGTCTTCCCGTCATGGATTAACATAGCAGAGGACGTATAGGGTCCCACAACACGCCGATCTTCGGCAAACATTTGCGTTTGATAGGTGCCGATCAACGTGTCCTCTTCGCTGGCTTCAATCACCATGACCTTTCGGATGATCTGCGAAATTTTCAGCGTATCGAGCGCCTGGCAATAGAGATCCCAATCTTTTCGGAGGCTTTCAATTGAATCGTTGTACAGCTGGCCGTTGAGCGTAATTGAGGTGAAGGGCAAGGCGATATGATCAACCCATGTCTGAAAATCGCGATCGACCCAACAGGCGGAAATTCGATCTAAAAAAGCTTGAAATTCGACTTCATCCACGGGGATACTCCATATTTGGTCTCAAATGCGTTCAATAATCGTCGCGGCGCCCATGCCAGAGGCGACGCAGAGTGTGGCCAGGCCAGTGCCCTTGCCGCTGCGCTCTAATTCATCGAGCAACATGCCAATAATAATGGCACCTGTGGCGCCAAGCGGGTGGCCCATGGCAATCGCGCCACCGTTTACATTGACACGGCTCTCGTCAACATTGAAGGCCTGCATAAAGCGCAGCACCACTGCGGCGAAGGCCTCATTGACTTCAAACAGATCAATATCTGAAATGGACATCCCGCTTTGTGCCAAAATCTTTTCGGTAACGGGAACCGGTCCGGTCAGCATGATCGTAGGATCGGATCCAACTTTAGCTGTGGCGCGAATAACCGCGCGGGGTTTGAGACCATGGGCCGCGCCAAAAGCTTTTGAGCCAATCAAGATGCCAGCCGCCCCATCGACGATGCCAGACGAGTTGCCGGCGTGATGGATATGGTTGATCCGTTCCAGATGCGGATACTTCATCAGGGCGACCTTATCAAAGCCAGGCATGGTTTCGCCCATATCTTTGAAGGCAGGTTTCAAAGCCCCCAGTGATTGCATATCCGTGCCGGGGCGGGGGTATTCGTCATGGGTCAAAATGGGGAGGCCGTTGAGATCCTTGACCTCAACCAATGTGTTGTCAAAGCGCCCCTCTGCTATGGCCCGCGCGGCGCGTTTCTGGCTTTCAACGGCCAAAAGATCAGCCTGCGCGCGGGTGAAGCCATATTCCGTGGCGATGATATCTGCGGAAATGCCCTGCGGCACAAAGTAATGCGCCATGGCGATCGCGGGATCTACCGCAACGGCGGCCCCGTCGCTGCCCATCGGCACACGGCTCATCATCTCGACCCCGCCTGCGATATAGGCGCTGCCTGCACCGCCTTGGATTTGATTGGCCGCAAGGTTGACGGCCTCCATGCCGCTGGCACAAAAGCGATTGATTGACAGTCCGGGGATGCGCTCATCCAGATCCGAGGCCAGCACCGCCGTGCGGGCCAAACACCCGCCTTGTTCCATCACCTGCGTGGCATTGCCCCAAATGACATCCTCGATCACTGGCCCGTTCAGATGATTGCGCTGTTGCAACGCGTTGAGCAGATCGGCAGAGAGCCTGGCGGCTGTGACCTCATGCAGGCTGCCATCGGCGCGCCCCTTGCCCCGGGGGGTGCGTATGCAATCGTAGATATAAGCCTCAGTCATAGATCGTTCCTTTATGCCCGGTCAGAGGGATTGCCTGGCATCAAATCATAGGGGTGTTTCCAACCGGGCGTCTCTTCGATCCGGCCGAGCCAAGCGTCAATATTGGGCCAATCAGAACGGATGAAACCATAGGGCTCCGGATAGAATAGATAGCCACAATTGGCGATATCGGCGATGGTGAGGCTTTGGCCGACGATCCAATCGCGCCCTAAGAGATGGCTGTCCAATGTATTATAGGCACCAAGCAAGCGGCCCTGCATAAACTTGATTGCCTCTTGCGGGCGTTTTTCTTCGGCTAAGAAATTCATCAAAAAACGGGTAACGCCGGCCTGTGAGGACATCTTATGGTTGTCAAAAAGCACCCAGCGCAGCACTTCGTATTTATCCTCAGGCGCTCCACCCAGCTTGCCGGTTTGGTCGACCACCCACTGTTGAATTGCGCCTGATTGCGACAGGGTAAAATCACCCTGTTCCAGCACCGGCGCTTCGGCCATTACATTAAGGCTCCGATAGGCGCCCGTTCGCGCGCCGCCGCTGAAGAAATCTACAAAGACCGGTTCCCAGTCGAGGCCGGCGAGCTCAAGCGTGAGTGCTGCTTTGTAGGAATTTCCGCTCTCGCCAAAGCAA
>OAPC01000064.1_pt1 | contig 9161 bp, 6 predicted proteins | sample 1516261 | NCBI WGS metagenome assembly OAPC01 (sample SAMEA3275580, study PRJEB22092) | marine metagenome | biome: Surface Water | collected 2014-06-21T10:00:00+00 | depth 0.2 m | reverse complement strand
TTCTTGTCCTTCTTGGAAACGATATCGAGTATCTGCTTATCCATTATATATCTAGGCTATAAAACAATGTGCGTCCAAATAGTCTAGGAAAACTTCTTGTAGTATAGTATAACAAGATGACGACCAAGTACAACCTGATCACACTCATTGAAGAAGCTAAGCCGTCAATCGCATCATCAACCAAGAAATCTTACTACTATGGCATTAAGCGTGCAGCGACAAAGGGAATCCAGCAGCGTCTAGGAATGGGGCAGTCAACAAACCCTGTATCTCTCAAATGGATCAACTCTCATGCTGCAGTTATCAAGAGGGTAGCGAAGGAGAGTGATACCGTTCAGAAGACTACAATGACTGCATTGATGGTCATATCCCGTCACCTCTTTGGTGAGGAATCAAAGAGTTACCTTGCATACCAAAAGAGGAGTGATACCTTAAACGGTCTGATTCAGGTAGAGCAGGATAAGCATGTCAAGACGCCGTCACAGGAGAAGAACTGGACAACTATCGATGCACTCAGGGAACATGTGGTCACGCTTCCGGTAGATAGCCAGTTGGATCGTGATCGTCGGCTGATCGGTTCATTGTATGTATACCAGCCTCCAGCTAGGAATGACTATGGACAAATGGAGCTGATTGATGAAGAAGCAGAAAAACAGCCTGACGTCAATTATCTTGTATTGCGGGATGGTAAGCCGTTGAACTTCTACTTTCAAGTATTTAAGACCCATGCACGATACGGGAATGTTACGGTGCCAGTCACTGCAGAGATGAGTAAGGAACTGACCACATACCTAGATGGTAGAACTACTGGTTTCATGTTTGATAATAAACTGACCAAAACTCAGGTAGGCTATGCATTGGCAGCAGCTTTCAAGGGGACTGGCAAACACATCACGATCAACCTGATTCGTCACATTGTCGCGAGTGAGATGATTAACGTGGAGAAGCGTGTGGCAGAACAAGTGCTTGCTTCGGCAATGATGCATGGAAGTGCAACACAGGTAACTTATGCAAAAGCCTAATGTCTTCTTTCTCTTACTATAGTAAATGTCACGTCGTATACTCAAGGTAATCGATAAGAGTGATAGTTACTATACACAAATGGAAGGCATACCGGATCTCCCGTTCAGAATAATCCTCGTAGGTAAGAGTCAGCTCTCTGGAAAGAGTACTGTCATTATGAACATGATACTGCGTCCTGAGTTCTATGCTGACAAATGGAAGCCGGAAGATATCTATGTGATATCCAACAATAAGCTAGATAACAAGCTCGCAATTTTGAAGCAGGAACTAGAAGTCCCTGGGTCAAATGTAATGCGTTACTCAGAGGATGGACTGCAGACGGTGTATGATCACATTGAGACATTAGCAGCCGAGGCTGTTGCAGAGGGAGAGAAACCAGTGAATAGTTTGATGATCATCGATGATTGTGGGTATGGGGGCAATTTGAAAGGGACACAGGATGGTGTGATGTCTCAGGTTTTCAGCAATGGCAGGCACTGCAACCTTAGTGTCATAGTCACTGGGCAGAAGTACACCCAAATGAGCACAACGATGCGTACTAACGCCACTAGTGCTATATTATTCGGCAACAGTGCAAAGGAGGTCGAGCTTATGTGTGATGACCATTGCTTTCTCCCAACGAAGAAGGCGTTCCGGGAAATGTTCAGGGATGCAACGAAAGAGAAGAATAGCTTCTTAGCAATTGACTACACTAGTTCTCCTATCTATCGGAATTCAGAGTTCAATGCTATCTAAGTTATGCACCAGCGACAGAACCGTAGGATGATATTTCCTCAACATTAGGAGGGGGTGCTTTAACGACACTATGGACTTGCACTCTCGATCCAATCCATGCTGTTCCAAGAGCGATAAGACCACCAATAACGACTCCAAATGGATCACCTCCTTCTTCGGATGCATCAGCTACAGTTTCTGCTTCTTTAGCGTCTTTCAGTGCTTTGGCAACCCGTGCTGCTTTAGCAATATCGGCTGCATCTTTGGCTGCACTCTCAACATCTTCTGCATCCTTCACCCCTTGACTAGCCTCCTCCAAACCTTTACCCAGTTTCGCAGCACCAGCGGTAGCAGCACGACTAGCAGAGCTCCCGGCTGCATCAGCAGCAGTAGCCGCACTGCTAGTAGCTGTTTGATCAGCAAGTGGTACTAATCGAGATAACAAAGTATCTGCTGGACTCTTTATGCCAGCTGCAGCTGCTGCTTCAACCTCTTCCTTTGTTAAGGCACTCCCTACACGAGCTGCAGCCTGGCCGGCAACTCTAATGGTTCCACTTCCAGCAGTTCTTGCCGCAGTCAAGGCAGCATCTATGGCTGTACTAGATTCTGATTCAGTTTGTGCAGCCACTTGAGCCACTTTTGCAGCTGCTGTTCTAGCAGCGAAACCAGCAAGATTCTCGGATTCTTCCATACCCGCTTCATCTATACCTGCTGCAGCATCTTTGGCTGCTTGTCTGGCTGCGGCAGCAGCATCCTTTAGAGGGGTAACAGATTTCTGTGTTACTTTACTAATCACCTTACCAATAGGGGAGAAACCAGCGAGAGTTGGGGCTATTTTCTCTCCAACCCTTTCTTTTATGAACTGAGCCGTACCTTGAATCGACTCAGCTAAGAAGGCTTTCCTATCATTCTCTTTTTCAGCACCCTCTTCCTGGGCTGGTGCTTGAAGACTTCCTCTGAGTGACGCTGCTTGGTTACTATAGTTACTCCACGTTGATGACGACATCTTATACATTAGTATTTGATAAAAAAAAGATGCAAAACGAATATCTCTAGGTAATTCATAACCATGGAGTCCGTACTTAAATTACCAGCTCAACAAGCCTTGTTTGATGTGAACAACAATTTGGTTGACATTGTCATCCCAGGCTCATCTGGTATCTATGATCTGTCACAATCGTTTGTTTCTATTCTGACTCGAGTAATACCAGAAAAATCTACTGTAGATCTCATTGCAGGTCAGACCCGGGACGACGGTATCTATGATGTACGTCTGCACTTTAAGCACCATACGGGAGCTGCTGAACTCGATGCTGGAGGTGTACCAAAGTCTGTTTATGATAACACCGCAACCCCTGTGGAATGCTTGGTAAACAGTTGCTCTATGCACTCAGCTTCTAAGGGTATGGTTGAAGACATCCGACGTGCAGATATTCTCCGTGGTACTCTCTCTTGCTACCAAAAGGATCTTGATTCCCGACAAGCAGAAGCATTGACCACATGGGCTGGTGCTGCGAAAGACACGCCATGGTCTCATGGTCAGTATGTTGAACTATATGGGGAAGGTACATTGAACTCCCGAAGCATTGTACACGAGATCCGTTTGCCTCTTAAAGATTTGTTTGATGCAGGTCGTTTTACTGCATGGGATTCATCGGTATATGGAGATACCAGAATCCATCTCGAACTTAACCTTGGGCAAGTTCTAGCAACCCAAAACCTTGCTGAGAATCAGGCATGGAACCAAGCAGCCTACCAAGACCGGGTGACTGCAGGTGGAGACCCAGACCCACAGTTCCTCTATGTTGCTGCCCAAGTACCAGGTTTCGTGGCTGCAACCCCTGATCGTGCGATAATTGCCCCTAGTGCTGCAGCTGGTGCTGGAATTTCTAGCCTTACTATGTGTGTTAAGTACGACTCTCTCGAGGACTCGCCATGGTGGGTAGGACAGGATGTTGGAATCCAGGCTCTCAACATTGGAGGAGCTAACGGCTCTCTGGGTCTTGGTATGACTCTTCCACTCGCTGAAAATATTCCTTATTCAACGGGTTATGCTAACATCCAAGGTGGCAGCATCCGACGAGCTATCATCGATAGTATCACTTTTGATGCCTTTACGGGTCTGATTACGCTGAACTTTGATGGAGATGTAGTGCAAGTTGCGGCACAGGGAGATGGAACTGGTGGTGCTGTGACAGGGGGCGGTACACTCCTCATTCGTGTATATGGTTCAGATACTGCGGGTACTTTGGCTGATTTTGCAGCAAACCCAAAGAAATACGGAAACGCTGCACCGATATCGTATGAATCAGTGGAATTGGTAGCAACACTTAGGTCAGATATGGCACCTGGCTCAGCACCATTGGAACACCAGTACTCTCACTTCGTGAATCAGGCTGACCAATTCTCTAACACAAGCAGTATGCAGCGAACGTACCAAATTCCGGCGAACTGCAGTGCAGTGCTTGTTGCGGTTACTAATACAAGCCAGGACTACAGTTCTTTCCTTGGTTCTGCCCAGGTTAACGAATACCGTTTCACTATCGATGGAGAACAAGTAACCAACCGTCCAGTACCTTACCATGATGTATCCCCAGGTGGTGCGTTTGCTAACAAGCAGGGCAGTTCTCTCCACTATGATCTTATCCAGAAGACTTTCTTGAACATGGGTGTGAACGGGCGATATGAGTCCCTTAAGGAATGTGTCTATGACCAGTTCATCCCTACGGGAACTGATGGTGATGCTGGTAGCCAAGGTAAGGGCTTTGTTCTTCGTAAGGATGATCCTCTTAAGCCAGCGTTCTTCATTGCAACTCCAGTACCACTCAAGGAAACACCATCGCAGATCTTGCTCGAGATGGATGGCAATTTCCCGGATGGAGCAGCCCTCCAGATCTACTCATATGTTACAGACTTGATCTAATCACTAAATTAGCTGAGAGAAGTATCTCACACTAGAGTAAAGTATGTCTAGTGTGAGCAAACGTAAGAAGCCGCCACCTATTGTAGCACCAATTGAAAAGGCTTTCCCAAGTATAAAAACTATTATCCTGAAAGAGAACCACCCCCAATCAAAAGGTAAGCCTGTACCTGCAGACGCTGAAGCCCAGCCAGGTGTTTGGTCTCAAATACTTTCTGAGGATATCGTTCTAGAAGAAGGTGATCAGGTCATCCTAAAAAGTAGTTTCATTGACACTGAGCCAACTAATTCTAGTGGTGGTCTGATAACTATTACTGAGGAGGACGTCGATCAGCTAAGTATCACCACTGGAATGTATTGGCAAGACAGTGGTAATGGTGTACCAATAGAGAAGTATTCTGTGGCAACATTTGAGGATGATGGAACTATGTCAACACCTGGCATTTCCTACGATATCAACGGCCCTCCGCCTCAAATGTCACAGGTTATGAAGTCTGACATCCCAGCTGCTCAGGGTAATCTTCCAACATCACGAGCTATACCAAATGGACAGAACTACATCCTTCAGAATCAATTTGATACATTCACAAACACCATTCTCTATCTGAATACTGGTAGTGCTGATCAAACCGGGGAGGACACGGCTGATCCGACTGTACGTAGTATCAATGAAATAAGGATCCACAATGCTGGTACTGGATATACTACAGGTGGCCCGCACGGTATAAATCAGCCTTTGACTGGAGGTACTGCCGGAAGCAGTGGTGCACGTGCTTCATTTGCTACAATTGGATCAGCTCCTGCACCTATAAATTCGGTAACAATGACTGATGAAGGTCATGGATATGCAGGAGGGGATATACTTTCATTACCCCCACCATTTGGAGGTGTTGGTACAACTGCCTCAATCGAAGTTAGGACTACACACGTCAATATGTCTCTCGAGTTAACGCCCAATTCAAACTATGACCCAACATCAGCTACCCATGAATATTTTGATTATACGATCACGAATGCACTAGAGACGCCAACCGTTCCTAACCCTCCTGGAGGGACAACATATGTAGCGACTCCAGTTGGAACACGACCAACTTATATTGCTGGTGCACTTAACCCTACACCAGTCCTTACTCCGTTCATAACGATAGGGAATATCCTAAACCTTAGAGTCAGAAGCAACCCCCTGCAAGGTAATGAGTTCTTCGTATACCCAGCTGAATATAGTGGTGCTTTAAACATTGGAACACCAAATTTCCCTTTCCCAGTCACAGGTACACCTGGAGAGAATGACCATATGTGTAGTCTTATTTCAACCACTAGTAGCACTGGTGAACCACAATGGAATTTTGTCGAGAATAAGAATTGGGATAATCTAGGACGACCTTTGAATCAGGGGTTTGTATTTAGACCAAAAACAGCAGCTCAAGGCAACCCAACGGGACTTATTAACTTTGGTTCAGGAGAACAGAATGGGACGTACAGAACCTGCATAGGAATATGGGCATGGATATGGGTAGTAGGCGTAGATAGTGATTCAGGAACGTATCCTGCAGAGTATTCCGGTGCTGGAGGAAAGGAAGAGTACAATTACTACAATATTGAGCTCGAGTATTATGCTCCAGGTAATGCTGAAGGTGGTGGTAGAGGATCAAACGTAAGCACAAAAACTACATTTTCAAAACAATGGACACCTGCAATAGATAAACGAGCCAGGCTTTATAAGTGGTTTGATGATCAATTCCCTGGATTTGTTGATTATAGTCGTGCGAATTATAATGCTCCAATCGATCCAAGTACAAAATTACCAGTCCGTACTCAAATACCTCCTGGTATTGAACCACCAAGTAATATCTTTCCAATACCACCGACCGCCCAACGCCCATGGCCTCATGCTAAAAAGGCTCCCCAGTATCCAAGTACAAACGGCGTAGGGTACTTTGCACCTATTTTTTTGAGGAACATGGCAGATGAGAGTTCAACAACAGCGGCAGCCAGAAATATAAGGTGTTTCCCACCATTTATCTATGATGCAAATCCATCAGTGCATGTCAATAATGGGAAAGATCCGGATGTAGTAAATTTTGCACCGTTTAGGATAACAGCATCTGGCAGTCTCTGGCAAGGTGGTAGGGAGGTTATGGCGGGCTATCAGCAATGCGGATTTATTCAGCAAGATTCCCGAGGCCCGATTGTAAGAAACCCTAAATTTTCTTCACAGCCGAATCAACCTTACATTCAGACAGCAGTTCCACCAATATGGCAACCTGGTTATGATGGCTTTGAGGCGACAACATTTTCAAATGATGGTGGTGTTCCGAAATTTGCCTTTGATGCTCAGTGTGTTATTAGCAAACCATTCATTCCTGGAACAGGATCAGTGCTTACACCTCGTGTATTTACGACTAAACTGAAGGATATACCGGGTAATACCTTACCAACATCTACAACTACATATACGCATGCAGCATGGGCAAGGCTGTTAACCGATACATTGAACCGTACATCATTACATAACCTTAGATTAAGTAATCAACCGTCTTCTCCTACATACCCTACCAACAAGCCAACATACAGCTCGAGTCGTATCCTGACAGATACGGTGCAACTTGGTTATCAAGGGAGGAACTTCCCGAGCAATAGGGTAGGTCTTGGCTTTAATTATGCTGAACGTCCATCAGAACCCTTCGGTTTTCCAGTAGCAGATAGCCCCTTTTCGGGTTACTTTGATAGCGACCAGCCATATTGGGTAACTGAAGACGGAAGTGCAATATTCAGGTGGAAGGATGGTGTCCCCAAACCTGCACCAAGCGGTTTGGGTGGTGTTCAACCAGCAATTGAATATGCTACTGTTGATCCAATAACAGCTTCTAATCCTGGTAGTAGCACTGGGATTGCTCCTGACCCAACCTCAACAGTGGTCTTCCAACAGCCATATGTATATGGACAAAATGGCCCGAAATGGGCAGGAGCAGAAGCGTTTTCGATTGTATTTAACGATACGAGTTCAGCGTACGAGATCATTCAGATGCACTCCAATATATACTCAGCATCATCAGGGGCTCCCATTATAAAAACCTTTAGGAGTGGGGCAGCAGGATCACCATATCCGGATGGGATCCAGGAGCTTACTGTTGCAGATCAAACAGGAGGAGTCTTCATAACTGATTGGCAACCGAGAGAACTATGGGAGGGTAGGATGAATTTTGACCCAACAGTCAAGGTACCTACTGGAGGGCTAGGGTCGGTTGGGCAAGAGCTTAATACAGGTGATTTTACAGCTGCTACAGATCTGAGTGATACCAATACTACCAAAACATTGTTACAGCGTGGGTTGAACATAACAGGTAATTACCGGGCAGGTACTGACTTTATTGATAGGAGAGTGAATATACCTAACGCCACTGGGACTCCAGATGCAGCCGATCTTATTGGAGGTAACTACCAAAGTCCAGTCATATCGTTTAATACGGAAGTAGAAGTCGACACGCCTGTTACGATATTGGGACATACGATTACACCTTCGGAGATCAAAGACCCATTCTTTATGATCGAGGTGAATGGGATAAATTCCAATGAAATGCATGGTTTATCAACATCAAATAATCTGATATCAAGTATTGTAGGTCGCTACTTTGCAGTAGGGTCTTACACTCAGGGATCATCGGAGGGTAGTATTGCTTATACTCATAGGGGAGAGCCACTGACGATCCGTAAGGTAGGAATAAGGATCTTGGCTAGTGATGGTAGTGAATTGACAAGTGATACATTGAAAGGTGATTCTGCGGTCATATTGGAAATAGCAGGGCAGGAGATTAGTCTGACCGATCCACCTGTAGTAGAGAAGTAAAGGATATGATTTTCTCTCCACAGTACAGAATGAAGTTGGTAAAGATAATATCATCTGGTAGGAAGAACAAGAAGTATGTGGCTATCTTCAAACTAGATGATGGCTCAGAGAAAAAAGTCCACTTTGGTGCAAAAGGTATGCGTGACTATACCAGAATCTCAGACCGGAAGAGCTCGTTTTATATCAAAGATAAAGTCGAGCGGGAAAAGGTCAAGGCGGCGTACATCGCTCGCCATAAGAAAGAGAACTGGTCAAGTCCAGACACTGCAGGATCGTTATCTCGATATGTACTCTGGAATCTACCAACGATGGCAGCATCAATCAAAGCATTCAAGAAGCGTTTTTCGGTTTGAACTCGCCTCTTAGCTCCATCATGCAAAATTTGAATCGTCCCCTGCAGGGGTTGTGTGACCGTAATACATTAAGGTAATGGGTACGATCTTTGTGCTCTTTCTTTTCAGCTGGAGACATGGTCTTCCATACAGGGCATGCCCGGAGATGTCTGCCCATATCGATGGTTGAATCAAAGTACCTACCACAGAAGCATGTTGCAGGAGCTGGTAGAAGCCAGGGGTATTGTAAGCGAGGCATATACTATAGATAGGGTCTTTTTAAGACTCCTAAAGGGGGGGTTGGAGTTAGGTAGGATGGTTGGAG
>OAPC01000060.1_pt1 | contig 9215 bp, 7 predicted proteins | sample 1516261 | NCBI WGS metagenome assembly OAPC01 (sample SAMEA3275580, study PRJEB22092) | marine metagenome | biome: Surface Water | collected 2014-06-21T10:00:00+00 | depth 0.2 m | reverse complement strand
CTCCCAACGGGCCACCAAGAGGTTGAGGGGACCATCCGAGTGCCGAAATTGTTCAACATCAGGCCAGAAGTGACGCGCTCGGAAGACGACCACTACGCGGGTTCCACAGTCGATATCTCGATTCAATTGATGAACCTCGGGAACGCCAAAGACGCTGTCAAGGAGGTGTCAGCTGAAGTCAGGAGTTGTCCCCACCTCACAGTAGAAGGATTGGAGGCCCTGGAAGGCACTGTTGTTGATCCTACTGGCGCACAAAACGGGAAAGAAACCTCTGCAATTCTGACATTGGTTGCTTCGGAAAGCCAGCCACGTCGAACGTGTGAAGTGACAATTTCCTTGGTTTCCGAGGGTGATGAGACTGCCCGTAGCGACACCTTTGAAGTCGAGGTCTTTGCATATGAGGGAGGAACAACACCCTCAAACGACGGGGACAATGATGATGATGATTCGAGCGCCTCAGATGACGGTCTGAGCATGGAGTCAAACACCGTCCCCGGCTTCGCAGCGATTGAAGCAATAATGGTCGTGGCAATGGTGGGCCTCCTTCGCCGAAAAAAGACATTCAACTGAATGAAATGTAGTTTTCTTACATTCTTCTGCCGAATTCAATCAAAAAATTGTGCACAGGAGGTATATCAACCTCTTCATCTCTCGATTTTTATTGGAGCACCCATGGAGAACCATTATGAGTGGAGCGAAGTTCCGACGAATGTCTTTACGAGTAGATGCAACGCGAGATGAAGAAAAGGAGGGATAAAATTGGCAGAAACAGAAGCAAAGAAACTCTCCGTCGAATCCTGGCTCAAAGTTGGGCTTATGGCTTCCCTCGTCGTCTCCGTCGCTTTGATCGGATTGGTCAGCCTCAACAAGCAGACCGTTCTGTCCCCCTATTCCACTTCGGATGATGCTTATTCCAACCAGCAACTAACTTCCATGCGGGAGGATTTCGCTAGCAATGATTTCACCATCGCTAACACAATGTCTACGCCAATGCTTGTCAACGATTGGCAAGACCCCCACCGTACTATGCTGGTGATTGCTGGCCCCGAGAAGCCATTCGATGCTGCGGAAGCTTCTGCCATGTATGACTTCGTTACGAAGAAAGGCGGAAAAGTCATTCTAGCAGCCAACTCAGCCAACGCTCAACTTGTTGCCGACCAATTTGGCGTCAAGTACTTCGGAGACATGGTTCTCGACGATCAACGGTACTACGAGATGACCAACGAACTTGATGAAGTCCAACCTGGCGATTACCGCCGATTGTGGGCTGCCGCAAGCCTCCGCGCAAATGTGACTGAAATGGGTGATGAGCGATTGATTCCTTGCTCTCAAGGAAACCTCGACATCGGTGTCTACGATAACTGCCGATTGCCAGTCCTTTTCCACCGCCCAACCGCTATCCAAGTCCTCGATGACCAAACAGACACGAACCGAGACGTCAATGTGCTCGCTGCAGCGTCCACCTCTGCAGTGATTGTGACCGACTCCAGCAACCTCGACATTAACAGCGACAAGAACCCAACGCTTGGTGAAGGAAAGACCGGACTCATTGTTCGTATTGACTATCCAGGCATTACAGTCCTTGATGAAACCACGACTGAAGGGCAGGGCGAAGTGTCTGTCACCGGATCGATTGTCTTTGTCGCCGACCACTCCGTTCTTGCCAACCACCTGTGGGACAAAGACATCGCAGAAGAGGTCGGTTACCAACAATGCAGTTCACCTTACTATGTGCAACAAGGGCACAACTGCTGGAACTCCGATTCCAACGGCCTCTCCGATGCACAAGGCGACACCACATGGAACGGGAATGGGCAGTACTTCCAAGCCCTCATGCAAGACATGATGGAAAAGGACAACAATGAAATTTCGAGCCAGGTGAGGCTCTTCAATGACAACTTCGTAATCGTGTTCGACGAAAGCCGTCACGTTGTCAGCGCACTTTCCTCCCCGTTCACTGAAGCAATGGGCGCCATCGTCCTCCTAACCAGCGATGTCGTTCTCAAGTGGCTCATCATTCTCAACCTGTTTGCGTTGCTCGCCATCGCCATCATGGTGGTTCCAGAAAAGGAAAACTGGCGCCACGTCTTCGATTTGACACGGTTCAGAGAGCGCCCGACGAAGGTCGATGCTGCTCAGTACCAAATGCGCACACGGGAAGCTTTGCTCTCGAAGGTGCGCCAGTTCAACGATTTGACGCGTGATGAATTCATGCGCAAAAGCCCAGCGGAAATCATGCAGATGGTGCGTGATCCGCGATTGGTGGAACTCATCAGTTCCAACCGCATCTACTCCAACGAAGAATTGCGAGAGGTAATCCCGCAGATACGACGTTGGGGAAATTGAAACCTGGAGGACAATAGACATGCAACCCCCTGCCCCACCCGCAGCCCCGCCCGCGCCAGCGCCGCCAATGCCTGTGGCCCCAGCCGCCCCCGCAGCACCCGTTGCGCCAGCACCTATGCCGGCAGCACCTGCAGCACCAGCGGCACCAGCCCCAGCACCAGCAGCACCGGCCGCTCCGGCCCAGCCGAAGCACCAAGCCACCCCCGAGGTCAAAGCCCGCTTGACCCACGTCGGCGCAATCTCTCAAGCGATTGCAGCCGAAGTGGCGAAAGTGATTATCGGTAAGCCTCACGTCATCGACAACGTGTTGATCAACATCTTGTCGAACGGTAACCTTCTCTTCGAAGATTACCCTGGTTTGGCAAAGACACTGATGACCAACACCTTCGCTGATGCGCTTGGTTGTGACTTCAAGCGTGTTCAATTCACGCCTGACTTGCTCCCTGCTGACATCACAGGGACCAACATCTACGACGCAAAGAAAGGGGAGTTTACCTTCAAGCCAGGACCTTTGTTCTGTAACCTTCTCCTTGCTGACGAGATTAACCGTGCTCCTCCAAAGACCCAAGCTGCTTTGCTTGAGGCTATGCAAGAGAAGCAGGTGACCATTGGTACGGTGACCCACAAACTCCCAGCTCCATTCATTGTTATGGCCACACAAAACCCGGTCGAGCAAGAAGGTACCTACCCGCTTCCTGAAGCACAACTTGACCGTTTCATGTTCAAGATGTCCGTAGGTTACCCTGACCGTGCTGACGAAGACGAAATTCTGCGCCGACGTATCTCACGTGGTAAGGACGCAGTTGATGTCGATGTCATCACTGACCCACAACGTGTGATCGCTATGCAGCAGGCCTGTGAAGACGTGTACGTCGACCCAGCGCTCCGTATGTACATGGTCGAAATCGTGTCCCGAACCCGTGAAGATCCTCGTGTTCTTGTCGGTGCTTCGCCTCGTGGTTCCCAAGCTTTGCTCAAGACTTCCCGTGCAGCAGCAGCCCTTCGTGGTCGTGACTTCGTCACGCCTGACGATATCAAGGCTGTCTCTGAACTTGCTATTGCGCACAGAATCATCCTCAAGCCTGAACATCAAATCAAGGGCCTTGAAGCTGGTGAAGTGATTCAAGCAATCCTACGAGAAGTTCCTGTGCCAACCGTTTGAGTTGACCAACGTTACTTGAATTGAGGTGATGATTGATGTGGAGCCGTAAATCTGCTATGCTGGGAAGTTTGGCTGTTGCCATGTATTTGCTTGGGTTAACCTTGCGAAACTCCCAACTCGTTACAATTGCGGTTGTCATCTTCGTGTTCCTCACCTGGGCTGCCTTGTTTGGCGGTCACGCAGACGTCGCTTCAAGCGGCCGTCGCGCAGATGAATGGACGGGTGAAGAGGGAGTGGCCCTTGGCAGCGTGACTGCCATGCGTAAACTCTCAAGCGCCCGGATTTTCGAAGATGGTGAGTTAAACATCACGCTGAGAATGCAAAATCATTCATCACTCGCCAAAATTTTGGAAGTACGCGACCGTGTTCCTGAGGTCATGCGCATCAAAGATGGTGCGAATTACATCTTGATGGAACTCGGACCTCGCCGTGAAACCCTCATCGAATACACCGTCGAATGCCCTCTACGAGGCTTCTACAGCGTGGGTCCTGTGGCTGTCAGGATCCAAGACCCGTTTGGTCTGTTCCACAAGGAAAAGGAATTGCATGTCTACAATGATTTCCTTGTGTTCCCAAAGATGGAAGACCTCAAAGAAACGTTCGTCAAATCCCGTGTTCCGAAGATTTTCACTGGTGCGGTCAACATCCGTCAACCCGGTCCTGGTTCAGAATTTTACTCCCTTCGTGAGTACTTCGAAGGTGATTCCTTCCGAGCCATCAACTGGTCTGCATACGCACGATCTGGTAAACTCATGGTCAACGAGCGTGAGCGTGACGCTGTATCGGACATCATCATCATTGTTGATTCCCGCTCAGTCGCAGAAACCGGGCCTGTGTCTCGAAATGCACTCGTGTATTCCACTCGAGCAGCTGCTTCGCTTGCCAAGTACTTCCTTGGCCGCCGTGACAGCGTCGGTGTGATCGTCTACGGTGACGAAGTGGTCAGCGTTGACCGTGATACGGGCAAGAAACAACTCTATGTCATCCTGACCAAACTTGCTGGGGCCGTTGCCCGCGGTAACATTCCACTGCAAGTGGTTGTGAACCGTATTCTACCACACATCAACAAGGGAAGCCCAATCATCTTCCTTTCCAATCTTGAGGACGATCCAACCATCGTCAACGCGCTCAGGGATTTCCGAGCACGTGACTTTGATGTGACCGTCCTTACCCCCTCATCGCTTGAGTTCGAGTTTGATGCACGCCGTATCGACCGCACCGGGTATGAGGTCATGAAGACCGAGCGAGACGTACTCATCAGTGAGTTGCGTGGACTCGGTGTGAACATCATGGACTGGGAGCCAGATATGCTCCTTTCAACCGCTCTTGCTGGAGCACGAGGATTCTGAGGTGATACGATGACTGTAAGCAAACCATCCAGCGATACTGCCCACCTTTACGATGGAAAAACCGTTCGATCATCCGCACCTTCCCGAAAGAAGGCAGCAGGTCAAATTGGTGCAGGTAGTGACATCCCTAAGGATGCCATTCCGACCGTCGAGATTCCATCTTTCATCGAAAGCCTGCTCGGCGGACCACTTGTCCCAAAGGCGAAGTTCCTTCCACCCGCAAAGTGGGTTCAAACCTTACAATTGGTCGTCTATGGGGTGCTCGTTGCACTTGCTATGTTGACCTACATGATTTCGCCACCTGAAGGCACAATCTGGTACATGATTACTGGAAGCCTTGGTATTGCGACTGTTCTTCAATTGATTCTCATCGTGGCTGCAACAGGCACTGGCTTCTGGGGTACCTTCCAACGCGATGGAAGGTTTACGCTGGTGAGCAACCTCATGTTCATCCTCGCCATTCTCCGTTTTGCGTCCTCCAAGGTGACCCTTTCGAGTGACATGTTTGGCTTGCAAGACAAACCATTCCTCCTTTCGGGACTCGTGGTCGTCTATGCTGTTCTTTTGATCATGTACTTCGAACTCAGCAACGGTGTTCTTCGGTATTCAATGCTCGATACGAGCATTCGCACCAACGAAGTTTATGTGATGAACCCTCAGAAAATCGTTGGTAAATACCATCGTTCCCTCATCATCAACCCAATCATTGCCGTTGTCCTTGCGACCGTTGTGCTTTCCGCAAACACCATTCTCCCGTTCTTTGTTGGCATCTTCTCAAAAGACACCGCCCTTCGAATGGAAGAGTCAGTTGAACTCATCTCCGTGTACGGTGTGGCACTCGGGACCTTCTTCGTGTTCTGTGTGGTCGGTGGATTGTTCGCTCTAAACCTTCCAACTCACTTGCAGAACTTCCGTGAAAAGCGAGCAGAGTGAAGTTCACTTTCGTGTCTGCACGGTGTGCTTCAAGCCACACAGTTGACTTAATTCCTTGAGCAACATGGCCATGTCAGTTGTTTGTGTAAGCATGCGAACTGCATGGCCAGTATCGGAAAGGATCTCAATGCCCATGGCGTTCGCTCTTTCTTCATCTAATGCCTCTTGAGCTTCTTCACGGTTCCCAACAAGCGAAAGGATTGCTGTGTGGGTTTCGAGGTCTGCAGGACCAAATTGAGATTCAATCAACCTCGTTGCAACCAACGAGTCATGTTGGGATACAATCCAGCGAATGTCTCCTGGCTGGCTGTCGAGGTGCCAACAGGCGATTCCTTCCTCATCGAACTGGAGCAACACCTCACCGAGGCGCCGGCTTTGTTGTTCCAAGGATTTACTCTGACAGCGTATGGAAACAACGCTTGGCATGCACCCGATGGCTTTGATGGCGTTTTCTTGGTATAAGTCGGGGCCAACAACGGTTGAGGTGCTCGTGTCGAATGCGCCGTGGAGGTGGCGTACTTCGAGTGGGATCCCTGTATCAGTCAACGGTTCGACAGTGGCAGGATGAAGAATGGGCGTATCAAGCCGAGAAAGTTCCAATGCCTCTCCGTACCCGAGGTAGGCGAGTGGTTCAGTTTTGATGCCCCACCTTGGGTTCAGTGGCATAATCCCGGCTACGTCTTTCCACAGGATTACTCTGTGAGCATCAACAATTCGAGCAATCGAAGTGGCAGTGTGGTCGGAGCCGCCTCGACTGAGCAGTGCCAGTTCGCCGTCCTTTCCTTCACCGAACCAGCCAGTGATGACAGGCGTTCCCTGCAATGAAGTTCGATCGAGTAACTTCATCGACGCCTCAAGGTCTACGGTTGGTGCCCGGTTGATTCCATTCAGCCGAAGGCCAATATCCTCAGCACCGACCGGATGGGCATCGATTCCATATTGTTTGAGTCGATGAGCCACAACCAAGGCAGAGAGTCGTTCTCCAGCGGCAAGCAGTCGGTTGACTGCTATTCTGTCGCTTGGATGGCTTGCCAGTTCGACGAGGGATTGTTCTATGCCGTTCAGAACCTTCGTGAACAATGGTCCCAGTTCACTGGTGAGCAACCCAGAAGCAAATCGAAGGTGTTGACTGGACAAATCGTTGACCAATCGGCTTGCATACCTTGGTTCCTTACTTGCCCGCATGAGGCGGTCTGTTGTACCCCAAAGAGCAGAGACAACGACCACTGCGCGACCATCCCAATCACCAACAACCTCAGCAATTCGATCAAGGTCGGAAGAATCACGAAGGCACGAGCCTCCGAATTTGTGAACCGTAATGGTTTCACTCATCGAGGAAGCCCCCTCGTAATGCTAAATCTGTCAAGACAAGAATGGCCATTGCTTCAACTACAGCAACAGCCCTCGGGCCCAAAACAGGGTCGTGACGTCCCTTGACGGTCAACGGCTCAATGGCCCCGCTCTCAAGGTGGAGGGTCTTTTGTTCAGAGGCAATGCTTGAGGGCGGCTTGAACGCAACAGAGCAACGAATAGGGGCGCTTGTTGCAAGCCCTGCCAGCACCCCATCAGGTCGATCTCCCATCGGTGTTGGCGATTCGGGAGTGCCCCCCCATGCATCGTTATGTTCCAACCCCGTCATGTTCACGACGTCGAATCCACGACCAAACGTAACTCCACGGGCGGCGGGGATCGACATCATGGCTCGAGCCATGGCAGGTTCGATTCCATCGAACCATGGTTCGCCAAGGCCGAGCGGCGTCCCTGTGACCACAAGGTCGACCCTTGATCCAATTGAATTGAGGCTCATGCGTTGAGACTCAACGAGGATGACCATCGCTTCAGCAGCCTCAGGATCTCTACAGCGCATTTCTTTGCAGGCATCGGTGGACCATCGTGCTGGTTGGAGCTCCATTTCACCAGCCTCCACGTTTCCGATGGCACCAACCTGTGCCTCGGCTTTGATTCCTAGCGGGGTCAGCAACGGGGCTACAAATGCGGCAGCTGCAACGAGAGGGGCGGTAAGCCTTGCAGAGGACATCCCTCCGCCCCTGAGGTCGGCTTCACCGTTTGTTCGCTTGTGCATCACCATGTCTTGATGCCCTGGCCGTGGATGATGAGGGAGGAAATTGTAATCTTTTGACTTGGCGTCTTGATTTTGGATTGAGATTTCAATGGGCCCGCCAGTGGTTTTTCCCTCAACGACGCCGCTTAGGAACTCGACGCGATCTTGTTCCTTGCGTTTGCTTGCATAGCGCCCACCCGGCCTACGGGTGGCCATGGCTTCTGCAATGCCTGCATCATCAACAAGGAGTCCATTTGGAACGCCTTCGAGAATCGCCCCAACGCGGGCCCCATGGCTTGTCCCAAACAGGGTCAAGCGAAGGTGTTCACCCAGCGTCATTTGCATGTGACTCAATTGTTCCAACGGCGCTTCCTTCAAGAAGGTGCGTGCTTCTCCATGCTGTTTTACTCGACAGATTCACCGTTTAGGAAAGAGGCTTCAATCACCGTCACGCCCTTGACCCTTGTCTCAAAGAAGTTTTTCAGTCGCTCACAGGTTGGTTTGCTAACCTTTGGCGTAACGACCACAAGGGCAGTTCCTGAGCCGGAGATCCCTGCAGCACGCGCCCCATTCAGCAAGGAGTCATTGGTGATTTTTCTGCCTGTAACATCGCCAAGGACGCCGAGCATCGCCCGACCATTCCAAGTCAACGCCACGAGTTCCCTTCCTTCCTGGAGGGCGCTCAAGGCTTGTCGGAAAGTGTCTTGATGGGGTACGAACTCCTCCAAAGTGGGCTTATGTCCACGATCGCCTCTGCATACAATCAACAGGTACCAATCTTCGGCGTTCGGGCCACTGCTCTCCATGAGGACGCCATCCTCAATGCTTTCCGCCTGCGGATCGATGAGTTTCCACCCGGGCGTTGCACACGCCCATGCATCATCAACTGAGCCCGTGAGGGTCACACCTGCGAGGATTTGTGATTGGACGGAAAGTCCGACGATGTCTGCATCAGAAAGTTCGGTCGAGGTTGCTCCTGCGAGGGCACGGAGCGCAGCAATCGAGGTTGCAGCGCTGGATTTGAGGCCCTGACGAGGTGGTATTTTCGAAGCGACCGCCCAGTGGAGGTCTTCTGCTGTTTTCCCTTCGGGAAGTGAATGGCCAGCATCGGTCCATGCCTTTAGAACACCATCGAGAAGACCATCAGGGTCATCGAGTGCTCGTTTGCTGGGTGAATCGAGGAGGCGAACTGCCACTGGGAGGTCCAAGGCCATGCTTGCGCCATAGCCTAATCCTGCGGCGTATTCAACCGGCGGTGAGCCCGAAGTTGATCGCTATCTTTCATCCATCCAAGAGATGATGGAGAATCCGTCGAAGAATCTTGAAAAAATTCAGGCCCTTGCTGCTGAATCGGTCTCATCGC
>OAPC01000057.1_pt1 | contig 9269 bp, 8 predicted proteins | sample 1516261 | NCBI WGS metagenome assembly OAPC01 (sample SAMEA3275580, study PRJEB22092) | marine metagenome | biome: Surface Water | collected 2014-06-21T10:00:00+00 | depth 0.2 m | reverse complement strand
AGTCACTCGGCGGTCGCTCCGCGAATCGTGGCGAATGTGCTCAAGCCTGCCGCTTGCCCTACGATCTCTTTAGCGATGGCGAACAACTCGACCTAGGCAACAAACGCTACCTACTCAGCCCGCAAGACCTAGCAGGGCTAGACGCATTAAAAAATGAATTCATCAAACGAGGAAAACTACTGCGAGCCTACTATTACACAGCTTTAATTGAAAACGAGGAAAACTCTTCACTTCGACCACTTGTTGATTGGCTAACATACAACGGCTACACAATAGTTTCAAAACCTGCAAAAGAATTTACAGATTCTGCAGGCCAAAAAAGAATCAAAGGAAATATGGATATTGAGTTAGCAATTGATGCGATGGAATTAGCGCCTAATGTTGAGCATATAATTATATTTTCAGGCGATGGTGACTTTCAATCATTAGTTAAATCTTTACAGCGCCAAGGTGTTCGAGTTTCAGTAGTTTCTACCACTCGTTCGCATCCTCCAATGATTGCTGACGAACTGCGCAGACAAGCAGATAATTATATTGATCTGGAAGAATTGCGAGATGTTATAAGTCAGAATTAGGATAAGGATTATAATTAAAATCCATTGTGCAATTGCTTGATATTAGTTTAAAATAACATTCATGACAAAACCAAATTTAGAACTCTATCTTGCCGCGCCACGAGGATTTTGTGCAGGTGTTGATCGTGCTATTAAAATTGTTGAAATGGCAATTGAAAAATGGGGTGCGCCAATTTTTGTAAGGCATGAAATAGTACATAATAAATATGTCGTTGATGAGTTACGCTCAAAAGGGGCAATATTTGTTGAAACCCTCGAAGAATGTCCTTCAGATAGGCCTGTGATATTCTCAGCACATGGAGTTCCTAAATCTATTCCAGCTGAAGCTAGTGCTCGTAAAATGGTTTTTGTAGATGCTACTTGCCCACTTGTAAGCAAAGTACATATCGAAGCTGAGCGCCATTATTCAAATGGATTACAAATGGTAATGATTGGGCACGAAGGGCACCCCGAAACTATTGGGACAATGGGCCAATTGCCTAAAGGGGAAGTTCTTTTAGTTGAAACCCCCGAAGATGTAACTAAAATAACGCCTCGTAACATCGAAAAACTCGCATATATTACACAAACTACACTTTCGGTTGATGATACAATTGAAATAGTCAAAAAGCTTAAAGCTCGTTTCCCAAGCATTGTCGGACCACACAAAGAAGATATTTGTTATGCAACAACAAATCGTCAAGAAGCAGTTAAAGCAGTTTCGCCAAAAGTTGATGCTTTATTAGTAATTGGCGCTCCAAATTCCTCAAATTCAAAACGACTGGTCGAAGTTGGTAAGTCATCAGGGTGTAAGTACTCTCAAATGGTTCAGCGAGCCTCAGACATCGACTGGCGAGCCCTGAAAGGGGTGAAATCAATCGGAATAACCGCTGGTGCTTCTGCCCCAGAAATATTGATAAATGAGGTTATATTGGCAATATCTAGCCGTTTTAATGTGACCCAAAAAATTGTTGAAACCGCAGTGGAAAATATTGAGTTCAAAGTACCAAGAATCTTACGCGAAACATCATGACATCAGAAATACCAAAGCCTGCTAAAATATTAGGATTACTTGGTTTATTACCATTCTTAATTGCACTTTTTTCAACAATTAATGCAAATTTATATTTTTTATTAGTATCATATTTCAAAATAAATATTAATGAACTTCAGATTATATACTCAACAATTATACTATGCTTTATGTCAGGCACATATTGGGGCATTTCATCAAATGCAAAAAATCAAGATGCATTGCCCTATACACTCTCAATATTACCAACACTTTATATTTTAGGCATTCATCTTTATTTTGATGAATATTTTTTACCTTTGATTGGTTTTGGCTTCATTTTATTAATACCTATTGATATATATTTTTCCAAATCTAAGATGGCCCCTAAGTGGTGGCTGTTATTAAGAATTCCTCTATCTGTTACAGTGTTTGGGATCTTGATTATTTACAGCATCTTAAAATAAATATTAACATTAATGGAGTAAGGTTTGGACACAGAAACTATCAAATATTATGATAAATCTGCTGAATCTTACCTTGATAAAGTATGCAATACATATCCAGACAGTGACCTTTTATCATTTATAAATTCAATTAAGTCTGGAGGAACAGTATTAGATCTTGGATGCGGGCCAGGAAATTCCTCAGCTATGATGCAGAGTGCTGGGTTAAATGTTCAAGCATCTGATTGTAGTCAAAAAATGGTAGATATCGCAAAAAATAAATTTAATGTTGATGCAATAAAGGCTGAGTTTAAAGAACTTTCAGAAATCGATTTATATGATGGCGTATGGGCTAACTTTTCTTTGCTTCATGCGCCAAGGTCTGAAATGCTATCAAATTTGAAAAAAATTAATAGATCTTTAAAGAAAAAAGGATATCTGCATATTGGATTGAAAATTGGAAACGGTGAGAAACGTGATACTTTAGGGCGTCAGTATACATATTATCAACCAAAAGAATTAAAATCTCTTCTAATTTCAGCAGGGTTTACTATAAATACAATACGCTTGGATATGGATGGAGCAATTTCAATGACAGGCATGATAGAACCTTTTATGATTGTGACTGCTTATGCCTGACCTCTATGCTTACACGGATGGTGCATGCTCTGGGAATCCTGGACCAGGAGGATGGGGTGTACTTATGATCGCCAAAGAAGGTTCTAAAATCATAAAAACAAAGAATCTATCTGGTGGAACTGCCGAAACTACTAATAACCAAATGGAATTAACCGCTGCTATTATGGCACTAGAAGCATTGGCAAAGCCCAGTAAGATTACACTAATCACAGATAGTTCATATGTAAAAGATGGTATTACAAAATGGATTTTTGGTTGGAAAAAAAATGGTTGGAAAACAGCTGCTAAAAAACCTGTAAAAAATGAAGAACTATGGAAACGTTTAGAATTAGCTACAGAACTACACGATGTATCATGGGAATGGATTAAAGGGCATGCTGGTCATTTTGAAAATGAGCAGGCTGATGAATTGGCTCGTAATGGAATGGAACCATTTAAAAGTTAGTTTAATTTTTTATTTGGGAAGTTATAACCAAGTAAAAAATTCTTAATATCCATTGCACCTTTACCTGCTCTTTGAAGTCGCGTTAATTTTAAAGCGCCACTTTGACAAGCAATTGTTGCATGATCCAATATTTCACCGGGAAAACCGGAACCCTCAACAACTTCACTCATTAACACTTTGACTCTTTGCTCTCCATCATCGAACCACGCCCCTGGAAATGGCGATAATCCTCTAATTTGTCGATCAATTTCAATGGCAGATTTATTCCAGTCAATTTTAGATTCATTTTTGTCAATTTTTGAAGCATAAATAATTCCTATATCTGATTGAGGAACTGCTTCCAAAAAAGCATATTTTTTGAGTACATCTACAATACATTGTGAGCCAATACGAGCTAATCGATCATGCAAAACTGCTGTTGTATCAGAAGGTAATATTTCAGTTTCTTTGTGATAAAGAACATCACCTGTATCGAGTCCAGCATCCATTTGCATGATACATATTCCAGTACTAGCATCCCCAGAGATGATTGCTCGGTGTATGGGAGCAGCGCCCCGCCACCTAGGCAGAAGGCTTGCATGAATATTCAAACAGCCTTTATCGACTGAATCCAAGATTTCTTGAGGTAATATTAAACCATACGCAACAACAACTGCAATATCTGCCTTTAAAGCAGCAAAATCGGAAACTGCTTCCTTACTTTTAAAGTTTACTGGATGCCTTACATCCAATCCTAATTCAAGCGCACGACTATGAACTGGTGTTAATCGTTCCTTTTTGCCACGTCCTGCAGGACGGGGCGGCTGACAATAAACAGCTACAACATCATGACCAGCAGAAATAATAGAACTCAAAATAGGCACAGAGAACTCTGGAGATCCCATAAAAATTATTCGCATTACTTCAATCCTTGCTTTGACAACTTTTGCGATTTATTTATTAACATCTTACGCTTTGTAGAACTTAAATGTTCAAAAAACATTTTCCCATTTAGGTGATCAATTTGATGTTGCACAGACACTGCCCAAAGCCCAACAAAATCTCGTTCAATTTGGTTTCCATTTTTATCAATATAGCTGACTGTTACTGCTCTTGGACGCTTTATATTTGCCCATACACCTGGAAGATTCGGGCTTCCTTCTTGATTCTCTATATAAACACCAGAAGAATATAATATTTTTGGATTAGCATTTCAAATGGTTCAACTTTACCATCTCCAACATCGACAACAGCCAAAGATCGCATAATACCGATTTGGCATGCGGCAAGACCAATACCAGGCATATTGTACATGCTGTCAAACATATCTTTCCATACTTCATGGTCTTTATCAGTTATAGAACTTATGAGCTCACATTTTACTGATAAACGTTTATCGGGGTACCGAATAAACTTTTTAATAGCCATTAAGTAAGTGCCAATTCTTTTTTCAATTTAACCATTTTCTTTGTCATCATTGATCGCTTCATTCTACTCAAATGATCAATAAATAAAACTCCATTTAAATGGTCTAATTCATGCTGTGCACATGTAGCCCAAAGACCATCAAAAAGCTCATCATGTTGTTTCCCATCAATGTCTAGAAATGACATCCTAACTTGCTTTGGTCTTTCAACATCTTCAAACAAATCAGGTAATGATAAGCAACCCTCAGAATATGTGTTTAACTCTTCAGAAACCGAAATAATTTCAGGATTTATTAGTACTAACGGTTGGTTATCAGATTCACTATCAGTACAATCCATAACGAAAATCCTTGCATCTGAAGCGACTTGTGGGGCAGCCAAGCCAACGCCGGGTGCATCATACATTGTCTCGATCATCGAATCTGCCAACTTTCTAGTTTCTGCATCTACTGATTGCACAGGAACACATAGCTTTTTAAGTCTCGGGTCAGGGTGTAAAAGAATAGGTAATAATGACATGTAATGGATTTATGTTAAAGTAAGTATATGTTCAAGTTATAAGCATATGTTAATATAGCTTACTATCTAAAATTATTAGATGATTGGAATTAATTTACTTTAAGTAATGATCTAGACATCTTAGAATTCATTTAACTTTAAATTAATTAAAGATTTTTAAATGCAATTTGATAATACATATTTTAACAAACTTAATGATTTTTATGCAGAATGTGATGCAGATATTCCTCCTAATCCAGAATTAATTAAATTTAATAAAGATCTGGCAACTCAATTAGGGATCAATACAAAAAATATAAATCTAACCAGTATCTTTTCTGGGAGTGAAAAGCCTAAAGGTGCAAACACTCTTGCACAAATTTATGCAGGACATCAGTTCGGGCATTTCAACCCACAGCTTGGTGATGGTAGAGCGCTTCTTCTTGGCGAAGTGATTTCTAAAAAAGGTAAAAGAATTGATATCCAATTAAAAGGCTCCGGGCGAACACCATTTTCTAGAAATGGTGACGGCAAAGCTGGACTAGGTCCAGTCTTAAGAGAATATTTAGTTTCTGAAGCAATGTATGCTCTTGGTGTGCCGACTACTAGAGCACTGGCCGCGATATCTACTGGAGAAAACATTCAAAGAGATACTAATAAAAAAGGTGCAATTTTAACCCGAACTGCAAGCAGCCATATTCGAATTGGGACATTTCAATTTTTTGCTTCTAGAAAAGAAAATAGTAAATTAAAAAAACTTGCTGATTATACTATAGCCCGTCATTATCCAGATGCCAAAAATTATGAAAATCCGTACTTAGAATTATTAAGGAATGCAGCTAATAACCAAGCTTATTTAATATCAAAATGGATGGGCTTAGGTTTCATCCATGGCGTTATGAATACAGATAATACAACATTATCAGGTGAGACTATCGATTATGGGCCATGTGCATTTATGGATTTTTACGACCCAAAAACCGTTTTTTCATCAATAGACAGAAATGGTAGATATGCGTTCTCTAATCAACCACTTATTGCCAGATGGAATATGGCAAGACTAGCGGAAACATTACTACCGTTAATAAATAGTGATGCAAATAAAGCAATTGAAGCTGCAACAGAAATAATAGAAAATTTTTCTGATATATATGAAAAATTCTGGCTTATGGAAATGCGTAGAAAATTTGGCTTTAAAAAAAATAAAGAGAGTGATGCTGAATTATTTGATAGTTTTTTTGAAACTATGACAAATAATCAAGTCGATTTTACACAATCATTTTGTGCATTGGCTGACTTAGCAGAGGGCAATCCCACTAAACTACGTAATCTTTATTTAGACACAAAACTTTTGGATGAATGGATAAATATATTTAATAAACGTAGTTCAATTGAGAAAAATTTAGCAATAAATATTCGCAAAGAAAATCCCATATTTATCCCCAGAAATCATTTAGTAGAGGCAGCTCTAAACGCAGCAGAATTGGAAGACGACTATTCACAGTTTCAACAACTTTTAGAAATAGTCACTAGCCCCTTCGATGAAAGACCTAATAAAGAAATCTATTCAAACCCACCAATTATGGTAAACTCTGATTATAAAACATTTTGTGGGACTTAGTATAATTTACTAAGAAAACTTAAAGTCATGCAACATCAAGGAAATGCACAATATGAATTTTGATAAAGCAATAAATCGTATTAATACACATTCTGATAAATGGGATATGATGGAAGAAAATTATGGAGTTGATCCTACAAAAGGCACACCAATGTGGGTAGCCGATATGGATTTTGAACCACCAATTGAAGTTAATAACGCTTTATCATTGATGGCTAAACAAGGTGTATATGGATATTATGGCAATGATAAAAGTTACCGTGAAGCCATTGTAGGTTGGATGGGCCGGCGGCATAATTGGGATGTGGACCCAGATCATATTTTTTCTACGCATGGCCTCGTAAATGGAACCGCTTTATGTGTCCAGTCCTTCACAAATGTAGGTGATAGTATCGTTTTATTTACGCCAGTTTATCACGCTTTTTCCCGAGTAATAAATGCAGCCGATCGCAAAATTATCGAATGTGAACTGGAAATAAATAATGGGCGTTATGAAATGAATTTTGATAAGTATGACTCTCAGATGGATGGTAGCGCAAAAATGGCTATACTGTGTTCACCCCATAATCCAGGTGGGCGCATTTGGTCTATTGCTGAACTCAAACAAGTAGCCGCATTTGCGGAAAAACATAATTTAATTTTGATATCTGATGAAATACATCATGATATAACTTTTGGCTCTAAGCATACAGTAATGCAAAATGCAGCACCTGAAATATCAGAACGATTGGTTATGATGACTGCAGCCACTAAAACTTTCAACATTGCAGGCTGCCATACGGGGAATATAATAATAGTTGATAATAAATTACGCGCAAAATTCGCAAAAACAATGAAGGCAACAGGCACTTCACCTAATTCATTTGGATTATATATGGCAGAAGCTGCCTATAAACATGGCGACAAATGGGTAGATGAGTTATGTGAGTATTTAGACGGAAACAGAAAGATACTTGATAATACAATTGCGAAAATTCCTGGTGTTAAATCTATGGAGCTAGAAGCAACATATTTATCTTGGATAGATTTTTCAGGTACTGGAATGTGTAAAGCTGATTATATTGATCGCGTTCAAAAACAGGCTCAAATAGCTTCAAGCCATGGAGATACATTTGGCACTGGTGGGGAAACTTTTTTACGATTTAATTTTGCCACACAACGTGAGGTATTATCCAAAGCAATGGAACGCCTTCAGAAGGCGTTCCATGATTTGCAATAATGTCTTGGGCGTTGCAATTATCCAGCCACTTTGCCATATGTAATATAGGACAACCAAACAAAGAAAATTTTTATGCAAAACTACCTTGAATTTGAGAAGCCCCTTGCAGAGATAGAAAGCAAGGCTGCTGAATTACGCTTGATGGCTGAAAAATCTGAAGACGACGTAAACGTGGATGCTGAAGCAAGTGCACTTGATAAAAAAGCACAAAGTATGCTTCAAGAGTTGTATAAAAATCTTAATCCATGGCGAAAATGCCAAGTGGCTCGTCATCAAGATCGTCCACATTGTAAAGATTACATCCAAGAACTTTTTACAGAATATACTCCTCTTCAAGGCGATAGAAACTTTGCTGATGATGCTGCAGTAATGGGTGGTTTAGCTCGCTTTGAAGATCAGCCAGTTGTAGTTATTGGTCATGAAAAAGGCTATGATACAACATCACGGATCAAACGAAATTTTGGCATGGCCCGACCAGAAGGTTATAGAAAAGCAATCAGATTGATGGAAATGGCTGATAAATTTGGATTACCAATAATCACTTTAGTCGACACACCAGGTGCATACCCTGGAAAAGGTGCGGAAGAACGGGGTCAATCTGAAGCTATAGCAAGATCTACTGAAAAATGTCTGCAAGTTCGCGTTCCATTAATATCCATCATAACTGGTGAAGGTGGCTCAGGCGGTGCAGTAGCTTTTGCAACTGCTGATAAATTATTAATGTTAGAACATTCCGTATACTCTGTTATTTCTCCAGAAGGATGTGCTTCAATTTTATGGAAAGACTCTGAAAAGAAGACGTCTCGGTCTCTTCCCACAAAATCGTCTTTTGTTTTTTCTTTTTCTTGTTGCTGCATAGCCCATTCGAGCTCGTCATAGCTTGCGCCAAGCTGATCTTCATCTGTTCGATCATCGTCCCATAGGCCATCTGTTGGCGCAGCATTTACTATGGATTGATCAACGCCAAAATGAGCAGCCAAGTTTCGCACTTCGCTTTTCATTAAGTCAGCGATTGGACTTAGGTCAACCCCGCCGTCTCCATATTTTGTGTAAAACCCAACACCAAAATCCTCTACTTTGTTGCCGGTTCCTGCAACCAATGATCTTCGTTGTGATGCAAAATAATAAAGAGTAGCCATGCGCAATCGAGAGCGTGTGTTGGCTAATGAAAGTGTAGTGTTTTTATTGGTGCTTGCCGAAGCGTCAAGGCTACAAAAAGCATCAAACAGAGAATCAAGCGCAACAACTTTCACTTCTACATTTTTGTATTTTTGCGCAAGCCATGAAGTGTGATTTTGTGCACGACTCACCTGATCCTCTTGTTGAGAGATTGGCAACTCAAGGCAAAGAGTGGGTTTCCCTGTTTCTGCACATAATGTGGATGTCAGCGCCGAATCAACACCGCCCGACACCCCAACGACATAACCTG
>OAPC01000055.1_pt1 | contig 9331 bp, 6 predicted proteins | sample 1516261 | NCBI WGS metagenome assembly OAPC01 (sample SAMEA3275580, study PRJEB22092) | marine metagenome | biome: Surface Water | collected 2014-06-21T10:00:00+00 | depth 0.2 m | reverse complement strand
CTTAATTGCCCCCTTTTCCTATTTAGGTTTTAGATCAACTCCTGCTAAGGCTAGTAGTTGGTTTAGATGCTTTATATTAGAGAAATCTATGACACCATCTTTGGCTCTCTTTGAATACAACCTAACCCACTCTGCCTCTGCTATCCGCCTTACATCTTTAGGAAGTCTAATGAACTGGTCTGTTCTTTTTGCAACAGGAGTATCAATCAATGATCTACCTTCACCTACAACTTTTATAATGTCTCTAACTTGCTTTTGGATGTAACCACGTTCATACATACGCATGTATGCAGAGAGTGTGTACTTCTCCTGAAGCTCTTTACTTTTTTGCCACCGCATCTCTGCACGTTCACCAGTACGTCTACCTTGAGCCACAAGACTAGGCCAGTATGCACTAACCTTTTCATTCTGATAATTCTGTACAGTTTTCATCTTATGCTTACTGCCAAGTGTATAGTTAGGATCGGTTATACCTATCTCTTGTAGGTATTTTAAAGTCTCATTTCTTTCTTTAACATTTATACCAGCAAATATACGAGACTTGATGTACTCTCTCTTCTCATTGGTATCTGTGACAGTTTCTCTATTGGGTAGCAATGCTTCCTCTTCAGGGTCAAATCCACCACGTTGCATCAAAGAACGTTTAGTCTCATTCAAGAATTGATTGTCCGAAATTATAAAGTCTTTACCTGCTTCCTTACGTTCCGTAGTACGTAAACCCATGTCACGTTCTAATTCTATGACTTGGAAATATGGGTTAAGGAACCCAGATGCATATTGACCAAATACCCCACCGAAAATTTTGTCTCTTTTTGCAGCATCAGTTTCGTTTGCAGCACCACTAAGCATAGAGGTTAACTCTTCTGTGATAACGTTGCTAACACCCGCACGTTGCTGCATACCAAAGAATAACTCCATCCATTCATCTTTAGCATCCCACATATCAAAGGTTCCATTCTCACGTTCTACCGCAGCACGAACAATCCAGTTCATTTGCGCCATAGGATATGTACCTAGAATGTTAGCATCTAGTTCAGTGAGGGGTATACCAATATTCTGATAATCCTTACCTCTGTTTTCGTCCTTCTGCCATTGATACAGACCTGTGAATATTCCCAATCCAATTATGTTGTTTGCAATTTTCTCAGATTCCCGTGCAGTCAACGGACCCTTTAAACTACGGTCAAAAAATTGAGCTTGTAATTTTCTTTTTATTGGGCCAGCTGCACCCATAGTTCCTTCAGCAAAGTACTCAATGCCATTTGCAATAAACTTAGGAAAGGGGATAACTACGGATAGTGGGCTTTTACTAATGAAGTTTGCAGACTTTCTGAGTATGTAATTCTCAGGTGTTGCGGAGTAAGTTACTCGCATTGCTTTTCGTGTGGCATCATCCATTAAAGCAACAAAAGACCTAGCTCCTGCAGGTTTAACTGTAGACGAATCACGTACAAAATCCATAAGCATTCCCCCATCTAAGGAATCCTTTAAATCTATTTTGTATTCATTCTTAACCAGCCTCTTTAGCTCGCCCCAGAATGTAGCATTACGAATGTTTAGTTCTTGTATCCTATTCGGAGTATTTATAACCCCAGAAAAATCTTCCAACATAGAGTACATTTCATCGGCAACCCGTCCCGGTATACTAGTTGCTTGCCCTCTGCCCATGTTTAACTGCATTTCATTTAGGGTATTGTACATCATACGTGCATGATCTGGGCTATGCTCAAGCACGTACTCAGAAAAATGTTTAGCTTCTCTCACATCACTAAACATTAATTTAAGATTATCCATACCGCCTTTAAAAGAACTTTCTGCATTAAAAGGATTTAGAGATTTAAGTGCGGGTACTGCACCTTCATTAGAAGCCTTCCACACAGCATTAGAAATAACTGCATTTAAAGATTCCATTGGTGCTCTTACAAAGTTACTTTGCATGTTACGCAAAGCAACAGCTAGGGGTGCTACTAGTAAACCTTTACGTAAACCTTCGGTACGCAGGAAGTAACGATTATAGTAATCTTTTATTTTATTGTCTGCTTTTTCTGCTACCCGACTATCTAAATCTTCTAAGATACCTTTAGGCTTTGCCCTCATTAGATGGCTAAATCTACCCAGCACTTCCCCTGCTTTAGATACAGAGCCATATGTAGCAAGAACAAACTCCTCAAGTTGCATACCATTTTCCGCCAGAACGTCCATCATCTTTTCAGGCTTCACCTTGCCCTCAATAGTAATGCGTAGCATGTCATCTATGAGTGTCTTACTCTTTCCGAACTCTTCAGGTGCAATCTTTTTTAGATCAATCAAAGTACCAACTAAACTGTCAAAGGTTTCTGCATTTAGTATGGGAGCAGTTAAAGCATTTGAAGGTAGGTTTATTACGGCACCTGTTTCTGACTGCATTAAGTCAAGAGTTTTTCTTTCTCCCACAAGTTTGACTGCATCTCTGTCAATTACACGTTTACCATTTTCCATTTTAGTAATGGTAACATCAAATTTATTTTCAAACTGTGTCAGCAACTCTTCTTTAACAGAGTTATTTTGTGCTACTTTTTGTTTTATGGCATCACGTAGTTCCTGCTCACGTCTGCCACTCATAGCACGAGCCTTAGCAACAACAGAAGGGTCTTCAACCCAGCCTTTAATTTTTCCAATACCCTTTCCAACAGCCTTCACCCCCGGAATAACAGCTAATAAATTTAGAGTTGCCATCGCAAAAGCTCCAGCAAAGTCTGTTGCATTGCCACTTTTAAATGCGTAGACCAATCTGTTATGGTCTTCTTCCGTGGGGATTTCTCCACCTACCATTTCGTCCCATTCACGCTGCGCTCTATTTGAATCTACGATAAATTCATTGAACATTACAGTAGGGTCAATCCAATTTCGCCCTTCTGTAATGTTGGTAATGGCGTTTAAACTGAGTCCTCTATCCAACATAAAGGATACTCCCTTTTTTTGGACTGAGTTTTCCCCATTCAAATATCCATATATAGTAGTGAGGTCATTCTGTAGATCGCCCTCTGCTGCATATACCTCTTCGTCAAAGAATTCTTGTACAGTTTGCGGTCCATCAAATTGGCTTACGTATTCAGCAATAGAAATCCCAGCCCTTTGAATATCAAACTCTTCATACAGTGTTCCATAATCTAACTGTGGGTCAGACTTAGCTTTACTCCTTAGATATTCTAGCGGTGAATTGAACCCTGCCTTTTTAGCAACTTCTTTAAATTCCTCAAGTCTAGCATCTCTTCTATTTTTAGCGGCAACTGCCTTTTCTCTAAGGTTAGCTAAACTTTCTTTTGAATATAAAGAATCCAGATTAGTTTGATACATTTCCTTTGCACGAACATCTACTTTAATTTCTTTATTTAAAAGTCCTTGTAAGTATGGGCTAGTTGGATCATCCTTTAATTGTTCTTTTATGCTATCAATGAAGTTGTTTTTAATTGTTGGTACAACTTCTTCCTCTAAAAACTCAGGGACGAGTGGATAAAACTGCATATCTGGATAGTCCTCGTTTCCATATGCTTCTTCATCTGTAATCTCATCTGGATTTTGTATTTCGTTTAGTGTAGTTTCCTTTGGTGTAAACTCCACACTAGGAAGTAGAGCACCGTTAGTAGATGGTGCAGTATCTGAGGGTTGTTCCGTGGTAGTAGTTTGTATTGTGTTTAAAACATTATTCATATTTGTTGGTGGTAAAATAGCACCCTTATAGGAGCCACTACTTGTGGTCTCTTGTTCGTCTTGTACTGCGGGAGCTACAGGATCATCTTTAACTACTAGCTCTTCAGACTGTTCTTCTTCTTCATCCTCTATAGAAAAGGATGGAAGTACTGCTGAGTCATATACACCCATAAGTTTTTTTCCTTAATACCGCCCTACGTCAGTGACTTCAAACCTATCATCTCCACCTATATATAAAAATGGGAGATTAACTAACTGGCCTTCTTGACTCAGGCCACCATAAGATAGTTTAATATTACCTGTGTAAAGAACTGGGATGTTGTCTATTACAATAACATCACCAATATTAAAAGCACCTCTGTCTGCTAGTTCTAATGCCTCTGATCCAGTGTATGTGGTTTTATACTCATTAGTTTCAGGGTTAAATGGCATCTTATATTTTTCAAGTAATCCCAAGTCACGCTCTGGCCCTGCCGTAGCTATAGATTCTCTAGTGGCATCATTTAAATTACTCGCAGCATAGGCTATACGTGCACCCCTACTTTTTAAATCAGACAAAGCTGTATTTATTTTTACGTCAGCATAGCTAGTCACATTCGGAGAAGTAAGTCCCGCAGACTTTATACGAGATTTCATAGCAAGACCAGCATCTATACTAGCAACATAAGCCTTACCTTGATTACCCGCCTGTACATTTACGATACTACCTTCCAGTGTTTCCATTCCTAGAGGGGTTGCCGCATCTTGTAAAAAACGTGCGTAATCAAGTCTGACATCTGCATTAGTAAATGGGTCTTTACTTTCCGCATCTTCATCTTTTTCATGCTCACGTTTTATCTCAGCAAGCAATACATCATTTTGTTTTGAAAGTTCTGCGTACTCTGGGCTATTTGGATCTGTATTCAACATTTCATTAACTTTATTAGCACGTACAGCTTGCAAACTTGTGACAGGTTTTGATGCAGGTTGAGAAAGTGTAGTAAATACTTCCCGGTCCTGTTCAAAATACATTGATGCATCTGCGTCTTCGGGAAGGGAAAAGCCTTCCGGTAGTTTCATTTCCCGATCAAATGCCTTGTGACCAGAAAGTGTTTTGAACTCATCTATATTCTTGGAATACCTTAGTAGAGTATTTGGGTCTTTACCGTTAGTTACAGCAATACCTCCATACTCAGCCAAGCCATTTGCATATGTAGAGCCTTGAGACAAAGCATAAGATATTCTATCTGGATCAAAACCTGCAAGCTTTAATTTCTGTGCAGCTTCATTGGCTTCTTTTTCATCTGCCCTACGCTGATTGGCTGCAGCTACACGAGCTTTACGTGTACGTTCTTTTTCATCTTGTTCTTCTTTATACAACTGTGCTTCTTTAGTCTTGATCATATCAACCAAGTTGTCAGATGCCCCACCAAGAAATGCCCCAAAATTAAATGCCATTACTGCCTCCGTGCCATTAGCCCTGCAGGTGCAGGTTCTTCAGCCATACTTTCTTCTTCAACACTAGTCTCAGGTAGTTCCTCTACGGGTTTACTTCCTGCCTCTTCCATTACTTTCTTTACGTTACGCATTGCTTTTGCAATAGTTGAGTCACGGAATTTATCCTTGTCTTCTTCTTCCATCTCAGTTCCGATAGTGTAGTCAACACCTTCTTCGTCACCTACGTAAGATAGCATTTCAATTAGTACAGGCACGATAAGGATACCCACATCAATAGTGTGTTTACCCTGCATTACACCACCAGATTGTAAAGAGTTTGCTATAGTAGTTAAAGGAATACCAAGTTCCATTACATCTACTATACTATCACGAAACTGTGGCTCAAGGATACGTGGTGCATAGAAATCCATAGCTTCTTCAACTGTGGCATACTGAGGAGTATGTTGCCAAGGACGTGCACCCAACTCTGCAGTTAAACTTTGTCCCGGGATAGGAGCATTAAAACTCTTACGATAATTTTGTGCCATTATATTTTATTCCTATACTCACGAATTTGTTCCATAGCCTCAAGAACCATATCGTATGGCTCTTTTTCTTTTGACTCTTGCGTCTTAGGTTTACGTGCCATGTTACGTCCAAGTAGACCACCAGTTTTCTGTGGTTCCATAGTTGGTTTTTTACGCTTGTCTAAATCACGTACAGCTTTCGCATAACTTTTTGCAGCAGCGGTGTATAAATTCATTATATTATTCCTTTAAAAACCTAAGATACTTCCACCAAACGTCTTGCCAAGAGTAGACATGTCAGTAAACAAAAGAGTACTTACAAGACTACCAAAAGATTTAGAAGAATCCGCATCAATCATCATCTTCCTTTCTTCAAGTGATAACTGTTCTTGTGCAAGATCATTTAAACGATCTTGTTGGTTCTCTGCACTTGTCCATGCCCACTCCATTTGATCACCATATAGTTGCCACATATTATTGTAAGCAGTGTTAGAGATGTCCAGTGTGTTGATAGCATTCAATTCGTTTGCACGGTTAATGGCAGCAGTATCTGCAGTCGAAATTTCTCTACGCCATGTTGCGTTAGACTGATCAATTACCAACTGATTCTGTGCATTAAACTGTTCACGGTTGTTTTTCATCTCAGAATTAAACTGATTAGCCGCATTTACTTGACCTGAATTAAAACGTTCTTGTGCATTCCGTTGTTCGTTATTGTGCATATTAATAGTAGAAGTTAAGTTGTCATAGAACTGATTAGCTTGGTTCTCTGACTGCGCATTAAACTGAAGTGACGCATTAACAGCAGCTTGGTCAGTAAGCATAGAGTTAATAATTTGTTGCGACTTAAACAGTTCTGTCTGTTGTTCGTTAGACAGGTTCGCCATATCAAGCTGTAAGAAGTTCTGAGCATTTTGTACAGCAGTTTGTTGACGATTGTTCAAGTTACCCATGTCTAGGTTAGCTAGTGCAGCTGCCTCTGCAAGAACCATAGCTTGACTGTTAGACAAGTTTTCTAAGTTCATTGTCTGTACTGAACGAGCATTTTCTAGCTGTACCTGTTGGTCAGCAGTAAAGTTCATATTAGCAATGTCGCTAATCTTACTTGCATTTAGTATACGTGTCTGGAACTCTTGGTCAAACTCTTGACCCATAAATTTTGCACGTTGTTCTGCTGCAAGCATAGCACGTTGTTGACGATTTGACAAGTTCTGTGATTCAAACTTTGCTACTGTAGCTGCATCAGCTTGTGCAATCGGTAGTGCACTTTCCATAGCTGCTTGTATAACAGCCTGACCAGCCATAGAGGAAGCAGATAACCCACGTGCAGCCATTTGCTGATTAGCTAAACGCATGGCACCCGCAGCCCACGCAGGCGGCTCACCACTCTCAAACTGTTCCATCAGCCCTACAAGTTGACCTTGTACTGTAGCTTTCTCTGATGGTGTAGCAGTTGCTGCATCAATCTGTTCAGTAAACTTAGCTGCCTTAGTTGCATCTGCAGCAGCACCAGATACTAGCTCACCGTCTTGTATCTCACGTTGTACTTCATTCTCCATAAGAGTAGCAGTACCCTGTGCAGCATTAAGATCACCAACCATGCTTGCTGTAGCCATAGCAGCAGTTACTTTAGCACGTGCATCGTCTTCATTTGTCTGTGCTGAATTAAGTGCTTGTGTCTGTGCAGCTACTTGATCTGCGGCAATATCAGCTTCATACTTGGACGTGTCAGGTTGATCTACGTTTGTAGAAAGGTATGTGTCTGCCAAAGCAACTTCATCTACACCAAACTCACCTGATACCTGACCAATACCCGATTCAATAAACTGTCCGGGTTCTTTCTGAATACCCTCCGCAGTAACACTAGTACCTTCGGGCAACGTAGCATTAGTTGCACGTTCAGTCATTACATCTTTGATTGTTTTCTGTGTGGATTGATATAGTGGCTGAAGCTGTTGAAGACTTGAGTATGTGTCTGATAATTCTTTGCCCTTAGCTTCTACAAGTTCCTTCAAATTAGTATCATCTGGATTTGCCGTAGCTTCTTGTTGAAGACGTAGTAGTTCTAACCTTTGTTGTGTGTAGTTTGTTTGTGCATTAGTGTATTCTTGTGTAATGCTTTCTGTGAGACCAGTTTCTGGTTGTTCGGTAGATTGCTGAGGAACAGGTGTATCCATACCACCAATAGGCATAGTTGGCATTGTAGACTTAGGTGGTTCTGTAATCTGCGGTGTAGTTACATTTGGACCAAGTTGCAGCATGTTAGGTTGAGGTGTAGTACCCACAGGTACAGGTTGTTCAGGTACGGGTGTAATAGGGCTAGGTGTTGTAGGATTCGTAATATTACCACCAACCTGATACCCACGTACTGCACCACCCTTAGCCATCATCATAGCGGCTTGTTTAAACTGTTCCATCTGTGTATGTTTTTCAGGGTTCTGTTCTAAGTACTGTTGAAAGCCCGACATGTCACCAGTATAACCCAGTGTACCTGCAATACGCTGCATAGCATCTGGTTTAAAACCACCGAATGTAGGATTTTTAATTTGATTAATCATGTCTATGCCTTATTTGTTTAGTGTCATCCAGACAGCACCTGCTATAAATGTTAGCACACCTACCGTTGTTATTTTTACTATCGTAGTCCAAATACCCTTACGGGTATCTCTCCACGCTTCAAGTAGATCTCGCATTTCGTTTATGTCTTTGGCTGCATTAGTATCATGCAAGCCTATAGCTGACAGGGCTTCTTTAGCGCCACGTCTTGCAGCCCTGTCTAGCATAGCTTCTAACTCGTCTGGTGTCAAGTTTATGCTCATTTTATTAAATACCTATGTTGATTTTGTGCTTAAACTGTAGCTTCTGAAGGGGCATTATGACGTACCGATCTCATAAGCTGCTGCATTAAGCATTCTTGCACCAGATGCAGTATTAGTGTGTGATATGGTCAGGTCTCCAACATTTGTTCCGCTAGGAAAAACATGCATGGAAATATAACGAAGGCCAGAAACAATAAAACCAGACCCCGAAGCGCCTGTAGAAGATTGAAGCACTCTAAAACTATCTATGTTTTTACTAAAAACAATATTGTTTGTATTGTTAATATTGTGGTTCATAAACACCGTAACCAAAAGAGTACACCTCGTTGACGGAACAATGCCTAAAGATATGGCACTTGACGTAATAGTACCCGTGCCCGTATTGCCAATAAAATTTGTATTGTCTTTGGAAATCCTAACGCCGATATCAAAATTAGGCCGGAGCCTTATTAAACTTCCTCCTGAATACTCGTAGCCGTCTTGGCCTTGAGGTAAGAAACCGCTTATTGTTGTACCCGGCTCGTTCCCACCAGCAATGCTGAAACAACTGCCGCATGATGCACATACTTGTGGACTGTCCCCTGATGAGCCATAATTTGAAAACGTGGAAGACATCCTGAGGAAACCCGTTCCGGAGGGCGAATAATAACCATCTGACACAGGATTAGGAAAAGTGGTTACATTACTGTCCCCAGAACCTTGCGCTGCGATTAACAGGTCTCCAGAAACAATATCCGCATCAGAGGGAATAGAAAATGATCCGAAACTCAGGGTATTATCAATAATACCAGAGGTTGCCGTCATTGTTAAATCAGGTCCACCACGACCCTTAAAACTTTGAGAGGATGCTGCGCCAAGTGTGCTTAATAAAGGCATCTT
>OAPC01000054.1_pt1 | contig 9439 bp, 5 predicted proteins | sample 1516261 | NCBI WGS metagenome assembly OAPC01 (sample SAMEA3275580, study PRJEB22092) | marine metagenome | biome: Surface Water | collected 2014-06-21T10:00:00+00 | depth 0.2 m | reverse complement strand
CGATGGGTGGCTTGAACCGGAGCCGCTGCCTTTGAGTGAACCACCTCGACCACAATCAATCCTGTTTGTCCTTCGGTATCAACGTCACCATTCGCATTCGTTGCAATTTCCTCGTGATGGGTGCTCAAGAGTGGAGCATGCCCGCAACTTGATGAGGAGGGACGCACAGCGCTCAGCATGGTGTCCACAGCCACATCGTCGCGAAACCCCGACGATATGGAGTGGTCGGAAGTCGTACAACTTGGCCTTCGCTACGCCCGTATACCGCTTGCACTGTTGTGCGTCGAGGCTTTTTACTGGTTCATCACCATGCCCTCAGACACACTTGGCCCGATTCAAGTTTCCGAGGCATGGCTTTGGAATGAATTAACCAACCTCATATTTGGGGAAGGCGCATCGACGCTGTCCACCCATAACGGTTGGCTGACGAGGATTGAATTAAACCACGTGGATTTCCCAGGAAGTTTCGACCACGTTGCGCTCTATGTCTCTGATGAATGTGCGGGCGTGCACGAGATGATTTTTCTCTCAACCCTTGTTGCTATGACTGAAGGGGTACCACAGAAGGTCAAAGTGCGATCAATTCTCGTGATGTGTTCGATCGTCTATGTCCTGAACATCGTTCGATTGCTTGTGTTTTACCCAATTGCGGTGCAAGAGTGTACGGCCATGCCAAACGATGCGTCGTGCTTGGTACCGATGTGGGAATGGCACACTGCCGTCTATGAGTGGGGCTTCTTAGTGGTCTTAGTTGGAATGTGGCTCGTCTGGTTTTGGCGGGTCGGAGGGCCTGCTCGAACGCTTGATGCATCCTCTGCGCCTGCTGAAGCATGGCGCCTTCGAATGAGAACAACATGGTCGACTCAACATGTTAGCCTCATTGTGGTCGCTCTTGTCTTGATTGTCGGCGGTGCGTACAACGTCACCAACAATGAGGAGGCAAATGAGGCAAAATCAACCCTTGACACATGTCAATTCCTTGATCTGGCCACATCAGAATGCACCCAAGCTCAGAAAGATTGGGACAAAGCCATTGGTTCCGCTTGGTCCCTTGCAGCCGTTGGTTTGCTCGCAGGCGTCATCGGAGGCGTGGAATTACAACGGCCAGATGAAGATGGGACTTGGCCTTCAAAATCCAAGAAGAAAGAATCACTCACAATCGAGGACAACAAGCCGACTTCGCGCCATGCGAAGAATCGCAAGGGCTCGTGGAAGTCACGGACCAGTGAAGAAGAATGATTCATCACTCGACAATGGTGGCGGCAACTCGTTGGCCAGCCATCTCACGCTTTTCGAGGGCCTTCATTGCGAGCCCGACCTTACTCGTGTGGATGCTGATGTACGTGGAGCCGTCAGCAAAGTGAACATCACCAATCGCCATCTCATTGCAGCGGAGAGCTTCAGTGAACCAGCGAGCAACTGCAAGCGAAGAGCCTGCTGCAGTCGGTTCGATATCGAGGTGAAGTTGGACAAAGCCAAACACATCAGCCGTTTCGCCAAAGTCATCTTGTCGCTTGACAGGGTCACGGTCCATACCTTCAGGAAGTTCAGGCGTTTCTGAATCGATGATGTCAAGGCCGTAGGTAGCCATGATCTTGGAAAGTTGCGGTGCGTCGTCTCGAGAGACAAGGCTCCATGCCTCTCCTTTTCGACCGATTCGGCCTGTGTGCCCGACCCGGTGAACAAAGGAATCCAAATCCACTGGAAGGTCATAGTTGACCACGAGTGTGATGCCGTCAACGTCGATACCACGTGCTGCAACATCGGTTGCTACGATGGTCTTGATTTCTTCTGCCTTGTACCGCTTGAGGATTTTCTCACGCTGGTTTTGACTGAGGTCACCATGCAAGCCCTCCACGGAGAAGCCGTGCTTGGTGAGTCGTTGAACTGCCAAGTCCACCATTCGCTTGGTGTTGCAGAAAATGATGGTTTGGTCTTCATCGTTCATGCGAGCAAGAAGACGCCCAAGAACCCAGAGTTTGTTGGCACGGCCAATACGGACACTGTACATGTCAATTGGCGGGATGTCAAGTTCCTCAGTGTTGGTGAGAACGAATTCGGGTTCGTTCATGAATTCATTTGCAGTGTCAATGATTTCTTGAGGGAAGGTAGCGGAAAAAAGGAGGGTCTGCGTACGCCCGGTCATTCGTTCCATGACCCACATGATGTCAGGGAAGAAACCCATGTCGAGCATGCGGTCGGCTTCGTCAAGGCAGAAAAGAGAAGGTGAAGACAAATCGATGTGACCACGTTCGCTCATGTCCATAACTCGACCTGGCGTCCCTACGATGATGTCGACGCCGTCCCCCAGAGAACGGGCTTGCTTTTCGAGGTCGGTTCCACCATAGACTGTTTGGACAGAGAGGCCGGTTGAGCCTTGCAGAGCCTGCAATTCCTCTGCCACTTGGTTCGCAAGTTCACGGGTTGGTGCAAGGATGAGGGCTTGAAGAGTACCAGTTGGCTCACACTTTTCGAGGATTGGCAAACCGAACGCTGCTGTTTTTCCAGATCCAGTCCGTGCTTGACCGATGACGTCGAGGCCACGGCGTGCAAGTGGGATGGTGTCTTTCTGGACTTGTGTGGCGTGCGTCCATTCAAGGGAGGCGAGGCCGTCTAGGAGGGAAGCAGGTAAGTCCCATGAGTCGAAGCGGGTTTTGGTGAACATGGTATCATCTCCGTCTCGGTTGTGCGAGTGGGTCGCCGAGACGGTGGCAACCCATTCGAGTGGAATCAGTAATTGTCGCGCTCTGCGATTTCTTGCTGCAGGATGCCCATCCAATACTTGCGAGCGTTCTCACGGGTGAGGGGTCGCTTGGTTTGTCGAACGTGTTCGAGAATGTACTGTCGGAACTTGAGTGACTTGGTGCGGTTGACACCCTTTGGGGTAATTCCATCCCACAATCGGTCAAACTGTTCTTCTTTGTCGTTGAATGCACCTGAACTCATCGAAAGCACCTCTAAGCATTCCGCCCACCGGCGCACCCTTCTTAACCATGCCGACATGATTTGTGTGAAAAAACAAGCACAGAGTGGTTGAAATCAGAAATATTCGTCGTCGTCATCAGGCTCTTCATCAGTGAAATCATCCGTGTAGCCCATCATCTCATCTTGTGAAACCGCTCTGTAAGTACCAGCACTGGCAGGAGGGGCTGGCGATGGTTGCTCAGCCTCTTTTGGTGCCGGTTGTTCTGGTGCTGGTGATCCGTCAGGGCGGACCGGTTGGAGGCCGACTTGCTTCCCTTGTGCTTCAGCAATTTCTCGGTCAATGGCTGGGACGGCGGGAGCCGGTGCCAATTGAGCGTTCTTTTGTGCCTCTGTGCCGTCGATCGAAACATCGAAGGTCATTTCTTTCAGTGAGGCAATGATTGTTGCATCAGTTTCCGTTTTCAGCAAATCCATGGCCATGGTCCGAAGCACGTCCTCGCCAAACAAGCGCGGCAATAACTCGACACAGGCCTTGCGGACTTGCAAGTCCTTAGAAGTGGTTCCTTTGACGACGAGTTCACGAGCCCGGCCGTGGTCAGTATCAACGGATTGGAGTGCCTTGATACCGCTCAAGCGGACCTTTGAATCGATGTCCACCATGGCCCGTTCTGCGAAGACTGTTGCAATCCTCGATTCTCGCTTTGCCAAACTGGGCAAGGTGCGTGCTGCAACCCTTCGCACTTCGACATCTTCGTCGTTGAGCGACCACGAAATCAAATCCCAAACTGATGAGCCGCCACGTTGCAGAACACGGCGAAGCAGACCTGCTGCCTTTCTACGGAGCTTCGGATCTTCTTCGAGGAGCAATGTATCGATGTGGTTCACCACAACCTCTGGCCATGTATCACACAACGCATTGAGGCCTTTCCAGGCTGCATCGGAGCGTTGACGAGAGGCTGAACGGAGTTCGTTCCCGAGGATTGTTTCCACGGCTGAAGGGAACACTGGAGCGGTGACGGCGAGGCAACGGCTGGCCGCCACACGCACGCTGGCATCGTCGTCATCGAGCAACACAGACAGCCAATCAAACAATTCGTTTGACTTGCGCACTGCAATTTCAGGAAGCACATTGAGTGCAGCGACACGGATGTCGCCCTCGTCGTGTTCAAGTGCAAGCATCAATGCTGCGTGGGCATCATGAATCGAACGACCGCTGAATCGTCCGAGAGCACGGACACCAGCGGCACGGTCGTGGGTGTGGGTCTGGTCGAGATAACGAGATTGGACTTGATCGATTTTGCCAAGGGCGAGAGGAAGTACGTCCGCATCGGGTATGCTGACCCATGGACCAACTTCACTGACGATTTTCTTGTCGGTTTTCTTGCTTCTACCAACGTTAAGCGGAAGACCTGTGCGAGGGTCTCTTGCGATGTATTCCCGTGTCATGATGGACCCTCCTGTGCGGCGCAGTGGTTCGTGACCAATGAACCTATGGACGACGCATTTTACTCCGACAACGAGGGAATATGAACAATGCCTGTTCATCAGGTGGGAGACGAGGGCGCGCAATGCTCTTCAATCATGCCAAGAGTCCAGTGCCATGTCCAGTGTCCGAGGGAAGCATCTCGCCTTTGTCCTATGGGCGGTTCTGGCCATGCTCTCGATGCCATATATCGGCGTCATTGAAGTCCCGGGGGACGCATCTTTGGAAGGCAAAACACCGTTCCGTGAGGTCATTCAAGCATCCACCGGATTCAACGCCAGCGATGGCTACACACCATCCAATATCACCATCCAAAGCGGGAACGGAACCCCGTTGCTTGATCGACCCGACATTTCACCACAAACGATTGCCCCTCCAGGAATGATGTTCAGGCGGAGTGGTATGTGCTTGGAACACAATAGCCAGACCGACGAAGCAATGCTGATTGGTGGTCGATACGATCCAAATCCAAGCCAAAATGGAGATGAGGACTTAACCAACTTCATCGAAATATTCGATGTGGCCAATGAGACATGGTCGCCAAGTACGCAAACGATTCCTCAAGCACAAGCCTACCATGAATGCGTCACAGTCCAAGGAAAGATCTACTCGATTGGCGACCACCACCCCTTCACCAGCCCAGGGGTTCGAGCCGATGGTGTGGTTCACATCTATGATCCAACCACCAACAACTGGACGAGTGGCACAGAGATGCCAGCGACGTTGGGCGTTGGCCTTGCTGGAATGGACACACTTGACGGGTTCATTTACGTCGCAGGCGGCGTGGGTCGATGGGACCGAACGGATCTGTCAAATCGAACCCTGCGGTACAACCCTGCGACAGACGTGTGGGATTCAATGGCGAACATGAGCGCCCCTCGGCATTCCTTTGAATTGGTGGCCTTCCACGGCAAACTCTACGCAATCGGTGGCTATGTTCGGCTGTTTGACGCACAACTCAACCAAACCACAGTGGCCCCTGCGAACCATACTGAAATTTACGACCCTGCGACCAACACATGGACCAATGGTTCAGATTTACCATTCAGAATAGCCGCTCACTCCGCCGTGGTTCACAATGATGAGATCGTCATCGCTGGGGGAATTTACAACGGTGGGAAATATGATGAAATTCGAGGTTACAATCCACTCACTGACACGCATCAAGCCAGAGGTGTGCTCCACACCTCAATGTATGATTTCGATATGATCAACATTGATGGAACGTTGCTCTATGCCGGCGGCGATGCTTCCTCGTGGCGGTTCAGCTCATGGGGGAATGCCTATTCTGATGTGTCAGCAACACATCATAACCCTGCCCAACAGGGAGGTCAATTGCTTTCCGACCTGTTCGATGTTCGCACTGGAAGCCAAGGGAGCGCCACACCATTGTGGCTTGACTTCGCAGGCTCTGCACCCATCGACACTGACCTGAGGATGCAATACCGAACGGGGGCCACTGCTGCGAGCCTCAGCAGCAGCCTTTGGCGCCCATTGGGTGTGAACCAGAGTTCCGAATTCCTTGAACTTGGAAACCACACATTCACCGATGTAGCGCCCGGCGACTCGTTCATTCAATACCAAATTGAATTCACAACACAGGCACTCAACGAATGGGTCACGCCAACCCTCGACAGCATCATTGTCGGCTCAGAGGAAGCACGGTTTGTAACGACCCCGCCATCGAGCATGAATCCAAACGCTGCTCTTACGACAATCCAAACATTCCATTCTGCGTACGGGTCAACAGCATCCTATACTCTGCAAGTTCATCCAACAACCTACGATGGATTTCCAATCATTGGACTTGATCCTGCCGTTTTAACATACTCGCCTGAGACAACCACATTGGAAATCGATGATCCGGATCAAGTGCTCCGCTCTGTGGATTTAGCAGCATCTCACAGCACAGGGGATGAAGGCGACACCGTCGAATGGATGTTTGCCATTAATGAAGGAATTGCGACCCCTTACTTGGAACTGAGCGTGGCAACCAACAGCACCGTCGTCACATCCTACACGGCTCCAACCATCACCACGATTGACAAGGAACTTTCAGTGGAAGTGCTCTCAATGACATCCTCATTCACCAGTGTTGGTGATGCATCGGTCGAATCGATGGAGACGTTCCCTGGCGAGGCGCCGATGACGGCAATTGTTGACCACGCATTTAGCAACTCGGATGCAAGGTTGCTGAACGGCTTGATTGAAGCTCGAATCAATGTCGATGTCGAAGCAACACCTGAACTTGGGGGAGGGGTGTACAGCAACCCCGGCGTGTGGACGACACTGACGACCGGTTCAACGACCACCATCGAATTCGCCCTCCCAAACGGCACTTCAGGTGAAGCACGGGTGTGGCTGGAAGCACGGACAACTGATGATTTCGAATTGGACGTGTTTGCCTTCAACCGCAGCATTATTCTCAACAATGAGGGACCTGTGTTGACAAGCACCTCACCCGCCTACGCCGCTTATTCAAACAGAAACGAGGAGCGAATCGTGGCGTTCACATTCAATGATGTTGGCGGATTCTCAAACGATACGGTCCAAGGTTACCTCTGGATTGAGGCACTTCACGATGAATCCGAAGACGGCATCGCTGATGAGAATGAATACCAACCCTCACCTATTATGTTCTCCAACTCCGGCAATGAATGGACCATTACAATGCTCGTCAATGATTCGAGGAATGCCGACCATCAAACCGTTCGAGTGTGGTTGCAAGGGACCGATTATGCAGGGTACGCAATCGAGAATTCAAATGCCGAGAACGGCACCTTATGGTGGGAAAGTCGGGCACCAGAAAACGGAAAACTGATCAGTTTTGATGGCGTTGAATCAAGCGGTGAAGTAACACGCCTCGAACCAACCAAATTCTTTGAATGGACAGTTGAAGTCACCGACAGCAATCGGCTCACGGACATCACACGCGTCAGTCTGATGCTGGGTACCGACCCAACATTGGGGTTCCGTTACAACACAAACCTTGGCACATGTGAAGCACTTGATGCTCGTATCCAAATCTCCCCACAATGCATGGCAACGTCAGGCGAGACGCTTACCATTCAATTCGCAGGGACCGTTGATTGGACCTTCGTAACACCGTCGACCAATGATGGCCGAATTGAGATTATCATCGATGATTATGACGGCACTGCCTCGATTGTTTACGAAAATGAGTGGACATATGAACCAGAGATGAACGTCACCTTCCAGTCCTTGCTGGACACAGAAGGACCCGTGCAGGGTGAAATCGTCGAGGGGTGGAGCATTGCATCCGGTGAAACGATTCAACTCAATGCGTCTGTGTACCATTTGCTGAGTGACACAGGTTACTCTGGACCTGTATCGGTTTACTACAACGGGAAACTTCAGAACGATCGTTGGTCAGGAGGAACATCAGGCATTGTGATTGACGGGCACCTCTCTGTTGAGTTCCAAGCACCACTCGGTGCAGGTTTGTTGTTTGAGATGGAACTCACCGTTTGGGACCCCTACGCTACGCAAGAACTCCTCAAGTTGGAACTCCCAACATTGCGAGTCGATGGCGCAGCACCTTACTTGCTTGATTCGACCCTCGGCGAAGGTACTTCGAGGTTCCACCTCAGCGAAGTGGAAATCGGCGCCAACATCGAAGAGGCAAATATCTGGTCGTCCAATCTTTCAATGACCTGCCAGGTACGCTCGCTTGAAAATGAATGGCCTGCGATCACCCTAAGCAGAGCCTCTTCAACCGTGTATGATGGCAAGACCATGTTCTCCTTTGTCTTCGATTTTAGCGCACTTGGTGACCCATCTGAACTCTCCACACAAGCCAACATAGCATGTTGGGCCGAAGGTCAAGACGATGCCGGCTTTATGCTCCAAGCATCAACTGGAAATTCAGAATTAGATCCGTGGCTGGTTCTCCCGTTGAACAGCATTGGTCCCGATGTGGCCATCACAGGCGTCGACATAACAGGCAGCACCGAAGCTGGTGGCACCATGCGAATTGGAGTCAAACTTGTCAGCCTTGGCGAGGCGATCGATGAACAATTCAATGTCTCAATCTATGCAGAATCAAACGGTGAGCGTACCATGGTTGGTCGAGAAGTCGTTGCAAGCATCGGCATGAACACAGCCACAACGCTCCGCAGTTCAATCACGGTACCAAGCGGTGCTTGGACCCTCCATGTGGAAGCAGATGCAGAGCAGTTGATGTGGGAAGTTGATGAGACAAATAACGCATGGAACCGTTCCTTTGCGCCACAAACGGACGCCATGAGCACAAGCGTGATGCTGCTGGGTGGTGGCCTTGGTGTGGCAGTGCTTGCGGGCGCAGTTGTGCTGTTGCGAAGAAAACAATCCGATGCACCCTTGATCGAAGAAGCACCACAGGAAACCGATCCCATCCCTGCTGTCAAACCAAAGCCAGCAGGATTGACTGGGCCACCACCACGTACATCTGCACCAAAACCAAAACCTGCAGGATTGAAGGGACCGCCTCCACGTTCCAAACCAACAAGCGAGGCAGCCCCTGCCATTGATGGCGCTGCTGCTTTGGACGCCTTGATGCCAGTAAACACAGAGGAAGCACAAGGTCACTCAGTTGGAACTGTGGTCACAGAGTGGTCACAACTGCCACCCGGTGGCGACTACGATTACGCCCTGGACCAAACTGTGTACAAAGGCGAAGAATGTGGAACATGGCGCATGAATGAAGACAAAACCTTCACTCGAATTGAATGATTGAAATTCATGGCTTACCTTCTTGAACGGTAAGCGCTTCATCACCACATGGCCAAGGAAGACATCGAGGATGTTGTCCGGGTACTGGCCATTTGTTTCCGTGAAGGGCAAGCCCTCGATGCGCTCGAACTTGAGCGGATTATGTCCTTTGATATGGAATGGATTTCACCCGACGAGGCAGAGACAGCTGTTCAGGCACTGATCAAAGCAGGATGGTTATCTGGGCCAGAAGAGGCGTTGGAAGCAACTGTGCCCTTGGAAGCCATCACATCACCGCTCGGATGGCACCCACGTCCAGCA
>OAPC01000042.1_pt1 | contig 10166 bp, 9 predicted proteins | sample 1516261 | NCBI WGS metagenome assembly OAPC01 (sample SAMEA3275580, study PRJEB22092) | marine metagenome | biome: Surface Water | collected 2014-06-21T10:00:00+00 | depth 0.2 m | reverse complement strand
CGAAGTGATTGATCCTACGATTACCATCGGTGAGTTGGTCACAAAATGGCAGCTTGGGGATTGGTTTCGCGATTATTACCTTACACCCTTCACCGGCGCAATTTGGTCCACACCCATCACGCAAATCCTTGATTTCCCAGCGCAGGCCATGATCAATTTCATGAAAAACCACGCCCTGCTCGGTGCCGGTGGGCAACACCAATGGCGCACGGTGCGCGGCGGCTCGCGCGAATATGTAGGCCGCCTGCAAAGCGCCTTGACGCGGGCCAATGTTGACATTCGCCTGTCGAGCCCCGTGGCGCAAGTCCGGCGCAATCCTTTGGGGGTTGAGCTGCAGATGACCGATGGCAGTGTTGAGGCCTTCGATGAGGTGATTTTCGCCACACATTCTGACATTACGCTTGCAATGCTCAGCGATACCAACAGTCTTGAACACAAGGCCTTAAGCGCGGTGAAATATCAGCCCAATGAGATGGTGCTGCATGGGGACTGCTCCATTATGCCCAAACGCAAGGCAGCCTGGGCGTCCTGGGTTTATACGGAAGACAAAGATCGTCAATCCGACCGTATTGATCTGACCTATTGGATCAACCGCCTTCAAAGCCTGCCTAAAGATGACCCGTGCTTCGTCACCTTGAATACCCAGCGCGATATTGATCCGGCCTTGATTTATGATCAATGCACCTTTCACCATCCGGTCTTTGACACCGCCGCTTTGAAGGCGCAACAGATTGTCAGCGACATCAACGGGGCAAATCATACCTGGTTTTGCGGCGCTTGGATGCGCAATGGCTTTCACGAAGATGGGCTGGCCACAGGCATCGAAGCGGCCCGTCGGTTGACGGCGCAAAAAGCGACCATTTTGGCCGCCGCTGAATGACCTGCCTCGACCATATCAAGGCGCATACCTATCACGGGCGCAAAGGGCCCGTGTCCAATGCCTTTCGGTATGCGATAGACTATGTGCTGATTGATTTGGCCGCAGAACGCCCCTTGCCGACGCTTTTCTCGCGCAATCGGTTCAATCTGATGAGCCTGTTTGAAAGCGACCATGGGGGCGCCCCCAAAGAGGGGCGTGGTCTGGCTTGGGCGCGCGATGTGTTGAAAGCGGAAAATCTACCGGGTAAGGAGCGTATTTTGCTTTTGGCGCAACCGCGCCTGCTCGGTCATGTCTTCAATCCAGTGAGCTTCTGGCTGTGCTTGGATACACAAGACAGGCTGCGCGTGGTGATTGCCGAGGTCAGCAACACCTTCGGTCAAAGGCACAGCTATTTGTGCTACAAAGAGGATCTCTCCCCCATCACGGCCCAAGACACATTGGGCGCTCAAAAAATCTTTCATGTCTCGCCGTTTCAGCCCGTCGAGGGCGATTACAGGTTTCAGTTTGACATTCGCGCTGAGCGCATCGGAATTTCAATTGAATATCTGCGGGCGGGCGGTGGTCTGATTGCAACGCTGGTTGGACCACGCCAACCCCTGTCCAATGCCTCAATCCTGGGTGGGTTTCTGCGGCGCCCTCTCGGATCTCGCCGGGTTTTGGCATTGATTCATTGGCAGGCGGTGAAGCTATGGCTGCGTAAGGCGCGGTTTCGCCCCTGCCCAGAGGCCCCACAAAGCGACATAAGCCGATGACCGCCAGCCCCAGCCATCCGGCTCTGCCGGCCTTTGCGGTTTTTGCAGGTTTTTTGGCCGCCGCTGGCATTCCCATCTATATCTTCGCACCCACTTTCTATGCGCAAAACTATGGTACGGGATTGACGGCCATTGCGGCGGTTCTGTTCTGGTTGCGCCTGCTGGATGCGGTGCAAGATCCGCTATTTGGTTGGATGTCTGAACGGTTGGGCCGCGACCGCAGGTTTTGGATCGGTTTTGCAGTTTTCATCTTGATCGGATCTTTGATCTTGCTGTTTGCCATCCCGCCGCGCACTGCGCCTTTGCTGTGGTTCGCCCTGTCCATGACCGGGCTGTTCAGCGCCTTTAGCTTTCTGACGATAAATTTCTATGCCCAGGGTATTTCAGCGGCCTCTCATCTGCCTGGCGGGCATATGCAACTGGCGGCTTGGCGCGAGACCGGCGGGCTCATTGGGATTTGCTTGGCGGCTGTCGCGCCAACCTTGCTCATGCTCTGGAGCGCCTCGCCTATGGTGGGTTTTACCCTTGGGTTTGCCGGTTGCGGGCTTCTGGCCTCTTGGATGATGCGGCATCAATGGGGCGGCGCTGCACCCCGTGCACCTTCCAACTTCACAGTCATCTGGCAAGATCACCTGGCACGCCGCTTGTTGATCCTCGCCTTCGTCAATGCAATGCCCGTGGCCGTTACCTCAACGCTGTTTTTATTTTTTGTCACCCATCGGCTGCAGGCGGGCGCTTGGGCTGGTGGATTACTGCTGGTCTTCTTCCTCTCAGCCGCTGGCTCAGCCCCAGTTTGGGCCAAAGCCGCCCAACGCTTTGGCACGCGCCAAAGCTTGATTTGGGCCATGAGCTTGGCGGTCGTCGTCTTTGCCCTGGCGGCATTCTTGCGCAGCGGAGATGTGGCTTATTTTGCCTTGGTCTGCATCGCCTCGGGGGCCAGCATCGGCGCTGATTTGACACTTTTACCGGCGGCCTTCGCGCAACGATTATCCATCATTGCCCCGCGCGGGGGGCAAGGTTTCGGGCTGTGGGCTTTGATGAGCAAGTTGACCCTGGCCGCAGCCGCCATAGCTGTATTTCCAATTCTAGACGGGGCAGGATTCGACGCCACGGCCCAGGGACAAACCGCGCAAGCCCTTTGGACCCTGACTTTGCTCTACGCGGTTTGCCCGCTCATACTAAAACTGGTTGCGATTGGCTTGCTGATCAAAACCCCTTTGCAGGATGAACAGATATGACCATGACTTTCATCATCTTGGCCGCACTCGCTCTGGCGCTTGGCCTGCGCTATGCCACCGGCTTCAGAGCCCAGCGCCCGCAGCACTATGGCGCCAGCACGCCCGTGTTCGATGTCAGAGAGGTCCTAAAAGGGCCAATGCTGTGCGAAGGGGTGATCTATGGTCCCTTTGGCCGCGTAACGACCCGCTTTGTCGCCCAAATGCATGCGGAATGGCAGGGCAATGAAGGTCGCATGACCGAAGAATTCCGCTACGACAGCGGCACAGTCCAGCACCGCGAATGGACTTTGAAACTCAGTGACGATGGCCAGATTCAAGCCACTGCGCCAGATTTAATCGGCATAGGCTATGGGCAGCAATCGGGCGCAACGGTGATGCTTGCCTATGACATCAAACTCACCGAAGAGGCCGGTGGCCACGCGCTCAAGGTCACAGATTGGATGTATCTCATGGAGAATGGTGCAATCATGAACCGGAGCCAGTTTCGAAAATTTGGGTTCAAAGTTGCAGAATTGGTCGCCACAATGCGACCTATGCCAGCGGTCTGATCCGTAATGAACTATGCTGCAAAACGCTACTGGCTTATAGGCGCCAGTGAGGGGCTTGGCCGGGCACTCGCCCATAAGATGAGTGCTGCGGGCGCAGAGCTCATTCTGTCGGCCCGCTCAGAGACACGTTTGCAGGCCTTGGCCGATGCCCTTCCCGGCCCGGCAGAGGTTCTGCCTTTGGATCTGGCCGATAGCGCATCTGTCGCAGCTGCCGGCGCGCGGTTGGGTCATGTGGACGGGGTGGTGTTTCTAGCGGGGGTTTATTGGCCCATGCCGGCGCAAAACTGGAATGGCGCGCAGGCTCTGGCCATGGCCGACATCAATTTCACCGGCGCATTCCGAGTTCTTGATCAAGTGATGGAGTCTTTTCTGGCGCGTGATGCCGGGCATATTGTGCTGACCGGCTCTCTTTCTGGGTTTCGAGGTCTGCCCGGTGCGATTGGCTACGGACCTTCAAAAGCGGGGCTTATGGCCTTGGCAGAAAGCCTGCGCGCTGATCTGCACCGCACAGGAATCAAAGTACAGCTGGCCAATCCCGGCTTTATTAAAACCCGCCTGACCGATAAAAATAGCTTTGCGATGCCCTTTATCATGTCGCCCGAAAAAGCCGCAGATCACATGCTACGCCACATGGAAACTACGCGATTTCAATACAGCTTTCCGCGCCTATTTTCCTGGGTATTTCGAGGCAGTCGCTTTTTGCCTGAACGGCTATATTTCAAGATTTTTGGCAAGAGCTGAGGAGTTCAAGACGCCGAGTCTTTACCCAAAATTGACAGATGGTTGTCAAAATGCGCACCCGCCTTGGCCCAAACACCCTGCGCCATATCGTGCAACCCCAATAGGCTTGGCAAAAGCTGTGCTGCAAAATCCTCGGAACTTTCACGCGGCAAGAGTGACGGCAAGTTATCAATCGCCGTGACGTCCAAAATCGGATGTTCATGAACACGCAGCGCGGGATGCTCCCAGCTTGTGGTGCGATCGTAAACTTTGATGGGAGAAAAGGCACTGCCCGGGTCGCATGCAATATCGCCAATAACCCGAAGCACGCGCGGTGCGCTTGTGGCAGAGGCCGGCACGAAAACCGGAGTTGACGCGCTGGCCAGAATGCAATTGAGAAAAATGTCATGGGTGAAAATTTCGGGAAATGGCCCACCCTGCGCGGTTTGCGCCATATCCCAGCCGGTCACTTCAGCGCCCATGGCGAGGCAAAAATCACGCGCTCCGCTGCCCACCCGACCCAGAGCACCGATGATGATGACCTTTGGACAGGTATCCCCCCCAAGATCTGCAGCGATATGATGTTGTAAGGCCGCCGCGGAAGGAAAGGTCTGCAACGGGGCGCAAAGCCCACCGCTGCGCGCCGCCGCCCAGCATTTGAGCGCAACCGCCGCCCCTGCATATCCAGCCCAGTAGCCAAAGGCAGCGACCCGTCGCCCGGTGTCATCAGTGAGATACTCCAGATCATAAAGCCGCCCGCCCCCACGCTTAAACCGCGCCAGCAAGCGCGCGCCGTCCGGCTGACCCTTATAGGCATGTCCAAACATGATATGGCGATGCACCAGCGTGCTATCGTCGTCGGGCAGCTCTTTCAATCCAAAGATAATTGCGTCTTTAGGGGCGTTGCGCCAGGATCCCGTCGCGGCCAAGCGGCACCCTTTGTAATCCGCCAGGGAAATAGCACGGCTCGGATCTTCTTCCAAAGTTACTTGAAACCCGGCCCGGAGAAGCTCTGCCACACCGTCCGGGGTCACGCCGACACGTTGCTCATTCGAGCGCTCTTCGGCACGAATCCAAATATGGGTCATAACAGACCTTTCTCAGCGAGCGTCGCAACCGAGGGGCGCGCGGCGATGGACCGTTGCAGCTGTGCCAACTTGGGGTAATTTTGAATCTCCACCCCATCGCCAGCCAGCCACTGCGTAATGGCAAAAAGATGGGCGTCTGCCGGGGTGAACTCAGCCCCAAATATATACGGGCCGACGATGACACTTTCCACATAGGCACAGCTTTCCGCCATGGTCTGCGGGATTTTCGCTCTCATATCCTCAAAGGAGGTTTCCAGATCAGCCCAGCGATAGCCACGCAATTTATGCGCATGATTTATATGCATGGTGGCGGCGAGATAATAGGATATCTCCCGATGCTTGGCGCAGGCAAACGCGTCCTTTGGCAGCATATGCGGGGCGATATATTCCAAGATTGCCGCGGTCTCGGTCAATATGCCGCCCTCAGTGACCAAAGCCGGAACGCGGCCCTTTGAGTTGATCTCCAGATAGGCCTGACTGCGCTGATCTTCAGTGGCAAAATCAATCAAACACAGCTCATATTCGGCCCCCACCTCCTCCAACACAAGTGCAACAGCGACGGAAATGGTGCCTTTGGTGGCGAAAAGTTTTAGCATAGTCTGTCCTAATTCGTTTATTAAATCACGGTCCGAGCATGGCGGCGGTCGGCAGCATCCAAATGTGGCGTGCCATTATAGCTTGCCATTTGCGTCGCGCCTTGTGCAATTGAAAATCGATGTATCGAAGAATTATGAATAGGCAACATCACCTGGGCAAACCCCTCCGGCCCTAGGGACAAATGTTGGGCAATCGCCATGCCAATCACGCCGCCAGAGGTGATCACCAAACTGCGGCCGCCAAGCTCTGTGAGCTCCGACATCACTTGTCCGAAGCGATCTGCGAAACTGCGGTAGCTTTCATGGGCACCATCCAACCGACCCGCATGCCAAGCGGTGAAAAGCTCTGGCACATGCTGGGCGAATTCTTCCGCTGAGCTGGGTAAAGGCTTTCGGGTTTGCGCCTGATATTCTCGGGCCAAATCAAAATAGCGCAGCTCATTCACCCGGGGGTCAATCGCGATGCTCTGCGACAGAGCTAACCCCGCTGCGGTCTCCTGATGCCGCCGAAGATCGCCACAAATCACCCGATCAAACGCTGTGTCCTGCGCGCGCAGATAATCGCCCAGCCAAGCAGATTGTTGATGACCCGTGGCGGAAAGCTTGTCATAGCTTTCCTCATCTTGGGCACCGGTATTGGCTTGTCCGTGACGGATCAATATAATTTCACTTTGACTCATGGCACTGAGTTAGCCCGCTTTAGCGGTTTTGCCAATCGGCTTGAAATGATATGCATCGGAAACCTGCCTTGGCGCAAATTTGGCCATGCCTGTCGCGTATGACACCTGTTTTGAGCAAAAAACTGGTCTAACAAGAGAAAGATTCGCAGGAGACGTTCGATGTCAGAGACAGTCACATTCACCCTTGATGGCGCAGAGGTTTCGGCCCCGGCAGGACAAACGATTTGGGACGTCACCAAAGGCCAAGGCTTTATCATTCCCCATCTGTGTCACCGCGACGAGCCGGGATACCGGTCCGACGGCAACTGCCGCGCCTGTATGGTCGAAGTGGAAGGGGAGCGGACGCTGGTCGCCTCCTGCATCCGTCCCGTCGCCGAAGGCATGGTCGTGCACACCCGCTCGGACCGCGCCAAGCAGGCCCGTCGGATGGTTATGGAAATGCTGGTTGCAGATCAGCCGACGCCAGAAGTGGCACATGACAAATCCAGCCACCTTTGGGAGATGGCCGCAGGTCAAGGCGTCCTCGAAAGCCGCTTTCCAAAACTCGAAGAGGGGCGCATTCCCCTATTGGATGACAGCCATGTCGCCATGTCCGTCAATCTCGATGCCTGTATTCAATGCGGCCTCTGCGTGCGCGCTTGCCGCGAGGTTCAGGTCAATGACGTTATCGGCATGTCTGGCCGGGGTCATGATGCCTATCCAACCTTTGATATGGCAGACCCCATGGGTGAAAGCAGTTGTGTGGCCTGCGGTGAATGCGTGCAAGCCTGCCCGACAGGAGCACTCTTGCCGGCCACCGTCACCGATGAAAACCAGATCGGCGACAGCAAAGATTTTGATCATGAAGTCGAAAGCATCTGCCCCTTCTGCGGGGTGGGCTGTCAAGTCAGCCTCAAGATCAAAGGGGATCGCGTTAAATATGTCGAAGGGATCAATGGCCCCGCAAATGAGGGGCGCCTCTGCGTGAAAGGTCGGTTTGGATTTGACTATATCCACCACGACCACCGCCTGACCAAACCCCTCATCCGCAGAGAGGATGCGCCAGCCAAGGGGCTCAACGTTGATCCCGGAAATTGGGGCGATGTCTTCCGTGAAGCCAGCTGGGAGGAGGCATTGGATCTTGCGGCCGGTGGTCTGGCCAAGCTCAAGCAATCCCACGGCGGCGCCTCCGTCGCGGGCTTTGGCTCGGCGAAATGCACCAATGAGGAAGCCTATCTGTTCCAAAAGCTCATCCGCCAGGGTTTCGGGCATAACAATGTGGATCACTGCACACGCCTCTGCCACGCCTCCAGCGTTGCGGCCTTGATGGAGAACGTTGGCTCTGGCGCGGTCACCGCGACCTTTAACGAGATTGAAAACGCCGATGTGGCGATTGTCATCGGTGCAAATCCAATTGAAAATCATCCCGTTGCGGCGACTTATTTTAAGCAATTCACCAAACGCGGCGGGAAGCTGATTGTCATGGATCCGCGCGGACAGGCCCTCAAGCGCTTTGCCAGCCACATGCTGCAATTTCGCCCTGGGGCGGATGTCAGTATGCTCAACGCCATCATGCATGTGATCGTGGAGGAAGGCCTCTATGACCAGCAATACATCGACGCCTACACCGAAAACTGGGAGGCAGAGCGCGCGCATCTCAAAGGCTTCAGCCCTGAGAAAATGGCCGATATCTGCGGCATTGATGCGGAAACCCTGCGCGATGTGGCGCGGGTGTTTGCCGGTGGTAAGGCCGGGATGATCTTCTGGGGCATGGGGGTGTCGCAGCATATCCACGGCACTGACAATTCGCGCTGCCTGATTAGCCTGGCGCTCATGACCGGGCATGTGGGCCGGCCGGGTACGGGGCTGCATCCCCTGCGCGGGCAAAACAATGTGCAGGGTGCCTCTGACGCTGGGCTCATCCCGATGTTCCTGCCCGATATGCAAACCGTGGTCAGCGATGAGGTCCGGTCCAAATTCGCCGACATCTGGGCCCGCGATGGTGGTGTGAATGAGCCACTGGACCCCAACAAAGGTCTCACCGTCACCGAAATCATGGATGCTGTGCACACAGGCGATATTCGCGGCATGTATGTGCTGGGCGAAAACCCAGCCATGTCCGATCCAGATGTGGCCCATGCGCGGGATGCTTTGGCCAAGCTGGAGCATCTGGTGGTGCAAGATATTTTCATCACCGAAACCGCCAATTATGCCGATGTGATCCTGCCCGCCGCCGCCTTTGCCGAAAAGAGCGGCACCGTCACCAACACCAACCGGCAGGTGCAAATGGGCCGGCCAGCGGTCCCCCCACCGGGCGAGGCGCGCGCGGATTGGTGGATCGAAGTGGAATTGGCCAAACGGCTGGGGCTGGGCTGGAGCTATACCCACCCCAGTGAGGTTTTCGCTGAGATGAAGCTGACCATGAAATCCTTTGACAATATCAGCTGGGAGCGTCTCGAAAACGAGAATGCGGTGACCTACCCATCGCTCTCGCCCACAGATCCGGGCCAGCCCATCGTCTTTGGTGATGGCTTCCCGCGGCTGGATGGGCGCGCGCGCTTTACCCCGGCAGATTTGATTGCCCCTGATGATGTTCCAGATGCGGATTATCCGATGATCCTGACCACGGGCCGGCAGCTCGAACATTGGCATACGGGCTCCATGACCCGGCGCTCAAAGGTGCTGGATTCGGTGGAGCCAGAGGCCAATTGCTCGCTGCATCCCTCCACCCTGCGCAGGCTGGGCGTGGCGCCGGGCGGCTTAGTTCGTTTGACCACCAAACGCGGCAGCATCGAGATCATGGCCCGCGAGGATCGCGCCGTGGCACCGGATATGGTCTTTTTGCCCTTCGCCTTTGTGGAGGCGGCGGCCAATCTTCTGACCAATTCCGCAGTGGACCCCTTTGGCAAAATCCCCGAATTCAAATTCTCCGCGGTGAAGGTGGAAAATGCCAAGGATCAAATCGCCGCCGAATAGCGTCAAACTGACATGCGGAATTTGAGCCTGAGCGCCAGGGCCATGAGAAACAAAAGAAACGGGCTGAGGATCGCGGCCATGGCGCTGAGAAAATGCAGCACATGCGGCGCGGCACGTAGGGCTTTGAGGGTGTGCTCCTCAACATAGGCATGGCCGCCAACAAACGGCACCATCCGCCCGCCCGTGTGGTAAAGCACATCCCAGGTCGTGACCGCCGCCTCCTGCGCGGCCCATCCTCGCCAAGCCAAAAAGGTGAAACCCCAGATACAAAGCAGCGCCAAAGCCGGCCGAACAATTGAGGTGCCATGATCACAAATCCACCCATAGGCTTTGCGCAGAAGCCGCTCAAATGATGGCTCTGCCAGCTCCGCCCGACAGGCCAGCTCCCGCCGGATCATCTCCTTACGCAGCTCCAACTGCCCGATATTTTCGGCTTGGGTGCGGATGTATTCGTAACAGTTGATGTGGTAAAGCAAAATGCTTAGCGGGTTCTTCAAAATATCTTCAAGACATTTTGATGCATCTTCGAGGTGTCCCAAAACAACCTTGTCTGGGGCCTTCAAAGCGTCTTTGATGGCTTTGACAGCCTTCTCAAGGGGTTGGAGAGCCGACCCACGAATGATCAAAATCTCTTCGAGCGATTTAAATGTTTACCTGAGGAGTTCCGCAACATCTTCCCGACTTTCTGATTTTTCTCCCAAGGATTCAG
>OAPC01000038.1_pt1 | contig 10410 bp, 9 predicted proteins | sample 1516261 | NCBI WGS metagenome assembly OAPC01 (sample SAMEA3275580, study PRJEB22092) | marine metagenome | biome: Surface Water | collected 2014-06-21T10:00:00+00 | depth 0.2 m | reverse complement strand
GTTCAATGATATGTCCCGCGTTCAAATGCCCGTACTGTTGTATAGAGCTGGTTCCGATTATGCCCTTCGCGCCCCGTACCACGCCGAAAATGTTCACAAACTTCTCCCTGATGCTCACCGCTACGAGGTAATTGGCAACTTGCATCACTATGCATTCCTGTCACCCTTCCCCGACAGCATTACCGCCGAAGTTGGTGAGCCAGCGCAAGATCCAAGCGGATTTGACAGGAGTTTGTTTCTTGATGAAATCAACGATGAAATCGTCGATTTCTTCCGCGAAAATCTCATTCGCAAGTAACGTGGTTTGGCCCGGATAATTGCAGTCGCGACAACCCAACCGCGAAGCCAAAACACTTTGCCCGGCGGCAACACCGGGCAGCACCTGCCTGCCCCCGGCAGGCGCTGCCCTCATTTCGTGTTGAAATGGCGCTGTCAGAGGTCTTCTCTAGGGGTTCGGCACTGGCAAGCCGCTTGGCACGGCTTTGGGCACTCCGAGCCGGCCAGCGGTCATCGCGGGGTCGGTTAGGCTGTTCAAAAAGGCGATGATATCGGCAACGTCTTGCGCCCCAAGCGCCACGGGCGCCACGGCAACCGCGGCTGAGATCGCTGCCACCTCTGCGGGGTCATCCATGATCCGCCAATCGGCCGCTTCAAACTCTGGCAAGACGACCCCGCTGCGGTCATAGCTCTCAAGGGCCGTGCGCGGATCGGCATGGGCCGCAACAAAGCTGGCGAGATCCCCATAGGCTCCGGAATGCCCCCAAGGGCCAGTCAGCGCGACATTGCGCAGGGAGGGCGTGCGAAAGGCAAATCTATCGGCTTCCCGCCCGGTCACGCGAAACCGGCCTTCATCCCGCGCATGGCGCTCAAACCGCGCCGCCTTGCCCGGTCCAAGCTGCGGTTGGCCCATGGCATGAAACTCAAAATCAGTCAAAAGTGGCCCGCTGTGACAGGCCGCACATCCCGCCGCGCCATAAAACAGCTCAAGCCCGCGCTTTTGCGCGCCCGAAAAGCTGACTTCACCGGCCAATAGTGCATCAAAGGGCGCTGTATCTGAGCGCCATTCAAATTCCATAAAAGCGGCAATGGCATTGGATATATCGGTAAAGCCAATGTCCTGGGGCCCGGCCAAAACGGGATAGACCGCCGCAAAACGCGCCGCATAGTCCGGCACGGCGGCCACCCGTTGGGCAATCAAATCCCAGGCCCCATCCTTGCCCGTAAGCGTGCCGCGCCGCACGGCTTGGGAAATTTCATTTTCCGAATAATGCCCCGCCATTTCATCACCTGAAAGCACGGGGAACATGGTTTGCGCCGAAATGATCGAAGCAAAGCCGCCGACCATTTCCTCTTCAAGAGGCGTGCGCAGACCGGACGGCCGGGTTGCATCAACCTCCACCCGCCCATCATGAAACAATACGGTCATTTGCTTGGCGCCGAGGTTGAACAAGGGCTGCGCATTGCGCGGCACCCGTTGCTCAGGCAGGTTTTGCGGATCCACCACACGGTTCACGCCCAACCCCATGCCGCCATCTCCTAAAGACAAAGACAGGCCATCTCCCGTCCCAAAGGCGGGATGGTGACAGGTTGCGCAGGCCACCTCTTTATTGCCAGAGAGCAAGGGGTCATAGAACAGCAGCTGCCCCAACTGCGCTTCTTCAAAGCGCAGGGGACGAAAATCAGCCTCCTTGAGGGGCGGCGGTAAATCCACTGCCCCAACCCCAGGCGCCACAGCAATGCCCATGCCAATGGCAAAACTCAAAAGGACTACACGCATTCCCACCTCTTCCAATCTTCCGCCGACAATGGAACAATCCAACCAAAATGAAAACCCACCTGATGAAACCCCGGCCAAGATCACAAATGCCGATACTCTGCGCTGTGAGGTCGCAAACGATCTTGACGACTCCCATCAAGCAAGCCACAGATGTTCCTGTAAGGTGTTCATTGGATGCAAAGCATTCGGAACTGAAACGGGAATTTGGTGCGGGTGACCCATATCGGGACCCAAAACCAAAGCCGCCCCCGCGACTGTAAGCGGTTTGGGTCTGTCATATACCACTGGGAAACCGGGAAGGAGACAGATCATCATGCCGCCAGCCAGGAGACCGGCCTGCAAGACCAATAACCCCCTGTCGGGTGTGACAGGATTAGGAGAGACGAAATGACAACTCAAAGCAAAGCAATTGCAGCTTCCATGCCGGCCACTGCGGGCATCACTTTGGTCTTTATCACAGGGCTCGCCCTGCTGATGGCCTCCGGCTATGCTCAGGCCAATGCCCTGCATGATGCGGCCCATGACGGACGCCATGCCATGGCGTTTCCCTGCCATTAAGCTGATCTCATGGTGAAAAACCTGTTTGTCAGCGCGATCTGCGCCGGCATCGCCGCTGGGCTATTGGCCTCAGTGCTTCAGTTCACATTCGTGATTCCGGTGCTTTTGGAAGGTGAACTCTATGAGACCGGAGCGCGCGTGCATTTTAGCACGGACGGATCCCCTCAGAGCGACCGGGGTGCGCCCTCTTTGGGCGGTGATTGGACCCGCCATTCCATGACAGTGGCCTTTAACATCGTGACCTACACAGGCTACGGGCTGTTGCTGGCCGCGCTGATCAGCTTCGCGGCTCTCAAAGGTATCACGACCTCTGCCCGACAGGGTTTGATCTGGGGGCTCTGTGGCTTTATCGCAGTGCAACTGGCGCCAGCGATCGGCCTGCCTCCTGAGTTACCGGGCACCATCGCAGCTGAAGTGGGACAACGGCAATTGTGGTGGATCAGCACGATCCTGGCCAGCGCCACGGGGCTTGGTTTGATCGCCTTCGGCCGCAGCTATCTGCCGCTCGCGGGCGTGATCTTGATAGCGATCCCTCAGCTTTTGGGAGCGCCACATCTCGACATGTTTTTCGGTGTGGCACCACCTGAGCTGGCTGCCGAATTTGCAACGCTGAGTTTGGGAGCCGCCGCAGCGGGATGGGTCATGCTGGGCTATGTGGTGGCAGCCACTCTGACGCGTTTGGAAACTTAGAGGGCGGCTAGAGCCTTGGAACCCGGCCCTGCAGGCAAAGCCGCAAACGCCCTGCGGCCTCCGCTTCGGTGATCCAGCCCTCCGGCGCATCTGCGTATAGCTTGAGCAGGCCCAGCATATCTTGCGTATCCTGCGCAGGATCTGCACCAGAAAAGAGGTAGGTTGCCTTCTGCGCCCCTTGCAGCGCAAAAGCCACGGGAGACTGACACATGTTAAGACAAGAGCAGGTCACAATCTCGACCTCCAAACCGCAGTCCTGTGCCGCTTTGCGAAGCGCTATCGCCCATTTGCCGCCGGGCGCCGTCCCGCCGGGCTCCGCACAGGTATCACATATGGTCACACGATCTTTCAAAATCGCCCCTTTTGGCTGACATCTATTCGGCGTAAAGCACTCCAAGCCCGATCACAAGGAATACTGACATGGTCTCGAAAATCCCCGCAACAATCATTACCGGCTTTCTTGGCGCGGGTAAAACCACCCTCATCCGCCATATGTTGCAAAATGCACAAGGCCGCAGGATCGCCCTGATCATCAATGAGTTTGGCGATCTTGGCGTGGATGGCGATATATTGAAGGGCTGCGGTGATGAAACCTGCCGCGAAGAAGACGTGATGGAGCTGTCCAATGGCTGCATCTGTTGCACGGTCGCCGATGACTTCATCCCAACAATGGAAAAGCTTTTGGCCCGGGAAGATAAGCCCGATCATATCGTGATAGAGACCAGCGGTCTGGCCCTGCCGCAACCTCTTGTGCGGGCCTTCAACTGGCCGGGCATTTCGACACAGGTGACGGTCGACGGGGTTGTGACTGTGGTCGATGGCAAAGCCGTCACTGAGGGGCGATTTGCCCATTCGGTCGCCGCGGTTGATGCGCAACGCCAATTGGATGAAAATCTGGACCATGAAACGCCCCTATCGGAGCTTTTCGAAGATCAAATCGCCTGCGCCGATATGATTGTGGTGAACAAAACCGACCTGCTCGAGGAGGCCGAGGCCCAAGCTTTGGTCAATACTCTCAACGGCTCCTCGCGCGCCGGCGTGCAAGTGGTGACAACCTCCATGGGTAAATTGCCGGTTGATGTGCTGCTGGGACAGGGTATTGGCGCGGAGAGCGATCTTGAGGCCCGCCATGAGCTGCACCATCACCATCATGATCACGACGATGACCATGGCAACGATGATCACGATGACCATGACCACGATCACCACCACGATCATGACCACGATGCCTTTGAAAGCTTTGTCGTGACCCTGGGCGAGATCACAGATCCCAAGGCCTTTTCAGACCAGGTCAGCGCGATCATAGGCGCCCATGATATATTGCGGCTCAAAGGCTTCGCGGCTGTCTCAGGCAAACCTATGCGTCTGACCTTGCAAGCGGTCGGGCCACGGGTGGAGACCTATTTTGATCAACCCTTCGGTGATGGCGCGCGCGCCACGCGCCTGGTCGTGATCGGCCAGGCAGGTTTGGATCATGCTGCAATTGAAGCGGCATTGCGATCCTGCGCTGCGGTGCAGTAAACCATGATCGTGATCGAGCGCAGTGATCCCAAAGAACCGCAGGCCACCGCATTGTTGCAGGCCAGTCACGCGCTTATGCAATCGCTCTTTCCGCCAGAGGACAACAGCTTTCTGTCCATTGAAGACCTCTGTGCGCCCAACATCTATTTTCACACCGCACGCCGGGGTGACAAGGTGCTTGGCACCGGCGCCTTGGCCGTCAAACCTGGCTATGGGGAGATCAAATCTATGTTTGTAGATCCAAGCGCAAGGGGCCAAGGGGTGGCCGATGCCCTTTTACGCGCGCTGCAGGATCTGGCCTTTGAGCAAGGGCTCAGCGCGTTAAAGCTTGAAACCGGAAATTCGCTGCAGGCCGCCCTGCGCCTCTATGCGCGGTACGGTTTTACAACCTGCGGTCCATTTGGCGATTACACCGCCAATGACAGCAGCATCTTCATGACCAAAACCCTATGAGTTTAAGAGGCGTCTTGACGGGCTTTCGCAGCCGCTTTCATCCGCGCCAAAAGCTCGGCCTTCCCTTCGCTTTTGCCAAAGGGGTTTTTACGACTGCCTTTCGCATTATGCTCGCTATGCCGCGGCTTGTTGCTGCCTTTCTTAATGGCGCCGGCGTCTTTATAATCCATAGTCTATCCTTTACATCGGCCCCAGGCCTCAGCGCTGCTGATGCCCCATTCGCAGGCCTTGAGCAAGACGGAACCGCATAATGCATCTTTTGGCCGCCACCCCCGGATCTGTAGATGAAGGTCAAGAGCCCGTTGACCTTGGTCAAAGCCCCGCGGATGTCGTGTTCATCTCTGCGGCCGATACGGAGCTGGCCGCCCTATCGTCGGCCCGCGCGAACATGACAGAACCCCCAGGGTTGCGCCTGGCCAGCATGATGCACTTGCAACATCCGATGTCGGTTGATTTGCATATTGACGCCTGCGCCTCACGGGCAAAATTGGTGGTGGCCCGGGTGCTTGGCGGGGCGAGTTATTGGAAATATGGCTTCGAACAATATGCCGCGCGACTGGCCGATGCGGGCGTGGCCTTTGCCGCCCTTCCCGGAGATGACAAACCTGACCCTGATCTGCGCTTGTTTTCGACTGTCTCCGATGAAGACTATGACGCGCTTTGGGCCTATTTGGTGGAAGGCGGGCCGAAAAACGCGGTCAACTTCCTTGGCTATTGCCAGCATATGATTGCGCAAACCCCCATGCCACAGGCGGCCGAACCGCTGCTGCGCGCCGGGATCTATTGGCCGGGGGCTGGCATTTCGGATCTATCTGCCGCGCGCGCCCATTGGACAAAGGATGCACCCGTTGTTCCCGTGATTTTCTATCGCGCCTTGGTGCAGGGGGCTGGGCTCAACCCAATCAACCGGATGGTCAAAGCCTTGCTGCAGGCCGGGCTGAACCCCTTGCCGATCTTCGTCGCTTCCCTCAAAGATCCGATTTCTGTGGCCACTTTGGATCAACTCTTCCAAGCGGCCCCACCCGAGGTGATCTTGAACTGCACCTCATTTGCCGTTGGTAACCCCCATGGGGACAGCAGCCCCAATAACCCGCTCACCGCCGCCTCAGCCCGCCAAGCGCCTGTGCTGCAAGTCGTGCTAGCAGCCAGCACCGAGGCCAGTTGGGAGGAAGGCGACAACGGCCTCTCTGCCCGCGACATCGCGATGAATGTGGCTCTGCCTGAGGTGGATGGCCGCATTCTGTCGCGCGCAATCAGCTTTAAGGGCGAGGCCTTTTTCGATGAGGCCACCGAATGCCCGATTGCGACCTATAAAGCCCGCGGAGATCGCGTCACCTTTGTCGCAGCCCTCGCGGCCAATTGGGCCCAGCTGCGCAGATGCGCACCGGCGCAACGCCAAGTCGCGCTGATTCTAGCCAATTACCCCAATAAAGATGGCCGCCTGGCCAATGGGGTGGGGCTCGATACCCCCGCCTCCGCGGTTCATACACTCGCCCTTTTGCAAGAGGCTGGGTATGGCGTGGGCAATGCGCCCGAGACAAGCGCGGAATTGATGGCGCAAATCATGGCCGGTCCAACCAATTGGCTGACCGATCGGGCCACGCGCACAGGTGGCGTGCTCTTGCCAATCGCCGATTACATGGATCACTATCAGACCCTGCCTTATGAGCTGCGCGCGCGGCTTGAAGAGCGTTGGGGCGCAGCTGAAAATGATCCGTTTTTCGACCCAAAGGAGGGCGGATTTAAGCTTTCAATTTTGCGTTTCGGAAAGATCACCTTGGGCCTGCAGCCGGCGCGCGGTTACAATATTGATCCGGTGGAAACCTATCATTCCCCCGATCTTATCCCGCCGCACAACTATTTGGCCTTCTATTTCTGGATCAGGCATCACCAAAAAGCCCAAGCGATTGTGCATATGGGCAAACATGGCAATCTTGAATGGCTGCCGGGCAAGGCTTTGGCTCTAAGTGCCAGCTGCCTGCCCGAGGCAATTTTGGGACCCATGCCGCATATCTACCCTTTCATCGTCAACGATCCCGGCGAAGGCACCCAGGCCAAGCGGCGCGCGCAGGCGGTGATCATCGATCACCTCACCCCACCCCTGACCCGCGCGGAAACCTATGGCCCGCTGCGAGACCTCGAAGCTTTGGTGGATGAATACTATGAAGCTGCCGGAATAGATCCGCGGCGCATTGAACACCTCAGACGCGAGATTCTCACCCTCACCGCCACCAGCGGCTTGGACAAAGATATCGGTTTTGAGGGTCATGAAGCCGGAGATCTGGCCAAACTCGATGCCTATCTCTGCGAGCTGAAAGAGGCGCAAATTCGCGACGGGTTGCATATTTTTGGCCAAACCCCCGAAGGGGTGCAGCTGCGGGATCTGACCATCGCCCTGGCGCGCATTCCCCGCGGCTCTGGGCTGGGCGCGGATGCCTCCTTGCTGCGGGCCATGGCAGGCGACCTTGCTTTGGGTTTCGACCCGTTGGATTGTGATCTCGCCGCAGCTTGGCAGGGCGACAAGCTTGGCCCTCTGTCTGATATCAGCGCGGACATTTGGCGCACCACCGGCGATACGGTTGAGCGGCTGGAGCTCTTGGCGCAGGCGCTCATGGACGGCACGCGCGACGCGCCCGGCACCCAATCGGCGCAGGTTATGGATCATATCCGCCAGACGATCTCTCCCACCGTGGCGGCTTGCGGTCCGATGGAGGCGCAGGGATTGCTCACGGCGCTGGATGGGAAATTCGTCCCCCCCGCCCCCTCAGGCGCGCCAACACGCGGGCGGCTCGATGTGTTGCCCACAGGGCGAAATTTCTACTCCGTGGACAGCCGTGCCGTGCCCACGCCCACGGCCTGGGCCTTGGGATGGAAATCGGCCAATTTGCTGATTGACAAACACCTACAAGACCATGGCGATTGGCCACGCGCCCTGTTGCTCACGGCTTGGGGCACGGCCAATATGCGCACGGGCGGTGATGATATTGCGCAATGTCTGGCCCTTATGGGTGTCAAACCGAAATGGGACAGCGCCAATCGGAGGGTCACCGGCTTTGAGGTGATCCCGGCCAGCACCCTCGGACGGCCAAGGGTCGATGTCACATTGCGCATTTCTGGATTTTTCCGCGATGCCTTTCCCGGCTTGATAGATCTTGTGGACAGCGCCGCACGGGCGGTTTTGGCCCTTGATGAATCTGAGGAGGTCAATCCGGCCAAAGCCAATGGGGCTGGCGCCAGGGTCTATGGCTCAAAACCCGGTGCCTACGGCGCGGGACTGCAGGCATTGATTGATGAGCGCATTTGGGACAGCCAAGCAGACTTTGGCGAGGCCTATTTACAATGGGGAAGCTATGCCTATGGCAAAGGCCGCCAAGGCGCGCGCGACCGCAGCGGTTTCGAAACGCGGCTAGGTCAGGTGGAGGCGATTGTGCAAAACCAAGACAATCGCGAGCATGATCTGCTCGACAGCGATGATTACTACCAATTCGAAGGCGGGGCGGCCGCGGCGGTGCAAAGCCTGCAAGGGCAAGCCCGACCGATTTACCACAATGACCACTCTCGCCCGGAACGGCCCCTCATCCGCAGCTTAGACGATGAGATGGCGCGCGTGATCCGGTCGCGCGTTCTCAATCCCAAATGGATCGATGGGGTGAAGCGCCACGGCTATAAAGGCGCCTTTGAGATTGCCGCAACCGTCGATTACATGTTCGCCTTCGCCGCAACCACCGGTGCTGTCAAATCCCACCATTTTGACGCCGTTGAAGCGGCCTTTTTGGAAGATGACGACACCCGAGACTTCATAGCTGAGGCCAATGCGCCCGCCCTGCGTGAGATTGCCCAGCGCCTTCAAGAGGCGATTGATCGTGACCTGTGGCAGCCCCGGTCAAACTCGGCCCGCGCGCGCATTGCCGGGCTTCTCTAGCGCGGCGGCTCCAAGCCGCCCGACCATTGATCCAAAACATAGCGCGCGGTCATCAGGTCTAAATGCGCGCCACCGCCGTTTTTGAATACGGTGATGTCATCCGGACCGGCCTCAAAGGCCTCCAGATCATAGTAATCTGCCCGCAGATGACTGCGGTCAATTGCGCCGCTCTCTAAGGGAATTTTCAGCTCGCCAATATGCCCCAATGTGGTGTCATAGCTGTCCACGAAGAGCTTAGATTTTTGCAAAGCCGCATCATCCGCTTCACGCATATCCGGCCTATAAGCACCAATCATATTAAGATGTTGCCCCGGACGCAGCCAGTCCCCCTGAATGATCGGAGCCGTGGTCATGGTGCAGGTTAAAATAATATCGGCAGCTGCAACGGCGCTTTGCAGATCGCGCACCACCTGCGCACCTGTCTCTTGCGCAAAAACCTCCGCCGCCTTGGGGCTCCGGTTCCAGATGCTGAACCGGGCTTCAGGAAATCCGGCGCCAAAGGCCTCCACCAAAGAGCGCCCAACCGTGCCGGCACCGACAATCAATATCTCCCGCGCCCCCGCCGGGGCCAGCGCCAGCGCCGCCATCAAACTGTCGCCGGCGGTTTTCCATTTGGTGATCAGGTGAAAATCAATCACCGCCGCAAGCGCCCCTGTGGCATCATCAAACAACATCACACCGCCGCCGATCATCGGCTGGCCGCTCTTGGGGTTGTTCGGGAAAACCGTGGCGGTTTTGGTCAAAAGACCCATCCCATCAATCCAAGCCGAGCGGCTCAAGAGCGTGTCAGATCCGCGATATAAAAACAGATCCTCAATCTCTGCCTTTGGCGCCTGATGCCCCCTCTTCAAAGCGGCGACCAAATCCAGCCAGTCCAGACGCTCTTGGCCGGCGTCAAAGGGAATCATCGCGGGGGTCACTGGGCCTGCTCCGGCGCCAACAGCCCCGCGGCCACCAAACAGTCAGCCCACCCCTGAGGCGTGATAAAGTGATGGGTTTGCCAACCGCGGCTGGCCGCCATGGCGATATTGTCAGCGCGGTCATCGGCAAAGAGCAACTGCTCGGGCGGCACGCCGCAATCTTGCTCCAACATCTGGTAAATCATCGGATCGGGTTTGATGACCCGCATACGGCCCGAGACATATTCACGATCAAATTCGGTCAAAAAATCATAGTGGCTTTGCGCATAGGCAAAGCTCTCCACTCCGAAATTGGTCAGAGTAAAAACCGGCACGCCCGCAATTTTCAGCGCCCGCAGCAAACGCACAGAATGATCAATCGGCGGTGCTGCCAGCTCTATCCAATTGTCGTACCAATCGCGGATTTCCGCGCGCCAAGCGGGGTAGGCTTCTGCCGTGGCATAGATCACATCTTTGAACCCTTCGCCCAAATCAATGCGATCGTTCATTGCATGCAGATCTACATCGGCAAACATCGCTTTGCGGCGTTCAGGGCCGATGGTGCGGTCAAAATAGCGCTCCGGATGCCA
>OAPC01000037.1_pt1 | contig 10578 bp, 8 predicted proteins | sample 1516261 | NCBI WGS metagenome assembly OAPC01 (sample SAMEA3275580, study PRJEB22092) | marine metagenome | biome: Surface Water | collected 2014-06-21T10:00:00+00 | depth 0.2 m | reverse complement strand
TTGTCGTCGAATAAGGCGATAGATCGCATCTCGTATGCCGTCTTCTGCTTGAATAATAAAGCAACCACCTATGTAGTGACCATGACGGCGGTGACAGAACCTTTCAACTTGGCTTCGAACTTCAAGCACATCATTCACGCCGTCGGTCCAGATTGCCGCCGACCAAACCAAGACGAGGCCCGTCGAACCCTCCTTCCCGAAACATACAGCAACTTGTTTGCCACCATTGCGGAATTGGATGTCCGCTCCGTTGTCTCACCACCATTGTCGATGGGCATCTTTGCCTACCCTCACCGAGAGGGCGCACGCATGACCCTCGAAATCATTCTTGGCTTGCTCGACGGCGAAGAAGACCCAGGCATCAATGAATACACAATTGTGGTCAAAGAACGAAACTTCATTTCCAACATGCGAACAGTCTACAGGGAAACTGAAGACCAGCTCCCCGGCATGGACACCACATCAGCGTGAAGTGAAAACATGGTTGACCTTGCGGCCATGGTCAGCACAACCCTTGCTGCGGACCGGAAGCAATTCAATGCAGTTTTGATGATGGCAAGCAACGCGAGGAAAGTGAAATTAGTTGCCGATGTGCTCCCAAAGGAAATGCCCCTCACTGTCCTGACAAGTCAGAATCGAGTGGCTGAAAACCTCAAAGGGTCTGGCATCGAATGCACCCTCCTCGATGAAAGCCTCACCTCCCAGGGCCTGAACGTCTTGACCCAAATGCACGACTTGGTTCTCCAAGCCATTGGCGAAGGGCGCCTTTCGAGGGGCGAGCGATTGCTTGTCGTGTTGGCCGAGCCTATTGATGGCGTGATGGTGATTGACACAACGATGCTCAACACCAACCGCTTTGCCAACCTCGCTCACGAATTCAGCATCGATTTGGAAGTACTAACGGAACTGATGAAATTGGCAAGGCACCTCGGCGGTCGTGGAAGAGAAGGTCATGCTGTTGGTGCGTTGTTCGCCATCGGCGCGCTTCCGTCATTGAGAAAACACACGACAGCACTGGTGCTCAATCCGTTCAAAGGTCACACGTCAGAAAAACGAACCATCCTCGATGAAGCAAACCACGAGACATTGGCTGAATTCGCATGGCTTGATGGTGCGATCTTGTTCAACAAGGACGGTGTTGCAAGCGATGCTGGGCGGTACATACAGGTCCCTCCGGGGGTGTCGCCAAAAGCCGGCGAAGGTGGACGGCACTTGGCAGCCAGAGCCATTTCACAGTTATCAGAAGGCATCGCCATCTGTGTTTCCTCTTCGGGAACCATCACCATGTACGCTGGTGGAAGAGACCGATACAAGGTTCGTCTTGGATGATCATTCTTCTTCGGAGGACGTTCGCTTCGAGTCAAGACCACGTTCAGCAGAAACAAGTCGATCTTTGGCCAACTCGAGTTCTGATTGTGCGTGGGTAAGCCGTGCTTGGTTGAGGTTTCTTTCGATGCTTAATTTGCTTCGGTTGATGCTGCTCAACCGCTGGCTGCGGTCTTTTGGCTTCAGTGCTTCTCCGCGTTGGTTCATCAACCACTCCTCAAGCAGTGCTTGACCCCACTCTGGTGCTCGCAAACGAGCAGAGAGAATAATTTCAGAGGAACGGTGACGGAAACGGACCCGCCCTTCGTTGGTCCGATGGGCTTGTATTGATCCAGGGTTCCATCGGTCTTGTGGAATATGCAAATGCTCCTCACAGGTCAGTTCACCGTCAGAATCCATAGCGAAATCAGCGATGAGCACCCCCCGGTTGAGTTTGATGAATACCTGCAACACATCGTCGTGAGCAGCCCATTCTGAAATATCAAGGGGAAGTTGGCCCCACATCGATTCACACCAAGTTTCGAGGGCAAGCCGATGGGACACCATGACTTATGGTTCAATCCAACCATCTTCAACTTTGTTCAATGGCCACCAAGCCAATTCGGTTAAGGTTGAAGGCAGAAGACATTTTGGAAGGTACATGGATGGCGCTTGGGGGTCGATTCAAGCGGACTGGAGGGTGCTCCTTCTGCTTGTCCTTCTATGGTACATCCTCCTGCGCATGTGGGAGCGAAACGGAACCCTCGACAAATGGAACGCAAGCCGTGTCTTCGGTTTCGTCCTCATGGTCCGAGCCAAATATGGCCTCAAAGCATTAGAAAAAGTGGCAAAGCCACGACGCTTTTGGCGAATCTACGGTGAAGTAGCATTGTGGATTTGTGTCGGAACCATGCTCTTAGTTGGCCTATTGATGGGTATCGCCTTCATCGGCGTGTTGCTTTCTCCGCCCTCAACCCCACCTCCATCTGCAAGCGAACTCGTCGCAATTCCTGGCATCAACCCGATGATTCCACTTGGTTGGGGTGTGATGGCATTTGTCGTTGCCCTCGTGATTCACGAATTCGGCCACGGTTTGCTGGCGCGTGCCCACGGGATGCGAATCCGTGCTTTTGGACTGCTACAACTTGGGCCATTGCCTTTGGGCGCCTTTGCGGAGCCACAGTATGAGGAACTGCATCGAGCACCTCGCCGGGAACGCATGCGGATGTTCGCAGCAGGCCCAGCAACGAACCTTTTCGCTGCCTTCGTGTGTTTGCTCATGCTTGGTGGGCTCGCTGGACAAGTGGTCGCTGCGACCCCACACCCTCACGCCCGTGCCCTCGTAATCGACGGTGGTGCTGAATCAGCAGGTATGCAGCCGTGGGACATCATCCTCGCCATCAATGGAACTGAGGTGATTGGACTCGATGGATTCAGAGACGAATTGAATCGATACCAAGCCAATGACACCGTCTCGATGGAGGTGCAACACCAAAATGGGGAACTGGAAACCCTCTCGGTGGTGCTTGGTGACAAATATGCATACTACGAAGACTTGGGTTGGAGTGAAGAAACGCTTGAGGCCATGAACATCAAACCGAATGAACCGTTCCTTGGCGTCGAAGGACTTGGCGTCGGAACCGAGGGTGTGGACAGACTCGCTGGCCCATTCTCCCCACGGTTCGAAGGCGGTACGATTGTGAAAGCGATTTACACACCATTCCATTTGCTCAACATCATGATTGTTCCGTTCCAATTACAGGGTGTATCGATGTACCCAATGGAAGAAAGCATGTTGAGTGCTGCGGATGATGGCCTAGGCGGTGTTCTTGGGATGAATGGAATCATGTTCATGATCAATTTCTTTTTCTGGTTGATGTGGGTGAACATCCTCCTCGGCTTTACCAACTTGATTCCAATGGTGCCGTTTGACGGTGGTCATTTGTTCAAGGACACCCTTCATGGCACGCTCACAACCATCAAAAAGATTGGAAAAAAGACTCGCTTGTGGAACATTCACCCAATGTGGGTTGATCACATCTCAAGCAAAGCCTCGCGGATGTCCTCGCTTGCCCTCCTGGTCATGCTGGTGTTTATGATCGCCGCACCGTTCTTCTGAACTTTATGAAGAGCGTCGACGGGCTAACTCTGCAAGAACATTGGTCTGAGTTCTCGCTTTTAGTGCAGGTGTCAATGGCGCCTGCCCGGGAACATTTGCCGTGGTATCGGGCAAGGGGATTCTGTTCGAGGGTGGCGTTCTAGCCGTGAGACTGGAAAGCGTCGTAGGATCCAATCCAGCTTTTGAGCAGACCAACGAAATGAACTGATTGAGCGGCATTCCATCGCTCCAATTCAGATAATTCGAGCCAGTTCGAGTCTTTGGAAACGATGGAATCCACTTTTCTAATTGCCTCAGCCTTCCTGTGAGGTTCGATGTTTCAACACGAAAAATCCGCCACGAATCTCCTCGAACACCCTTGAGTCGATGCGCATACAGAGGCATGAGATTGCACCTTTCACCCTCATTGACCATCGCATCATACTGGTCCTTCGTCCTTCCGGAGAGGTAGAGTTTGTCTGCCTTGGTGCTCTTTACTTCGATGGGAAAACACAAGTCGCCTCGCAAAGCAAGAAGGTCGCCTGTCCCTTCCATGCCAGAACCAGCAGCTCGTACCACCAAAAATGGGCGATCAATCACTAGGCGCATGCGTTCCTTCTCAGGGACACTGCAGGAGCGTATGACTGCCTCAACGCCTGTTGGAACACCGGCAAGCACTTGCCTCAATTCACGTTCGTATTGGCTGGACACGCCATGCAATCAATGTCAATCGTTCTTGATAACTTCGGAACGTGAAACCAAAAATTCCGGTAAAACCTCATGCTTCTTGTTCAGCCATTCCACACAAACCTCCTTCAACCTCCCAGCGTTTTTGTCAACCGTGACGAGGCTGGTAGTCAAGACCATCGACTTTCGATTGGCCTACAGGCTGATGCAAGCGTTACGGACGAGGAAGATGAAATTTGACCTCTTAGAGCACGACGCTCCGCTTCCACATGCCGAGACGGTGTGGATCGCCGCAGAATTCGAAATTCTCGGGCATGAACACGAAGGGTACCCCGTTGCAGCAAACCTCAACGACATCGAAGGTGCGATTGAGCGCGCCATGCTTCACCTCCGTGGCGTTCATCAAATCCGTGAATTGACGTTCGGCCTTGATCCTGGACCGCGACCCGGTGTCGCATGGATGGGAGATGGTGTTCTCTTGGGCATGGCGCAACTCGAGAGCATCGAAGATGTCGTCGGCCATATTCGCAGCATTGAACGTGCGATAGAGCACCATGTCTGCAAGGTTCGAATTGGCAATGGAGCACCTCTGATTCGAGACCATATCATCAACAATTGCATCGCCGATAACATCTGGATGGAAGAAGTCAACGAGGCGCGTACCTCCAAAGGCCTGCTTCGCCACAACCACGTCGTCTCAGCCGTGCGGATTGCAATGCTGCGCGGCAAACGCGTGTGGGAGCAACGAAGCATCACACCAACCGAAGGTCAGCTGAAAGAAATACAGCGGCAAAGTCGAAAATTAAGCAACGGTCGCAAAACCATCTCCACTGAGTTGGCCTTGGCCGTGGCAAGGGGCGAGATGCTCCTCGATGAGGCACTCGTGCTGTGATCACTCTTCTTCTAATTCATCGTGAGCGAGTTTTAGTTCCGGCGCATTTTTGACAATGCGTTTGAGGAGAGGTTCGAGCACCATCGGTGCAATCAACACGCCTGCAACGACAAAGAAAAGAGCAAGGTAGGACGAATTTGGAACATAGATTGTACCCGGAGAGCCAGGATCGGTGTTGAGGGCCAACTTCACGGTACCAAGCCAAGGGATTTCCCCTCCAGCCACGCCGATGAGCCACGAATCACGGATTGGACGAACGATGCCCGATGCACTGTGAACGCCTGCCGATCCGTTGACGGCGCTTGGGCCTTGATCCACCGAGCAGTTGTTATTGTCACCTAGGGTCAAAATTCCAGCCTGTGAGGGCGTCCAATTCCAAACAACGAGGTACGGTTCCACGTTTGCATGAGCGGGGCGGTTGCAATCGTAGTAAGCAGCCTCAACTCCGTCAAACGCAATGGTGACCGTGGAGGCGTTGACAACATTCGTACCCGGGACATTCCAGGTCATGACGCACGCACCAAGCAGGCCATCGGCGGCGAGAATGATGTCATCATAAGTTCCCCCGTTGGGGCAATGAACTTCAGACAAGTCATCTGCTGAAGCGTTTCGATTTGGAACTTCAAGGAGGTTTGGTACCACTTCGAGGATGGCACGATGAATGATGGGAGTGCCGCCTTCTCCGTTTTTGTCGTAAATGATGACATCTCCTGCCATTCCATGCTGTTCATAGCCAAATTGCGGATGGTTCGGGTTTGAGGCTTCTGCAAAGGTCGTCACTGTGTCCATAGGTTGGTTGTGAACAAGCACCAAATCACCGGCATCAATGCTTCCGACTTCACCGTTTAATTCGTGAATCATCGAAGAAGATTCGACCACGACAAGTGGTGGCATTGAACCGGTGTGAGCAAACAACCCAAGCACAAGAAGACCAATCATGCCTGCTGCAAGAACCATCTCTCGGAGGAGGTTGAGCAGTGGGTCGTTGTCGCTCACCACTGTCCCCTCTGACTCATCGTCGAAGTCCCTTGCTTTCAAGGAATGCTGTCCATGACGCTTCATGGCCTGCACCTAACACGGTCGCTGATTCATTTCCTTCAGATTTTCTTCGGCGGATTTCGGATGTCGAGTCCAATTCCTTCAATTCTTCAAGGAGCAATGCGTGGCCCCGCAAGGTGAAAAATTCGGGCAAAACAACAAGCAAAGCAACGGCTGAGACAACACCTAAACCGATTGCACCACCAGTGAATTCACCCCAAGTATCGCTGTTTTGCAAGAATAAAATTTGGGCGAGTGATGACAAAAGGAGGATACCGATCCCACCTGAAGCCGCTGCAGCGTACCCAAGTTGACGTCCGTGTTGTGCTTCCCACCATTTTGAAAATAGACCAATAACCATGCTTCGCCCCGTTCCCAAGAAGCAGAACGCCTTCTTGAGACTTCCTTTCTCATGGCCCAGATATGTGTCAAATCACTGCACCACAAATCGAATATAACCTTGCAGTGAAGGAAAACCGTCTTACAATGGGCCACGGGGGCTTGGAGCCTGACGGTTCGGGGTGAAGTTGAAATGCTTTGGCCTCGGTGGGCCGAAGGCCCATTGAGGGACACACGGTGATTTTTATGCGAAAAGCGATTTTTCTGACCCTCATATTCCTCTCATCGTTGATGGTCCCGTTTGCTTCTGGAGCGACCACTGAGACGCAATTCCAGAGTGGTACATCGTCCTATACTCAGACATTCATGGGCAGTGGAAATGGAACTGCCGGAGACCTCTCGATCCCGTTCGGTGCAGAAGTGACCGCCGCTGAATTCAAGCTGCGCGGCGATGCAAGCAGAACCTCTTACACCAATTTCACAACAAACGCTCACTTTGGTGGGTCTGGCGATGGAACTTGGTCGGGAACGCCCCCCTCTCCATTCACCAGCGGTAGCCGCTCGAATGTTGAGGTGGCAAACGGGGAAATGACCCTCAAGGGCAATCCGTCTCTTGCTGATATCGATATGGGGCGAACCCAGCAAATCCAATCAAAAGGATCGGCTGTGCAAAACACAACTGGGCAATTCGTGGCAAACGGGGACCAAGGCTACACTGGCCTCACAAAGAACTTCCCAGTTCGCAGCGTGAGCACCACAGCTGGTTGGAATTACATAGGCGTCGTTGTGCAAATCGGTGACGAATACCACGTCATGCGGTACACATCATCAGGCATGTACCAGGCGCCGACCATCCTCAGAGTCAACGCAACAACAGGTGCATACCTTGGAACTGCAAGCGTGAACACCAATGGATGCAGCACAAGTCAATACTACAGAATGGTTGACGCAACCGTTGATGGTTCGACGGTGTACACAGCGCATGACTCGTACTACTATCTTACCAAATGGACCGTGACCTCCACATCCACTTCCATGCAATGGAAGTGTGACCGTGCGTACTCATTTAGCCCAAATTATGTGACAGGAGTCGACATCGATGATGCAACGGGGAAGATGTGGGTGTCCACCTACAGTTCTTCAGCACAAACCCACTACCTCAACGAAGTCGACAAGACATCACCCACCTCGGTCAACGGCACATGGACGCTTGGGGGCTCATCAACGCTCCCCACTCGGTACGGCGCCGGCCTGATTGTCAATTATCCAACCATCATCTACAATGAATACGATCAGAGTTACAAGAGTGGCGTTGGTTACAATTACGACAGTTACCACCACTACCTCCGCTTCAATGGCAACTTCATTGAACACATGGGCGTCCTTCCAGTAAGTGAAGGTGGCCACTTTGGTTTGGTCGAAGCCGATGGCGGCAAGGTAAGCTTTGCATGCGCCTATTACAGCACCGCATACTGCCCTTCCTCAAGCCGTCACAAGATCTACAGTCACGGCGATGGTGCTCTCTACGATGCACGGACCCCAACCTCAACGAGCAACATGATCGTGGGCTCTGCGATTTCAATTTCCAAACCAATCGCTCAGTTCGATGTGACCAGCATCATTGGCTACATCCCATCTGGAACGAGCATTGAAGTGGATTTGTCCAACGACGGGGGTGCAACATGGCGAAATGTCAATTCAGGCCAGACCGTCAACTTCGCCTCCGCTAGCACAAGTTTGCTCTGGAGAGCAACCCTCAACGGCACGACAACAGCCACGCCAATCCTCGACGGAATTGGCATTCAATACACCACCTCGTACGTATCCTCATCCTACATGTATGTGAACCAATACATCGGAAGCGGTTCGACGACCACCGTCGCCGCCACCATCACTTGGGACGCAACCACACCTTCTGGAACCTCTGTTCGTGTCAACTACGGCTACGCATCCTCCTCAACCTGCAACACCGGAACATCCGGTGTGCTCTCTTGGACGACATCTCAATCTGGGCAAACCAAGGCATTGTCACCGACTGGCTACTACATGTGCCTGAGGGTGGAATTGAGTTCCTCGAACTCACAAAACACGCCTACAATTTCCAACATCAGCCTTGCACAACACGCAGATGCACCTAAGGAATCAGGCATTGAAATCGGTGGTTTACTCGACCCCGATAAGCCAACAGAATGGACAACGCCAACCTGCTGGAAGCAACCAGCAAGCGATGGAGCGTTGATGGGCCCGATCACGGTAACCCATGTCACATCGTCTGCGGGCGTCAATAACCTGTTGAAGTGCCTCAACGACCGCATCCCAGACACGGGTGCAGGGATTGCAAATCTCTCGATTGGTCTTGTTTCGGCCAGTTCCGGTATTCTAAGCCTTGAATCCTTCTCAATCACCTACACGGTCAACACCATCAACCTCGACATACAAATTCCTGCAGGGGAAGTGTTGCATGAGCGACTTCTTCCTTACGAAATCGTCACCCGTCACATCATCGGCGAAGACGCAACGAGCATGTCCGAAGCCACCCTCACGCTCCAAACGAACTCAATCGCAAAGAACCCAATCCTGACTTGGCAAAACGGCGATGTCTTCCCGAGTCCAAACGATCCAGAAGATTACATCGAGCTGGATGCAAGTTCGTGGTCCGCTGAAAACAATGGCATATTGGAAATCCACTGGATATTCCATGTCACTGCAGAGTTCCCAGATCAAACCGGTGTCCGATTCAAGACTGGTTGCCTTGACAACAGCGGCGCATCAGGATACTCCCCGCTGGATTTGTTGAGCGACGAAACAATGGATGTCAACCGAAGCTTTGGCCTTGGATGGCTCAAAGTCCGCGATAACGACGGGCGATTGACCATGGACAATGTCCCTGATAATTCGTGGGTCGCTGCCGGTGAAACGCTGTACTTCCAAGGCGCTATGTGGTTCCAAAACACAGAAGATGCCCCCAAGGACAGCGCCTTTGATGTTCGTATCTCCCGCAATGGATGGGTTGAGAGCACCGCAAGAGACACTACCAACAACAATGGTACATTCTTCATTGGCATCGACTTGCCTGAAATCGATGTCCCCGATGGACTCACCTACGAAGTGCAAACCTACAATGAACGCAACCCAACGCACGTGATGGCATCGAATGGCGACTGGCAGCGCACCTACAAGGTCGATGCAACTGCGCCTGAGCGAATCAATTTCGCTCCTGAAGATGATGGTTACGAAGCAGCAAGCGTGCAACAAGAAGTCAAGATTCTGATCAACGACGATGTTGGTCACCCAATGAGCCTCGATTTGATGTATTGGGTTGAAGCCGACCACGATGCAAACCGCAATGGTGAGGCAGACCCAGAAGAATACGTCATGAAGACGGTTCACAACTCAACAGAAGCCGAGAATAAATGGTTCATCACCACCATCGACCACTCTCGAAATCCAAACATGGGTCGTGTGTCTTACTTTTGGAAGGGTGGCGATCAAGCAGGCAACCCTCTCTTCTACTCCGTCATCGGTGAAGAAGATGAAGTGTTGATGTTCGAATCCGAGGCTGGGTTCATGCATGACGATGCAACCTTCCGAACGCGCAAGGACTCCTCTGCAGTGTTCACGGGGCTCGAATGGAATGGCCATGAAGACAATGGCGCCATCTATGCTGGCATGGAACAGACCATCACACTGGGCTTCATTGATGCAAACACAGCCATTGACTTTGAGCACATTTCACTGGTGTTCGATTTCGAAGGACCAAACCCGCTTCGGGACGCACAACGAATCTCCTACTCTGGAATGAACGACACATTCTGGTCTGAAAGTGAGTTCATCGACCTCTTCTCAACCAGTTCCATGCACGAAACGACCAATGAATCTGGCCTCCCTTGGATCCAGTTGACGTTCCACTTTGAAATTGGATGGGATTGGCCAGATGAAGAAATGGGCGATGTCGCCCTGATTTACAAAGAACGTGGATCGCCTTATGAAGACAGAATTTTGCTGTTAGAACACACCTTCCGCGTTGAGAACGACTTGATGCTTGCGCCAAGTGATTACCTCGTTGAAGACATCAGTGAGCCGCGCACTGGACAAGTCGCAGATGGCAGCAGGGTTCGCAAGGACGACCGGCTCGCATTCACGGGAACGGTCGTTTACGAAGGCAGCAGCGTACCTGCGCCACGGGACGTCGGTATCCTCGTCGAAGTGTTTGATGGCG
>OAPC01000036.1_pt1 | contig 10698 bp, 16 predicted proteins | sample 1516261 | NCBI WGS metagenome assembly OAPC01 (sample SAMEA3275580, study PRJEB22092) | marine metagenome | biome: Surface Water | collected 2014-06-21T10:00:00+00 | depth 0.2 m | reverse complement strand
TTCCCATACTTTATTCACTTCTTCCTGAAATCCGTTATGCACAAGTCCTGACCCATTATGGGCTCTATCTGGCAATGCATTTAAATCAGCTTTGATATCAGATAATTCTTTGGGTTCCGTTCCCCTAAAACATAATACAACTTCTACTTTATTAGAAACAATGTGCATTTGTGCACCTTCGTGCTCAATAAATTTGTGTGTTGTGTAACCAAGCTTTTTATAAAGCGGCTTAGCTTGTTTGGCATCCATGTAAGCTATTTGTGCACATTGCGCCATTGTACTGCATTTATTTATCATTTTTCCTATCCTTTAAAATATCTTTCATTACATTAGAAGCGGTATTTGTAAATAATCTTGGAGCTAAACCGTGTATTAATAACGCAGGAACTAACAATTGCAATCTTGCAGCAGTTTTAAAAGCATAACACATGTGCTCTAAGCCTGTCTCTCCAGCTTTTTCTAAATGTAATTTGCACTCTTTACTTAACATTTTATTTTCCTTTCATAGAATTTAGTTTTGCTTTTAGCGCGTCAGCGCTTCCCGCCTTTTTGGTCTGTAGTTCGGATTTGGAGTTATCCCGTCGTAACTTACTACTGAGCAATATTTTACCTTCTTGCGAACCAATATCGGAATCGTAGGCAGTCTTAGCACTAACTTTTTTTCTAAGTTCTTTTGTTCTTTCTGAGAGCTCTCTAATTCTTGTTGCGAAATATCTTTCAACCATATTCTCCTTAAAACGTCGGTCGACTTCCTCTTCAATATATTCTTTGCATAACCAGTCAAATAAAAATCGTTTAATCATTTGCTTGTAGCTATAAACACACCATTCCAATCTTTAGGAAGGTTTTGTGTTTTCATAAATTTACAGCGCTCTTTCCACATATCGTAATATCCATCCATTTTATTATCAAAGTGCCCTTGCAATATTTCACATAGTTCTATTGCATCATCAAATTTCTGAGCTTGGTAAGCTTCATACATTTGTTCGTGTTTTTCTTTGGGTTTTTTCCAAACATCCCTTACATCATCGAGTGCTGTGTAAATACTTAAACCAACACTCTTACCTTTGACTTGTAAATCGTCAATTTTAAGATAAAAGAAATCGTTCTTAGTAAGTTCGTAAGTTGCTTCTCCTATTAGAAGAACTTGCCCGTATTCTTTACATTTTGATTCGACTCTAGCTGCAGTGCTGACGCTGTCCCCCAACACATCGTAGCTATGTCTTTTTGTTGATCCCATTTCTCCAATGTAACCAAGTCCGGTGTTAATACCCGCGCCCATACCGACGGGAGGTCTTCCTTCAGGAATGATAATATCTTCATTAAATTTCTCCACTGCTTTAAGCATTTTAAATGCTGTTGTTACTGAGGTAAAGGCATGATTTTCATCGTTAATCGGAGCATTATGTATGTGCATTGAAGCATCACCGATATATTTAATTATCATACCATTGGCATCTAATACAGGTTCTGTAATAGCATCCATATAACCGTTCATTATTCTAGTCAATCCTTTAACGTCATCTCCGAAACTTTCACCTAAAGGAGTGAAACCTCTTAAATCACTAAAAACAATTGATACGTCTCTTTTAACGCCTTCTTTAATTAACGATGGATTTTCCTGTAACATCTTTACAACTGTTGGTGATGCATAACCAGCAAATTGTTTTTTGATTTCTTGTTTCTGTAAGAATTCGTCTACAAATTTTACAATATACCGTAAACTACCAACGAAGAATAACATAACAGAAATAGTAAGGCCGTCAACAAGAATATTTGAAGTTTGAAATACATAGATTGATCCTCCTATAAATCCGCCTATTGTTAATACGAATGCTCCGATACCTATAAAAGTCCAGTAAGACAAGCCTATTATTAATAATCCTGCTATAACTAAAGCAACCAACTCACCCCAAGCTTTTGCATCGGCGTGACGCGTGATGTTTGATTCGTTAAATACAGTACCTAGCATTGCTGCTTGTATTTGATGTGGAAATACCGATCCCATAGCTGTAGCAATTGGTTGTGTAATACCAGCTGCAGTTGGACCAACGAAAACTATAGATCCATCAAAGTTATCTGGTAAATCAGTAATACTATATTCCATATAACCTTGTGACCAATCAATCCAAACTTCTCCTGCTTCGTTTGTTGGTATCATACCAAATTGTGGTATTCTTAATTTATCAACACCGAGAGGTGAGAGTTTAATTTGGAAACTTGGATCTCCAGATAATACACGAAGTACTTCCATTGTAATGTTTGGATATAGAGTACCTCCACTTTCAAAGACTAAAGGTGCACGTCTTGTAACACCGTCTATTTCTGGGAAGGTGTTGATGATTCCTGACCCCACTGCATTATTTTCAAGGCTTGGTACGTTAGCGATGATCCCAGGTACACTTGGAATAAGAGACATATAATCGCTATTAATAATAGAGGCTCCCGGATTAATTGGTTCATTTTTGTTCTCCTCAGAGCCTAACATTGTTAAAATTACTGGTACTTGCTGCATAGTAAGAGCAAGGTCTTGATCTTCACCAGATCTATCTTCTTCGCTCATTAATACATTGAATACTACGAGGCCTGCACCTCTGTTATATAAATCTATAATAAAATCTGAATACGTCGCACGAGGAAATGGCCATTGACCGTATTTTTCTAAAGCTGCTTCGTCTATATTTACCGTGTAAATATTGTTTTGAACTGGTTCTTGATTTACAATTAACTGATCAAAATATCTTAATCTTAGACTTTCTATTAAAGCTGGATTACTTGCATGTAACCATGCGAATAAGCATAATAATACTATACTCCATATAGGAGAGAATAATAATTTTTTCATTTTTTAGCCTCATCCTCTTTGCAATCGCATCGATAACAAACATCATTAACACACTCTTGACATGAGGAAGCATAACAATGGCATCCGTGTCCACATTTTTGGCATGTTCTTTTTGGTCCTTGCATCTTTATAACTCCGTATAAATAATACATATTCTTAAACTATTTATAATGAAACGCTTTGGATTAGGATTAGATCATGGAACATATTGAAGATATCTATTCTGGATGCGAGCCAGTGGGTAGAGCAGAGCCTTCGCGATCCCACACTGTGAGATTTTGTTTTGGTACTTCGCACGCACATTGTACATTAATGTGTTTATTATCTGAAGCATTTATTAAAGCGCAGTTATTAGCTGAATCTGGAAATCTCGAACCTTATCATATTTCTATCATTTGGCAATTAGAATTAGATTTTAAAAGAAAAGAAGAAAACGCAGAGTCTGCTTACGAAATTATGAAATTTTTCGTAAATAATATGCTACCTCCTAAGAATGGAGCTATAATTAGCATATACAAAACTAAACCTTCTTTTATTCAAACATCTTGGAAATTAACTCAAGTCTGGCCTTTTAAAAAGCGGTGGACAGGAGGAGGTGGGTTTGTTACTGTACACAAATCAGAAGCATTAATGTCTAAGACTAGATATCCTGGTATTTTATTGGCTGAAGAAATTATAATTCCAGAAATAGAAGAAAAGTATGATACAAAAACTATAGATTACACGATGTCTATTAAAACGATTTATGATTTATTATTATCAACAGATAAACACTATAGCTATAGTGGAGGAACAGCTTATACCTCAGCTATGACTGGAACTCCTACCGAGATTTGGACACATGATCCCAACGATACTCATACGCCTTGGGGTTACATGGGCATATCGCCAAACACAATTACACAATATAATAAAGGGATTTATCAAGGTCCTATTGAATATATTAAAATATACGGAGGCAAAAATGATTGATTGTATTATACCTGCAAGACTAGAATCTACAAGATTTCCAAGTAAAGTATTAGCAGAGGTTAAAGGCAAGTCTGTATTACAGCATTGTGTTGATAACGCAAATAGCGCAAAGGATATTAGACGCGTTTGGATTGCTTCGAACTCAGTATCTTTATTAGATCCAGAAGGCGGATTACTTACAGGTAACCATCACGAAACATGTACATCACGAGTATCACAAGCTGCATGGGATATAAAAGCTGATTATATTGTTAATTTGCAAAGCGACGAACCTTGCGTTACTGGTGATATGATAGACGACATGATTAAATATATGTTTCAGAAAAATGCAAGAATGGTTCAATGCTGTTATCCATTGACCGATGAAGAAAGAGGCAATACAAACGTAGTTAAGGCTGTTATCAGCAATGGCAAAATCATTTACTTAACACGAACACCTGATCGTGAATTAATGCACAGTCCAAACCTTGTTGGAATTAATGGTTTATATTGTTATGATATTTCTACAATAAGATCGTTTAATTCTTATGATCAGGAATTAACTACACGACACAAGGGATTAGATACTTTAGCATTTATAGGTATTGTAGACGTATATCCTTTCATGATAGAAGAGAGAACACCAGCAGTAGATGTTCCTTCTGATATAGAATTAGTGGAGAAATATTTTGATAGATGATAGAATAATTAAATATATATCGCACGCTCCAAAGGTTGCTCTTATTGGTAATGGTGGAAATCTTGCTATAGCACAACACGGAGCTTCTGACATGACAAGACATTTAAATAAACATTGTTTTGCTCCAGACTCGGTTCACTTAACTGCTCTTGGAGGCGATAGTAATTGGCACGAAAAATGGATTAATGAATACGCAATATTTGCTGATTGCGTAATCGGTATTACTACTCGAAAAGACTCTCCTATTATCAAAGGTCTTAGAGAACTTGGAGGAATTTTACCCAATAGAGTAGTAATAGCACCTATAAAAATTGAAGGTATTGATACTATTGTTGTTAATGAAACGACTTATCACGAATTTGAAATACAAGCTTTAAGCACAATATATAAAATTATTGAAGAATGCGGCGCTAAGTTACCTAGTATTGATTGATCCGAGAGGTATATCTATTCCAATTACAATACCGCCACCTTTACCTTCTTGGCCGTATGTTAAATAGTATTTGTCTTTGTATAAAAGTCTTGCAGCAGGAATAATTGGACCATATACATAACCAGAAACGATTACTGTTTCTAAAGTTAGATTTTCAGTTAAATCTGATGATCTTCCAAAATAAAAGCTAGGCTTTTTAACTGAGTTGTAATATCCACCCATTATCAAATTTTCATAACTTGCACTAAATTTTGGGTGGATATTATTATAACTGTCGTCAAAACCGACATGCAAAGATAAAGCTAAACCTAATGCAAACTCCATTACTTCTCCTAATTGTGTTGCTCGACACTTACAACACACCCATTTGGGTTTGTGCAAACACCAGATAGAGTAAACGATTTAGCAGAGGTGTCGGTTTGTTGACTAACTGTTACATTATAGGCAGGACCATATATGCTTTCTACACTAATGTTTGCTGATGCTGAGTTCATCCCACGCTGGTTTAAATCAATTACGTTATAATTACCTGACAACTCAATGTCAGCAGTTTTTTGTCCGCCATTGCCACGCTGATAAGTTGTAACATCATTCCCAGTACCTGAAATATCAAGGTCTAAAATATGTTTTTGATTTCCTCTTTGAGTCATTTCAACATCATTGCTATTACCAGTAATTTCTGCTGTTAATTCATGCCTGCCATAACTTGTAGTTTGTTGATCTGTTTGTGCTGATTTAATATCGTTGTAATCTCCGGTAATTGTAACTGTTGCAGTGTGGTCACCGCCCTCTGATAAGTCAGTTGTACCATCAAAATGTTTACCTTGCCATATTACCAAGTCGTTATTATCACCAGTTACCATAGCAGTAATCATTCCACTGTCACCACCGCCACCTTGATAAAAATCTATGTTATTATTATCACCGTCTAACATTCCTGCAATACCATGATACTGTCCTATTTGTACCATATCAACCGTATTGTTATCACCTTCAACGCCAGTAGTCTGTCCACTTATACCAGTAATATAATTCTGACTGCCGTCTTGGGTGATGGTCAACGTAAAGTTGTCACCTGATTGATACATATAAACTTCATTTGGTCCACTATTTGATTTGGATGATGTCAATAGTATTATTACCAACGCCAAGACGATAATCCCAAACGTATTCGTCTTGTTGTTGAATATTAATCGTATATCCATATTGCTGCTCCACGTATATTCTTAAATGATGATAATAACCACTATCATCTCTTTCAAAAACCCAATTAGGGTCTTCTCTGTTTAAAGTAACTCTTGTTTTAGGATCATAACCTTCTTCTATAAAATTAAAAAACTCTTTATTCTGGGCATCTAATTCTGACATTAATCTGCGCATTAATGCAATGTTTAATTGTTCAATCATATCATGTAATAGTTCACCAAGATAATAATCGCTATCTCTTAAATCAAATTCTGTTAACCATATATCTTTAATGCTTTCATTCAATATATCTATATCCAAACCGTCAAAGTTTAAGAAATCTATATCTAGGAAACTCGTCATTTGTTCCAATGGTTGGCCATCTTCTTCAAATAAAGGTTTTTTCTTTCTTAAAATTAAAAGGTTCGTTATATCGCTTTCATCAAGCGCTAAGAACATTGGTTTAGTTGGTTTTGACCATCTGCTTTTTACTATCGTTGCCTGAAATGCTTTATTCATAATAACAAAGCCTGTATCAGACTCAACTGAAATCTCACCTGTTACGCAATTGGTTTTTCCAAGGGAGTCAATCGAGCATGACGGCAACAAAGTTACCATAGTACCACCTATTTCATCGACGACCATAACAAAGTCAGTACCTCTTACACCTATCGTTGCTGATGGTGTTTTGATGCTGACGTTTCTGCGGCTGTTCTTTGCAATTGCTCCAGACGCATAACGTACTGTTCCCAATGTCGCACGTAATCCCAACTTTCCAGTCCCAGCATTTGGGTCATAAACGAAATCATCGATTACTAACCTCGCATGCTCAGTGATATCGACTCGTGTTTCATCAATAAAGTCAATACGCATTCTGCCTTTTGCTGTGACGGCGGTATCCATGGGTTGCACCCCAATACCTTCCCCGCCGTCAATAACAATTCTACCACGTTCGAGTACGCCAGATCCAGAAAAAGATCCGATTTCACCTGCATCTCCAAAGCATAAGCTCGGTGTCAACAGAATGACAATGAATCCAATAATATTTTGCATCTTTAATCAGATTGCGTAATTTGAACATTTTGACTATCTCCGCTAAAAGTAGCATCTACTTTGTTATCGTATATGCCGCTTTGTACTATAATATAATCTGATCCACCACCAGTAATCGTTAAATCAACAGTATGACCAGCAACGTCACCGTTTCCTGTACTATCGATAGCAATCAAGTTACCTTCTGAATCAGCTTGAACATCATACGTTAAATGCGTACGATTTCCTCCTCCAGCAGTAACACCTGTACTTGAGTTATTTGATACAACAGTAATATTAGCATCTGTACCATCAACGTCAGCATAAACTCCTGAACTGTTACCAGTGATTGTAAAGCTAGCAACTAAATCTTCTGAATCAGCATTTTCACCGATATAGATTTTAAAGTCGTTGTCATCACCTGAAACACCTATATTTAAAGTAACATCTTCACAGTTTACGCCACTTGCAGAGTCACAAGTTAAGTCAACCGTGTTGTCATCACCCGTGAATGTCCAAGTACCTGTGTAGGTATTACCTTTGATGATAGCATCAATTGTGTTGTAATCACCAGTTTGAGTAATATTGAACGTCATACTATCACCGTTTAATGTGGCATCAGTAGTACTGTCACCAAATTCGTTGTCTTGTCCATCTTGGACTATATCTAAATCTAGTGTGTCACCAGATTGTGTGATATAAATATCGTTTGCAAGTGTAGGCGATGCAAACAAAAACATTACAAAGAGAATAATTTTTTTCATTCCCTATCTCCGTTTAAATTAATTTCTTTAAAATTCCATAATTTCCTCTTAACACCTTCCATCACAAGTTCGATAACCCCCTGTTCAATAGCTGCTCTTACAGCATAATTTACAGGTTCGTTGACGGAATATCCATTTTCAATCTCTACATTTTCACGGCCTAAATCTATAAACTTAAATATATCAGCCGATGAACGATAACTTGCTATAGATTTCTCTGTAGCAATACTCATTAAAACTTTACCACTGTTAACACTCACAAGTCTCATAACTACTGTAACAGTATCTATTCGATACTCAGTTGAGGAGCCTACACCCAGGAACCTTGCTCCAGCACCGCCAGCCGCGGTATCCGAGTCGTAACCAACAACTCCACCTTCTAACAATAACCCTGCAAATAGCATAGGTTGTAATGGAGTTGGACCGCTTTCTTCTCCTTTTTCATAAATTTCTCTTGTTTGTCTTATAAGTTGACGTTCTTTAATTAAATTATCAATACCAACTCTTTCAACTACTTCAAACCAAGATCCTTTACCGACATCTTGTAAAGCTTTAATTACCCATACCTCTGCGCCTTGAGTGACGGCCGAAGATAAAGATGAATTAGAACTCGATTTTCTTTGTCCTGTTTTATCATTAAAAGCATATACTGCAATAGTTATTTTAGGACCGCCTAATTCTGGGACAGCAAGCAATCTTTCATCAATAGGACTTTCTGATAAAGTTGGTGAATCATCAAGACTGCGTAATACACCTATACTTCCAGGAGCTGCACAAGCACTTAGTAAAAATAACAAAAATAAAGGCAACAATCTCATCAAAAATTAAACTCCCCAGCACCAGGTATTGTGATTTCAGTTACACTACCATCTTCTTCAGTAACAGTTAACGTAATAGAACCTGTTACTGGATCTCTTAGCCAAGCAATTGTATTATCTTCAAGACTTGTTGAACCGCTATTCGAACACGAATCACCACAATCAGCAAACATGGAGTCAACCATTTGCTTTGATAATGTTGCATAAATCCTTGATTCTACGTTACGAAGAAATTTAGCTAGAGTAGTATTCTCTGCTTCTCTTTCAATTTCTTCTGCAAGCCGTTTTTGCTCATCTTTATAATCTTCTTTTCGATTATGAGAAAGTTGTTCGACAGATAATACGTGTGTCGAGTATCCATTTCCATAGTGAAATGCTGGAGATTTAAATCCCCATACTAATTCACTTGCCGCGCTGCTGTTCGTCATGAACAGTATTGCCATTGCTAGCATTAAATGTTTCATTATCTTCTCCGGTTGAGTTAAACGCTTTATTTCCCGATTGATATTCAGCAACTAATCTATGTAATTCATCAGTACGTTTAGGATTTAGTTTAGATCTATATTCCAAAACCATTGATAGTTTGCTATTTAATCTAATCAGATCATTATCTAACATTCTAACGCGATCAACTAGTTTAATTAAAGTAAACATAGCTTCACCCAGGACCGGATCAATTACCTCCGTAACCCATTTCCATATGAAGAATATGAAATAGCCCATACCAACCGCTGATACGATAGGAAAACCGTATTCACTTATTGCACCGGCTATATCTAATTCCATTTTTATTCCTTTTAATTTCTAGTCAGAAATTTTTACTAACCAGCCTTTATCGTCTACGCGAAAGGTATCGCCAGGTTTATAAAGCCAATGATCTTTTGGCGAGCCGTCCTTTTGGACGCCCATGACTTCACCTGGCCAATCTCCTTCAACTCTAAAGTTTGTTCCAGCTTGGCTTATATTGTAATCCATCCAAATCATTAAGCTATTTCCTCTTTTACGAAATTCTCAATTAATTTGTTAGGATTTCCAATATGTTCAAAGTAACCATTAGGACCTACTCTAAATTCATCTCCGATATTTAACTTCACGTCATCAATAACGAAAAACTTATCATCTAAGTTCTTTTCATTGAGAATGCGAAAACCATTCTTAAATTTTGTTAATACTAAATCTTTCCAAAACATTAATCTCTCCTTGCATCATCTTTACCCTCATTTGCAGCAATACGATCTATATTTGGTCTAACATTTAAAGCATAGCTCAATAAGGCATCAATTTTCACTAAATCATTATTCATAGTCTGAACTCTATTGTCCAAACCCGTCATTATATTTTTAAGAGAATTTACGGTATCTGTAACACTGGCTAGTATAAACTTCAGTGTAATAAACACAAAGACACCAGCAGCTAAAGCGCCAGCAATAGGAAAGCCTACATCACCAATTAAAGATAAAAACTCCATACATTCTCCTCACAGTTTATTTATAATAAATAGAAATGAAAACATAATTTAATTCATAATTACGCAAGGGAAACTAAAATGTATGAATATAGAGCAACAATTAACAGAGTAATTGACGGTGATACGGTAGATTGTGACATTGATCTAGGTTTCGGTGTAGTTTTAGCTGATGAAAGAGTAAGAATTATGGGTATTGATACCCCTGAATCTCGAACAAGCGATAAAGTAGAGAAAGTATTCGGACTTGCAGCTAAAAAAAGATTAAAAGAATTACTAGGAAAACAATGTATTCTTAAAACACAAATCGCAAAAAATGGTGAAGATATGAAGGGTAAATTTGGTCGTATTCTCGGTGACTTTATGTCAGAAGACGATAGAATGGTTACTCATATTATGGAAGAAGAAGGACATTGTGTTCCTTACTTTGGTGGATCTAAAGAAGATACACAAGCTCAACACACTGCTAAAAGAGAAAGGCTCTTAAAAGAGGGAGTCGTAAGCA
>OAPC01000035.1_pt1 | contig 10767 bp, 11 predicted proteins | sample 1516261 | NCBI WGS metagenome assembly OAPC01 (sample SAMEA3275580, study PRJEB22092) | marine metagenome | biome: Surface Water | collected 2014-06-21T10:00:00+00 | depth 0.2 m | reverse complement strand
GTACCGCTTGAAACCACCCTTACGTACCGTTCTACGAGGGGAGATATCAAGGAGGGAACAACGGTCAAAGAACCATGGTCTGGGTACCTGCACTGATTGAGGTGGGCTTAGGCACCCTTGCTCTTGGACCCTTTCTGTTCCACCGTTTGTCGGTCGGTCAGTGGCGCAAAAACCCACCAGCCTATCCGTTAGAGAGCACCGATTCACCGGCCTTACCCATCACCGTTCTCCTCCCCGTTTGGAATGAGGCTTTGGTCATTGAACAAAAACTCGACAATCTTGCCAAACAAGAAGGTGCTTCTGCCGACCTTTTGATCATCGATTCTGCATCCACAGACACCACGGTTGGTTTAGCCCGCCAATGGCTTGAGCAACACCCCAAGGCGTTCAGCCACACTCAAATCATTGAGATGGAAACGCGACTTGGAAAATCGAGAGCGGTCCAGCTTGCCCTCGAAACACTGGAGAACCAGGGCTTTGCAGGATGACAGCAAAGAGACAATTGAGACGCTGCAAGACAACACCCGCGCCATACCGGATATCTCAGATCGGGCGAGCGAGGAGACCGACCGGGCGCTTGAATTGCGCACGCGCGACAGGCAGCGCAAACTGGTGTCGAAAATAGATGCGGCCCTGCGCCGTATTGAAGAAGGGGAATACGGCTATTGCGAAGAGACGGGCGATCCCATCTCTCTGCTTCGCTTAGATGCCCGTCCTATCGCCACCATGAGCCTTGAGGCGCAAGAGCGTCATGAGCGGCGCGAAAAGGTCCACCGCGACGACTGAGGCGGCTTTCGGGCGTTTTCGCGACACGGTCATATTTTGGTAAATTATTGAGTGTATTCGTAATGAAGCGGGTCCAGAGTTGTCTGTGCTCCAATGCTGCGAAAGGGCTCGAAAGTGAACACAACGGACGTAGGGCAAAGCTATTCGGCCACCGGCAAATTGCTACATTGGGGCTTTATAGCTGTGTTTGCCTATGGGATTTTCAAACAAGTTGACGATTTAAACCAATTGGAAGACCCCGGTTTTCTGCGGTTTGAGTTTATCTTTGCCTGTGCTTTTCTTTTGATTTTAGCGCTGCGGCTTTGGGTCATGCGCGGGCAGGGCTCCGCGTTGCCTCAATCTGCCCCAGATTGGCAACGGGTTGCAGCAAAGCTCGTGCATTATGGCATGTATGTGGCTTTGATGATGATTGCCGTCACCGAGCTGGCCATCGGAGTGGTCTTCACGCTTGGACTGCGCGACGGGGCGCTCATGGGCTTTTGCATCGCGGCGCATGAGGCCAGCATCACGGCAAGCTACGCTCTTATCACGCTTCATGTTGCTGCGGCTGTTTATCATCGTTTTTTGCGTGATGGGGTATGGTCTGCGATGGTGCCGCTCTTCAAAGAACGGAGCAGGGACCAGGTCAAGGCAACGGATCAGGGTTGAAACGTCACCATAGAGTAGGCTTAGGCGTCGAGTGTGATCCACACCGGCACATGGTCTGATGGTTTGTCTCTCCCGCGAATGGCCGAATCTATTTCACAGGCCTGCAATAAATCAGCGCAGCTGGGCGTCAGCAAAAAATGGTCAATTCTGATCCCATTATTGCGTTGCCAGCTTCCCGCTTGATAGTCCCAAAAAGAATAATGGCCCGGCGCGGGATGCAGGCTTCGGAAGGCTTCAGTTAACCCCAGATTGACCACATCGCGAAACGCCGCGCGTGATTGCGGCAAAAACAGCGCGTCTTGCGTCCAGGCCTCGGGCTTTGCGGCATCTTCGAGCTGGGGAATGATATTGTAATCTCCCGCCATCAAAGCGGGCTCTTCAGCCGCCATCAAGGCTTCAGCGCGGGTTTTTAACCGCCGCATCCAATCAAGTTTATAGTCATATTTTGGGCCGGGCGCCGGATTTCCATTTGGCAGATACAGCCCGCAAACCCGAATGGGCCGTTTGCCGATCACTGTAGCTTCGATCCAGCGGGCCTGTTCATCACTGTCATCGCCCGGCAACCCACGGCTGATATCCTCCAAAGGCAATTTCGACAAGATTGCCACGCCGTTGAAGCTTTTCTGACCGTGAGTTTCCACCTGATAGCCCATATCCTCAAAATGCGCGCGCGGGAAATTCTCATCAACGGATTTGATCTCTTGTAGCAGCGCCACATCGGGTTGCGCTTCATTCAGCCAATCGGTCAAGGCTTGAATGCGGGCTTTGATCCCATTGATATTGAATGTCGCTATTTTCATGAGATCCATCGCAGTCTTTGAGGTTTGAGCGGGCAAAAAGCAATCGCGGTGCGATTACATCGAAAAAGAGACACCGCAGCCGCAGCTTGAAGAGGCGTTGGGATTGTCGATGACAAAGCGCGCGCCAATCAATTCTTCGCTAAAATCAATGGTCGCAGAGGCTAGAAATGGCAAGGAGACCGCGTCAATCACAACGGTTTCACCATGACCTGACAAGACCAAATCATCAGGCTTTGGCGCATCCAGCGCGATCTCATATTGAAAGCCAGAACAGCCGCCGCCCTCGACCGCGACGCGCAAGGATTTTCCCTGCGCCTGTGCGCCAATTTCGGCAAGCCGCTCAAAGGCGCGTTCGGTCACTTTGGGAGGCAGGGTCAACATTGGTAAAAAGCTCACATGACATTAACGGGTAACTCTCATATAAGCGCTGCAAGAGCAGGCGACAAGGTGGGCAATCATGACAGCAAGTTTCGCATCCAACCCGCAAGACAGCCGTGGCCGCTTGTTTGACGAGCAAGAAAGTGCCTTTCGGTCTTGTTTCCAAAGAGATAGGGACCGGATCATCCATTCCAGCGCCTTTCGGCGGCTCAAACATAAAACCCAAGTCTTTGTCGAACATGAGGGGGATTATTTTCGAACGCGTCTCACCCACTCCATCGAAGTGGCGCAAGTGGCACGGACAATCGCCGGGGCTTTGGGTCTCAACCAAGAATTGGTCGAAGCGGTATCTTTGGCGCATGACCTTGGACATACGCCCTTTGGCCACACGGGCGAGGATGCGCTGGACGCGGAAATGAAAGCCTATGGCGGCTTTGATCACAATGCCCAGGCTATACGCATCGTCACCGCATTGGAGCAGCATTATGCGCAATTTGACGGGCTGAACCTCACCTGGGAGTGCCTTGAAGGGATTGCAAAGCACAACGGCCCCGTAGCTTTGCCCCATCCGCCTGCCTTGCTCGATTATAATTTGCGGCATGATCTGGAGCTGCACAGCTATGCCAGCGCAGAGGCGCAGGTTGCGGCATTGGCCGATGATGTGGCCTATAACAACCATGATCTTCACGACGGTTTGAGGGCCGGCGTGTTTACCGACGCTCAGGCAGAGCAACTGCCCATCGTGGGTCCTGCCTATGCGGAGGTCGATCGGCTCTACAGCGGATTGGATGCCCACCGACGGCGCCATGAGGCTCTGCGCCGGGTCTTCGGGGTGATGGTCGAAGATGTCATGCGGACCAGCGCGGCGCTTTTGGCACAATCGGGGGCGACCACGGCTCAAGATATTCGTGATCTGGGTTATGCGGTTGTGCAATTTTCCCCAGAGCTGTGGCGCGACCTTAAAGTCATCCGCGGATTTTTGTTTCAAAACATGTACCGCGCGCCCCGTGTGGTTGTGCAAAGAGAACATGCAGCGCAGGTGGTGCGGGATTTGTTCGAGGTCTTCATGAGCACTCCCAAGGAAATGCCGGGGGATTGGGGCGTACAGAGTTCGAATTTGCCCGATACAAAGGCCCGCGCGCGGCTGGTGGCCGATTACATTGCTGGCATGACGGACCGTTTTGCACAACAAGAGCATGACCGGCTGTTTGCTGCGCGTTGACCTTGCGGTGAAATTTGCTAAACGTCAGCTTCACTTTGGGATGATGATATGAACCTTTTTGCCGAAATCCGTAGCCTTGTAATTGACAGCCTGCAGCAGATGCAGGCGCAAGGTGACCTGCCTGATGGGCTGAGCTTTGATGCGGTCACCGTCGAGCCGCCGCGCGATGCCGCCCATGGCGATATGGCAACCAATGCCGCAATGGTCTTGGCCAAACCCTCGAGCTGCAAGCCGCGCGACATTGCACAAAGATTGGCAACGCTGCTCTCTGCAGACCCGCGTTTGGCGTCAGTAGAGGTGGCGGGGCCGGGGTTTTTGAACCTGCGTCTCGCTTCAACGCTTTGGGCCGACGTCTTGCGCGCAATTTTGGCCGATCCCGCGGGCTATGGCCGGGCAACAGTTGGCGCTGGCATCAAGGTGAATGTTGAATATGTCTCCGCCAACCCCACCGGACCTTTGCATGTGGGCCACACCCGTGGGGCGGTGTTCGGCGATGCTTTGGCCTCGATGCTGGATTTTGCCGGCTATGACGTTACGCGCGAATATTATATCAATGATGGCGGTGCGCAGGTTGATGTCTTGGCACGCTCTGTCTACCTTCGCTACCTTGAGGCCCATGGCCAAGAGGTCGCCTTTGAAGATGGCACCTATCCGGGCGATTATCTGATCGCCGTGGGGCAGGCGCTGAAAGAAAAGGTCGGGGATAGCTATCTTGGGAAGGGCGAGCAATTCTGGCTCGAGGATGTGCGGGAGTTTTCGACCCTCGCAATGATGGAATTGATCCGCGAAGATCTCCTAGCCCTTGGCGTCAAAATGGATGTGTTTTACTCCGAAAAATCGCTCTACGGCACGGGCCTCATTGAGGCTGCAATTGAAGATTTGAAGTCCAAAGGATTGATTTATCAAGGGGTCTTGGAGCCGCCAAAGGGCAAGAAACCGGAAGATTGGGAGCCGCGTGAGCAAACTTTGTTTCGCTCGACCGATCACGGCGATGATGTGGACCGGCCGGTGCAGAAATCTGATGGCAGTTGGACCTATTTCGCCCCCGATATAGCCTATCACTATGACAAGGTGCAGCGCGGCTTTGACCAGCTGATTGATGTCTTCGGGGCCGATCACGGGGGCTATGTCAAACGGATGAAGGCGGCGGTCTCCGCGCTGTCAAATGACAAAACCTCACTTGATATCAAGCTGACGCAATTGGTGAAACTGTTCAAAAACGGCGCGCCGTTCAAAATGTCGAAACGCGCAGGGACATTTGTCACTCTGCGGGATTTGGTCGATCAAGTCGGCGCTGACGCCACTCGTTTTGTCATGCTCACCCGCAAAAATGACGCGCCCTTAGATTTCGATTTTGATAAGGTGATGGAGCAGACCAAAGAAAACCCCGTGTTCTATGTGCAATATGCCCATGCTCGGATTTGCTCTGTGATGCGCAAAGCGCAGCTGGCAGGGGTTGCAGTGGAAGACGCCGTATTACAGGCCACGGATCTTGCGGGGCTCACGGATGCCGCCGAGCTGACTTTGGCCGCGAAATTGGCTGAGTTTCCGCGATTGATTGAAATTGCCGCCCGTTCGAATGAGCCACATCGCATCGCGTTTTATCTCTATGATTTAGCTTCAGAATTCCATGCTTTGTGGAATAAAGGCAATGAACAGCCTGAACTGCGCTTTCTTCAAGAGGGCAATCTGGCCACAAGCCAAGCAAAAATTGCGCTGATTCGTGCCACTGCGGTTGTTATTTCCAACGGTTTGGGTATCTTGGGCGTGCAACCCGCGCAAGAAATGCGATAAAATGTGTCGACGCGGGTGTGAATGAGGCAGTGTCAGAAGATCTGGGCCAAGACCCGGGCAGTGAGGCAACATGGCAAACGCGACCTATGAGGTGCAGGGGGACCCCGAGCGGTTCAATCCTGCAGCCTATGCGAATATAGTTGGAGCCGTTATTTCCTTAGCGGTCTTTGTTGGAATTGTCACTTGGGGGGCGCAAACTGTTCTGCGGGACAGTTCCGGCGTTCCTGTGGTGCGCGCTTTGGAAGGTCCGGCGCGGATAGCTCCTGAAGATCCCGGTGGACTTTTGGTGGCACATCAAGGTCTTACCGTAAATGAAGTGGCCGGAAGTCAAGTCATCGGTTCGGCAAATGATCCGCTGCAATTGGCCCCGCGGCCGATCAATCTGCAAGCTGAAGATCAGCCTATCCAATCGCTCTTGACCCGTGACACTGCGGCCGCTGAGGCACCTGCCTCTGCGGTGCTGCCAGAACCGATTATGGATCCTGCGGAGGCTCTCATCATTGACGAGACGGCGGAGAGCTTGGCTTCTCTACTTGCGTTGTTAGCTGCTTTAAGATTTTCTGACTGTAGCTTAAGAAGACTAGCAGACTGCCTACCAACGTCTTTAGTGTCCAACACTTCCTTTAAAACTTTTGTAGGGTCATCTATGTCTAAAAACTGAACAACATTAGCGCCTCTTTCTGGGTCATAAATTTTAGAAATAGTGTAGCCTCCTTTTTTTGTGCCGGGAGGTGGGGGTAGGTACTTGCCCGTTGTAATGTCGAGTACGTTGTTACCTACAATTTTATATTGGTCACCTTGCTCAGCCGGAGTAGGTATAAAATCTTTTAGATTCTTGGGAGTAATTGTACCTGCCGAGGCAAGCTTTCCTAAATCTAACTCAGGGTAGGTAGCGTCAAGGTAAGTAGCAAGCTGCTCACGTTGTGTCTTCTCCACACCTGCTTGAGCTTCTTGTGTACGTAAAGTTTTAATCTTAGCAGCCGTCTGAGCAGCACCAGCAAAGTCACCAGTACCTTGTTGTATCTTAGCCAGCTTCGCTAAGTCTTCCGGTTTATTTAAGTCCAGACCAGCTAACGCTTGACCCATACGTTCTTGAGGCGAAGGGGCGCCGCCGCGTGCGACACGACCTAAGCTACCCTGAAGTCGTTGTGCTTGTTGCTGACCAAACATACCACGGAAACCGGGAGTACCAGCTACAGGCTGTTGTGTTGGAGTAATCTCCGTGAGCATTCTCATTAAATCTTTAGCCATTATGTTTGTCTCCTTTATTAAAAGCTAGTAAGGTCGTCGGTTAATAAAGTATCAGCCATTCCACCACCAACTGTACCGCCGAGTATAGGATTAACCATAGCACCACCACCACCGGAAGAAGTACCCCCGCCACCAAACATATCACCAATAACAGGTAGACCAGAAAGATAGTCTTGCGCGCCCTCAAAAATACCACTAAACAAACCACCTTGTCCAGAAGCTAAACTGGGCTGGCCTAACGCAGCCGCTGCTATCTGCTCCTGTAGTGTAGCTTCTCGACCTAACACACTATCAAGCAAGGAACGCTGCTGTTGTAGTCTCAACTGGTTAGCTAAGTCTTCAGCTTGTAAACGTGTCTCCGAAGCTCTACCACCTAACTGAGCGAGGTACTGTGCGCCAGTCAGCTGCCCACCAGTAGCAAGCTCGGCAGGAGTAGCTGCGGCACCAAAGAGTCCTAAAGCCTGTTGTTGTGGCATATAACCAGCACCTAACAAACCAGTAGCTCCTGCAAGTGATTGCTGTTGTTCAGCCAATGCTTGCTGTCTAGCACCTAAACTAGCTCGTGACATAGCTTCCTGTCGTGCTGTCTCCTGTGCCAGTAACTCAGGTGAAGAACCACCGTAAGCGGCGGAGGAAAGACCTAAGCGACCTTGGGACAGCATACGCTCTTCCAACGCTAGACGCTGACGTTCCTCTTCGGGACGCTGTGTGGCTCTAATCTGCTCGAAGATAGCTGCTTGTTGTGCTGCTGGGTCTTGTCCTACTTGACCAAATAAACCTGCTGCTTGTCCCATTAGCTGCGTTTGTAAAGCTTGCTGCTCAGGAGACAAACCAACGGTTAAACCCCCTTCAGGTGTTGCCGAGACATCAGCTAAAGTACCTGTGACTGTGTAGGGTTTAAACTGAGTAGCTTCCCCTACCTGTCCTGCAAGTCCTGTAAGAGCTGCCTGCTGCTCACGACCTAGCTGTTGAACGTCTTGGATGTTCTCACGTCCTAGGTAGTAATCAGCGCCGGCTCTAGCTGCGTCAGTTAAATCAAATAAACTCATTATATTAGTCTCCCTAATAGAGCATGTATGTCAATTTTTTGAATAGAGAACTGAGCATTGTTAATCTCAGCTTCAAGGCCAATCGTCACTACCTCACCGCTACCACTGGTGTTTACCTTCGGAGTGTTGATAAGAATAGATGAAGTGTATTCACCAGTAGTGTTGTACTCAGCAATGCCGTACTCGGCTAGAGTTCCTGTACCAAAGATAAATGCTTGTTTGGTATAATTTTGCGCATAGTCATAGCCCCAGTTAAGAGTTGTGGGCGTGCTTTGACCACCGATAATAGTTAAGTTAAACTTCTTCAAGAACTTTAGGTTGGACGTATTGCCAAAGTCCAAAGGATTACTAAAGTAACGCATCTCGTACTTCTCAGTCCCGTCTAAGTACCCATTGTACTTTACAATACCGCTGTCTTTACCTATGTAAACAGTACCGTCTTCAAGAACAGCAAACGAAAAAGGGTAGAGGCTTGACCAAGTAGTAGCACGCTGAGAACCATCCTCTAGTGGTGTTCTCATATCAAAACAATATGCAGTGTTGCTGTCAGGAAGTGACAACACATAGAAAGCATTGTCAGAACTATACACAGACTTTATAGGATTACTTTGTAAAACTACTAATGACATTAAATCAGTACGTACATTCTTACTGATGTCGCGCATAGGTAGGGACTTTTCTTGTATAACCCTTTCGAAACTACGTACACCTGAATTAGACAAAAAGAGAATGTCTTTGCCTGTGTGCTGTACTGAGTCACGGGCGATACAACCAACGCCCTCTACAGTGTCTACAAGGGTCATAGAGGCCGGAGAAGTAGCACCGGAGTACACCAGTATAGACTTCTTGCCAAAGATGATTAGAAAGCCATTGTGAGCTGCTAAGGCTGTTATCTCATCAAAGCCCGTAGGCCATACAGTCGTGACGTCTAACGAACCTGAAGTACCGCCTGTCCAGTGATGTCCATTTAACAAATCAGACCAGTATACTGTGTGCTTATTACCAGTAACATCAGCCGCCCAAAGTCTACCGTAAGCTGCTAAAACTTCATTAGCCTCTGGTGGTGTACCTGTCGCGTGTGTGTGTGCTGAGTGTTCTTCCAATACAAAAGAACCCTCGTGGTCGGTGCCAAGCACGTACTCATGGTCTCGTTGGAACAAATACACATGGTCGTTTAGAGTCACAACTTTCCAGTTGTTAGCTGTGGGAGTGTAACCTGCGGGTGTCGCGTCCGTTAGTGTTGTAGTCCCTGTAAATATTTTGTTGTTACCTGCTGACAGTATATATTTATCGCCGGAAGAATCAATGTATTCGTACACTGTTTCAATACCACGGCTAGTCCCTAGTACGGAGGAACCGTTGGTACTGACTTCCTCCCAGCCTTCTCTTGCACCGATACGACCCAGCTTGTCAATAACACAGTTGTCTGCGATAGACGCAAACGAAGGATTACCACCAATAGGTGAATCCTCTGTGTTAAGGCCAAAGAATCCCGGTGCAGCTACTGTAATGTTCTGTAATTGTTGAGCCATTATGAATACCAGATAGTTTCTTCGGGGTGTTTGGCTGAGTCATAAGCAATGGCGTCGGACAAAGAGACATCAGCCAGAGCAAACAATTCAGCGGCGCTTGTGCCACCAGTTTCTCCACGCTCCCTAGCACCCAACGCTGTAGCCAGTTGAGTCACCGGCAAAGAGGGAACTGTGAGCTTGTCAGTATCTTCAGTAAAGTCAGCAGTACGTACAGCAGAGTTAAATGTCAAGGTGTACGCTTTGTCTGGGTTAGGATAAATCTCAACAGTGTCATCACCGTTAGTGTCTACACCTTTGAAGCAATAGTACTGAGGCTTGCCCGACGGTGGAGGAGTTACTAAGTTGGCATTGTCCATCCAAGCAGAACCACGGTATTGTACAAAGTTTTTAGAAGTCTCATCAACAACGTTAAAGACCTTCAAGTTAGTGCCTGAGCCTGTCAAAGAATATGTAGTAGTGTCAGCAACAAGAGACACAGGAAGCTCGGTACGCAATGCAGTCCAGTCGTAAGCGTCCTCTACAGTTCTTTTTGCATCATTAACAAACTCTCCTATCAGTTTAGAGTAGCTGTTCTGTGCCACAGTGCTTACCTCCTCCTCACGGAGCCTACGTAGTACACTGTTTACTATCTGTAAGTATGTCATTAATTAAACCCTTCTTCCTGTTAATAAACCCTGCGGTCTACGTTGTGTTGCTTGTGTTGGTTGTAAAAACTGTCCTAGTATGTTTGTTTGTGGTAACACAGGTGCCGTTGGAACTTGAGCAACTGGCATTAGAGGCTGTTGTCCTAGCCTTTGTATCTGTGGAGCTGCGGTTATTTCTGTTTCAAACTGCAACATATCCTTAAACAAAGTGTCCGTAGTTCTTGTGCCTGCTCTCGGTGAAGCCATAAACGAAGGCATGGTTATTTGTGGTAAGTTAAGATTAATATTAGGTAAGTCTATGCTAGGCAAGTCTACGCTTGGTAAGTCTACTTCAGGTATAGCATCAACTACTGTCTCTACGACATCACCTACAACTTGCCCTGCGTCCTCAACTACATCACCAACAACCTGCGCTACGTCCTCTACAGCCGCTCCTGTGTCCTGAGCTACGTCTTCAATAATATCACCAGCTGACTGTCCTATGTCTTCCAGAACGTCTCCTGTGACCTGTAGAGCGTCTTCTCCTGCCTGTAAGGCTGGGTCTACAAACTCTTCGCCTATGTAGTCTAAAACATCGTCTACAGGGTCGACAACACCTTCTTCAACAGCATCACCTATGACCTGTGCAACGTCTTCCACTACATCACCAGTAGTCTGAACTAC
>OAPC01000034.1_pt1 | contig 10857 bp, 9 predicted proteins | sample 1516261 | NCBI WGS metagenome assembly OAPC01 (sample SAMEA3275580, study PRJEB22092) | marine metagenome | biome: Surface Water | collected 2014-06-21T10:00:00+00 | depth 0.2 m | reverse complement strand
ATCATTGGCTGCGTGGTCAATGGACCCGGAGAGGCGCTGATGACCGATGTTGGCTTCACCGGCGGAGGGAATGGCGCGGGCATGGTCTATTTGGCTGGGCAGCAAAGCCATAAACTGTCAAATGACGAGATGGTTGAGCATATTGTCAGCCAGGTGGAGATGCGCGCGGCACAGCTGGACCTTGAAACAGCTGCGCAGGAGACAGCGGGCGGTTAAGGTGTTTTAGCAGTGTCTAAAATATCCTGCGCCCTTCGCCGAGCCGCTGAGCCGCGTGGCAAGAGACCTTCGGCCCGTTTGGCCTGAATGGCGGCATTTTGCATATCACCTTGCAATGCGTAACGCTCGGCAATAGCCAGAACAGCCTGCCCCTGCTGACCACTGCGCGCGTAGGCCGTGCCTATATCGCGTAGAATTCTGGCATCGCGGCTGTCGAGGTTGCGGGCCTTTTGCAAAATTTTCAGAGCTTGCGCGTTTGAATTTTTGGTGTTTTGCGCCAGGAGCGATCGACCATATCCCCCCAAGATAAGCGCATTGTTGGGCGCCAGCTGGGCGGCTCTGGCATAGGCTTTTGTTGCAGCCGAAAATTCGCGGCTTTCCAATAGGATTTGCCCCTGTAGCTCCCGGTAATATGCATCGTTGGGATGGGCCTCGACCAGCTGGGCCATATTCTTTTTAGCAGTGCCTCTGCGGCCACTGCGGTGCTCGGCGATAGCTCTGCGCATCAAATCAACGTCTGAACTGCCCGTCGCGCGTCGCAAGGTCCATTGGGGCGCCCGCAGAAATCCTGATAACTTGCCCTGAATGCGTGAAAACCAATAGGCCTGTTTGGCATCTGGCCTATGTGAGGGCGCGTTTGCGGCATAGGCGTTGATGGTGCGAATGCGGTCGCGGTTGAGGGGATGGCTGCGCGTATAGGGATCTTGATGCTCCTCGCTCAGATTAGACTGACCGATGAAGAGCTCGAAGACTTCGACCATGGCGGCGGGGTCAACCTTGGCCGCATTCATGAAGCGCAATGCCGACTGATCTGCCGCGGATTCTTCAATGCGGGTATGGGCAAGCAAGACACGATTTATCGATCCAGGGGCGCCAAGGGCCAGTCCGAGACCTGCATCTGTATGGCCAGCTAAGACTGCGGCGGCGGCAACCAATACGCCAAAGGAAATGGCCCTATTGGCCCGCTGAACATTGGCGAGACGTCGCGAAATATGTCCATTGGTGATATGCGCCGCCTCATGGGCGATCACCGATTGCAGCTGCGCGGCAGTTTTCAGTTGAAGCACCAATCCGGCATGTACAAAAATATGTTTGTTATCAATGATAAAAGCATTCAATCCCATGTCGTTGACGATCCAAACCTTCACATCATCACTATTGAGATTTGCAGCGCGCAGGATCGGCTCGGCCAGCTGCTGCAACCCATATTCGATATCTGGATCGCGCAGCAGGCTGACACTATGGGCGGCAGAGGCGTTGAGGGCGCAAAAAATGGAGAGAAAAATTGCTTTCAAATATGTCTTGAACATGTATCGGTCCTTGGGCCATCTATTAGAGCGTTTGCGAAAGGAAAAGGCATGCCATTGTCGAAACGAAGTCAAGTTGATCCTTTCATTGTTATGGACGTAATGGAAGCGGCGCGTGCCGCTGAGGCGGAAGGTCGCCGAATTGTGCATATGGAAGTGGGGCAACCGAGCACAGCTGCGCCTCTTAAGGCCCGGCAAGCTGTGGCCGCAGCGCTGCCGCATGATGCGATGGGCTATACGGTGGCCCTTGGGTTGCCGGAGTTGCGCGCGGGAATCGCAGCGCTTTATAAACGTTGGTATGATGTGGATTTGGACCCGGCGCGGGTTGTTGTCACCTCTGGCTCATCGGCAGGGTTTCTCCTCGCTTTCACAGGATTGTTCGATCCCGGCGCGCGCGTCGCGGTGGCCGCGCCCGGCTATCCGTCTTACCGGCAAATTTTAAAGGCCCTGGCGCTCACCCCAGTGGATATTCCCACCCATGCCAGCCAAGGCCATCAATTGCGGGTCGCTGATTTGCAACATCAGCAACTCGATGGGTTGCTGGTGGCCTCGCCCGGCAATCCCACAGGCACGATGATTGATAAGCCAAGTTTGGCCGCTCTGGCCGATTTTGCGCAATCTCGAGACATAGGCTTCATATCCGATGAAATTTACCACGGGATTGAATATGACAAAAAAGCCGTCACGGCGCTTGAGGTCACAGATCGGGCCTATGTGATCAATTCTTTTTCGAAGTATTTCTCGATGACTGGTTGGCGGATTGGCTGGCTGGTGGTGCCGGAAAATCATCTGCGCAGTGTCGAGCGTTTGGCGCAAAATATGTTTATTTGCCCGCCGCATGTCAGTCAGCTGGCGGCTCTGGCGGCCCTGCAAAGCCACGATGAAATGCAAGAAAACCTGGCCGTCTATCGCGAGAACCGCCGCCTGATGCTGCAAGGCCTGCCTGAGGCGGGTTTGACGCAGATCGCGCCGCCAGATGGGGCTTTTTATATTTATGCAGATATCTCTGAGTTTGGCGTCGACAGTCGGACCTTTGCTGCGGAAGTCTTACAAGAGGCGGGGGTGGCTCTTACGCCTGGACTGGATTTCGACCCGATCCGGGGGGGGCACACAATTCGGCTGTCCTATGCACAAGCGACTGGAGAAATTAATGAGGGCCTGCGGCGTTTGAAGCAGTTTATGCACAATCGATATGTGTGAAATTTCAGCAAGATTTGGCCTGCAAGACGGGCTTTGAACAATTTGGGCCGCTCTGCGCTTATATTTGGCGCATTCGTGTTTTGACCTGAGCCGGCGCACCGCATATAGAGACGAAAAGACGGAGCCAAACCCCCTATGCCCAGCCTGAGCGCCCTCGGAAAATTAGTCACCAGATCCTGCGCGCGCCTCGCGATGCTGTGCTTGCGCATTTTGGGGGCAATTTTTTCATCGCTGACTTTGGCTGCGGTGTTTGGCGCGGTGGTCTTAGGTGCGATTTTCCTGATCTATGGGCAAGGGTTGCCCAGTCATGATGAATTGGCCAGCTATCAGCCGAAAACAATCAGCCGGATTTACTCGGGTGAGGGGCATATCATCGATGAATTTGCGACCGAACGGCGCCTTTTTGCATCGGCCGATGAGATACCGGATTTGGTGAAGGCGGCGTTTATTTCCGCTGAGGATAAGAATTTCTATAGCCACGCGGGCTATGATCCAGCCGGGATGGCCGCAGCTCTGCGCGACGCGATTGTCTCGCGCGGGGCCAATTTGCGCGGTGCCTCGACCATCACGCAACAGGTGATGAAAAACTTCCTGCTCGATGGGTCACGCTCGGCAGAACGTAAAATTAAAGAGCTGATATTGGCCACGCGAATTGAAGGCACTTTGGATAAAGAAGGTATCCTAGAGCTTTATCTTAATGAGATTTTTTTGGGGCAAAATTCCTTTGGGGTCGCGGCGGCGGCACAGACCTATTTCAACAAATCTCTCGACGATCTTTTACCCGAGGAGGTCGCCTATTTGGCCACCTTGCCCAAGGCGCCATCAAAGTACCATCCCGTGCGCCAGCGTGAGCGGGCCATAGCGCGGCGCAATTTTGTATTGCGTGAGATGAATGAAAATGGGTTCTTGTCAGATATTGAGTATGAGATGGCCCGTAAGAAACCTCTCAAGACCGTTCAAAGTGGCGATTTTGCCAGCTTTCGCAGCAATCTGCCCGGGCGGGATTACCCCACAGATGAGATACGCCGGCAATTGACCCGCGACTTTGGCACGGCTGAATTTTTCACTGGCGGCTATTCCGTTCGGGCGACGATTGATCCGACATTGCAACAGGTGGCGGCGCAAAGCCTGCGGCTCGGGCTTGAAGATTATGACCGGGCGCAAGGCGTGTATCATGGCACAGGTCAGGTGATCGCCGCCGAGCAGCTGGGTGATTGGCGCGCGGCGCTGAGCAAGCTTGAAGTGCCGCGGGACATTGTGATCAATCAGCTTTGGCGTCCGGCGGTTGTGTTAGACCTGATAAAAAGCGATGCGCGCTTGGGCATTGAAGGGATAGAGGGCGACGCTCATATCCTACCGGCCAGCGATGTGACATGGGCGAAAAAGCAAAATAGCGATGGCAGCATCAGCAAATCAGCAGCCAAGCGGGTCAAAGACTTGCTCTCCGTCGGTGACGTGATTTTGGTGTCGCCGGTTGTTAACCCAGAAGATGGGGTCTTTGTGAATTGGTCACTGCGCCAGGTGCCAAAGATCCAAGGCGGGTTTGTCGCCATGGATGTGCATACGGGCCGGGTCCTGGCGATGCAGGGCGGATTTTCCTATCAACACTCCGTGTTCAACCGCGCCACGCAGGCCAAACGTCAGCCCGGCTCTTCTTTCAAGCCTTTTGTCTATGCTGCCGCCCTCGACAGCGGCTATAGCCCAGCGACCATTGTGATTGACGCGCCGATTGAGGTCGACACGCCACAAGGCTTGTGGCGCCCCAAGAATTACTCAGATAAATTCTATGGCCCGACGCCGGTGCGCACGGGTATCGAGCAATCAAGAAATCTCATGACCGTGCGATTGGCTCAGGAATTGGGCATGCCGACGATTGCGCTTTATGCGGAGAAATTCGGGGTTTACGATAACATGAAGCCTTACCTTTCGGCCTCACTGGGGTCTGAAGAGACGACGCTTTACAAAATGGTGTCGGCCTATGCCATGTTCGCCAATGGTGGCGAGCGGGTGCAGCCCACCTTGGTTGATCGGGTGCAAGATCGGAACGGCAAAACCGTGTTTTTGCATGATCAACGCAGCTGTGACGATTGCCGAACCCCCGATCTGATGGCCGGCCGCCTGCCCAAGATCACGTCAAACCGCGAGCGGGTGATGGATCCGGTCACCGCCTATCAATTAACCGCGATGATGGAAGGGGTCGTTGAGCGTGGCACAGCCAGCCGGACGGTCAATCTTCCCGTGCCCGTGGCAGGAAAGACCGGAACCACCAATGAGGCCAAGGATGTCTGGTTCGTGGGCTTCACCAGCAATATCGCTGCGGGCTGTTATATGGGTATGGACCAGCCGCAGCCTTTGGGCCGCGGCGCTGGCGGTGGCGGCATGTGTGGACCTGTGTTCAATCGCTTTATGGAAGTGGCGATTGAGCGCTATGGTGCCGGCGAATTCACCGTGCCGGACAATGGTACCTTTATCAACATCAACCGCTTTACAGGCGCGCGTTTGCAAGAGGACGCCGAGGGGGATCATGTGGTCGCTGAATTTTTCCGCGATGGAAGCGAGCCGATTTTTGGTGTGGCTTTTGACGGGGGCTTTCAGGTCAGCAGCAATATGCCCATGTTTGCGGAAGGGGAGACCGAAGAGATGCAACAGGTCATCACCTCCACCGGCAAGACAATCACTGTGGCGCCCCAGGCCTCCTTTGGCTCTTTGTCGTCCGGTGGGCTTTACTGACGAAAATCGGTTGTGGCGCTTGGCAATCGCTCCTGGCTTGGGTAGACCGATCCCAACTGAACTTCATAATCTGGTAGGTTTGATATGCGCGCGGAAATGGTCAATGTTGTGGCAGCCATCGAAAAGTCTTTGGGACTTTTGGCCAAGCGTCTGGACTACGACACCGCGCCCTATCGGTTGGAAGAATTTAACGCCATGATTGAAGACCCCAGTCTTTGGGACGATCAAGAGCGGGCGCAAAAGTTGATGCGGGATCGCCAGATCTTAGTCGATGCCATCGCGACCTATGAGGGAATCCGCCAAGATCTGTCAGACAATCTGGAAATGATTGAGCTGGGCGCTGCGGAGGATGACGGAGAGGTCGTCAAAGATGCTGAAGAGGCTCTCAAAGCACTGCGCACCACGGCCGCGGAAAAGGAGCTCGACGCGCTGCTGGACGGCGAGGCGGACAGCAATGATACCTTCCTTGAGATCAATTCTGGCGCTGGTGGGACGGAGAGTTGCGACTGGGCCTTGATGCTATCGCGCATGTATGTGCGTTGGGCGGAGAAAAAAGGGTACACGGTCGAGCTGCAATCGGAAACGGCGGGCGAGGAGGCGGGCATTAAGTCCGCGGCCTATAAGATATCGGGACATAACGCCTATGGCTGGTTGAAGTCAGAGTCAGGCGTGCATCGCTTGGTCAGGATCAGCCCATTTGACGCCGCCGCCAAACGGCACACGTCTTTTTGCTCGGTGTGGGTCTACCCTGTTGTGGATGACAATATCGAGATTGAGGTCAACCCATCCGATATTCGCATCGATACCTATCGCAGTTCCGGGGCCGGTGGCCAGCATGTGAACACGACAGATTCTGCCGTGCGTATTACGCACCATCCCACTGGGATCGTCGTGACCAGTTCGGAAAAATCACAGCATCAGAACCGCGATATTGCGATGAAGGCTTTGAAGTCTCGCCTGTACCAAATGGAGCTGGATCGGCGCAATGCTGCGATCAATGAGGCGCATGACAACAAAGGCGACGCCGGTTGGGGCAATCAGATCCGAAGCTATGTGCTGCAACCCTATCAGATGGTCAAAGACTTGCGCACCTCCTATGAAACCTCAGACACCAAAGGGGTGTTGGATGGGGATCTCGATGGCTTGATGGCCGCGACTTTGGCGATGAATGCCTCTGGAAAATCGCGGGCGGATGCTCAGGGCGAGTAGAAAGCCGCTGACAAAAAAGGCGCGGCCAAAGCCACGCCTTTTGAACCCGAAAAGGTATTGATTTATTCTTTTGCAGCGGGGGCGGCGGCTGGTTTCTTGGCCGCACCTGGATTGAGAGGATCGTCTTGGCGCTGGACGGAGCCCTCAAAATGGGCGCCGCTTTCGATGGCGATGGTTTTGTGGATGATGTCGCCCTCAACCTGTGCCGTCGAGGTCAGCCGCACCTTTAGGCCACGCACCCGGCCAATCACATGGCCATTTACCACAACATCATCAGCAATGATTTCGCCTTTAACGGTCGCACCTTCCCCGATGGTTAAGAGATGGGCGCGGATGTCGCCGTCCACGCGGCCTTCAACTTGAATGTCACCGGTGGTTTTCAGATTGCCAGTGACGTGAAGATCAGACGACAGGACCGATGCGGGCGGTTTTGCCTTCGGTGCTGCAGGTTTGAATTCTGCTGCTGGTTTGTTGATCGGCGCGGCGGGTTTTTCGGCTGCGGCGGCGTCGGGTTTCGCGGATGGGTCGTTGATTTTGCTTTTAGAAAACATCTCTTCCTGCCTTAATAAATGTCATTGGGTTTACGGCTTTACCATTCACGCGGACTTCATAGTGAAGATGGGTGCCGGTTGATCTGCCTGAGTTTCCCATATCACCGATCCTTTGTCCACGGGAAACGCGTTGGCCTTTTTTTACGCGAATTTTTGCCAAATGGGCATAGCGAGTTTCTATGCCAAATGCGTGTTTGACATAGACAACGCGGCCGTAACCGCTCCCCCATTCCGCGCGTGTAACCACCCCGTCGGCGGTGGCATAAATGGGGGTTCCGCGATTTGCAGCAAAATCAGAGCCATTGTGCATCTGCCCCCAGCGCGGACCGAAGCCGCTGGTGTAACGATGGGTAGATTTCACCGGCATATCAAAGGGCGCTTTTTCAGCTGCAATACGATAGATATTGAGTTTGTCGAGTTGAGCCAAAATGTTATTGGCCCGGTCAACGGTGGGATCAACTGTGTTGAGAGCATCGGGGGCATAGGTGATCGGGGAGAGGGCGCCACCCTGTCCCGAATAACCGCGCCGCACTTGCTCGAGCAAGCGGTCAGTATTCAACCCAGCGTTGCGAAACATTTTGTCGAGTGGCTTCACCGAAATGCTCATCGCCTCTTCCAGCTGACGAAAAATTCGGTCGCCTTTTTCTTCGAGAAATTGAATTTCCAATTCCAAATTGGCCATTTCTTCATGTGCTTGGAAGGCGCGCCGGCGGGCGTGATCGCGTTCCACAGCCACGTCTTCCAGCGTATCGGTGACGTAATCCATTGTGCTGGCCACGGATTCTGAGGAGCTATCGTCGACAGGTTTGCCCGTGTCGTGGTCAAGCTGCGCGGCCAGTTGATCCAAGTCGCGCTGCAAAAGCTCCCTTTGGCCCATGACCCGCCGCAACGTGGCTTGCATCACTTCCATCGCGCGGTCCAACTCGCGCCGTTGATCCTCTGATGTCAGAAGCTCAGATTGCATTTCGGACACCTGCGCGAGGGCCGTGTTGAAACGCTCCTGCGCTGTCAAAGCCTCCTGGGCGCGGGTGTCGCGCTCATTGGCGAGGGCATTCAATCGCTCTTCATAGATGGCTTGATCGCGCCGGGCCTGATCACGGAAATTGCCAGTACCAATGGTGTCGAGCAGCACGATGGCTGTTGCAACAATTGCCCATCCGATGAAAGCGGCTGATGTGACCAGAGTGAAAATTTGTGACAGCGGCGTGAGGCGAATAAAGCGCGTGCCAGTTTCACTGCGCAAAAACAGGCGTTTTTCCGGCATGAGTCGTTCTAGGAATTGTTGCGACTTTAGCCGAAGTGCACTGAACAAATCTTAATTCCAATCTACCAAGGGCCGCCGAGTGCGGTATCTGTGCGAACTGAATACCCAAATGGCCAATCTGCCGCAACGAATTTGATAGAGGCAAATCCTTTATATTCGCTTAAATCGGCTTGTTCCTGCTCACAAACTCTATCGCATGGCCGGTGGGGGTGGCATTTCATCGGCGAGGGGCCAATAAAAATCGGGTGCGATCCCTGCTTCGGCACGTTTTTTCTCGTTGAAAGGTGGTTTGAGAGGGCCATGAAAATACTGGCGCACGAGGCCATGAAACAGAGGCTTGGGGTCTAAATCGTCCCGACCGCACAGAAAATGAAACCATTTTGAGCCATAGGCCACATGGGCGACTTCTTCGGCATATATGACATTGAGCGCAGCGACGACCTGTGTATCTTCTGCATTTTCGAAAATGCGGATCATGCCAGGGGTGACGTCCAGCCCGCGCGCTTCCAGCACCATGGGCACAACCGCCAATCGGCCAAGAAAATCAGACTGCGTGTCCTGGGCTGCCCGCCACATGCCGGCGTGGGCGGGCATTGCGCCGTAAAAACTGCCATGAGCTTCAAGACAGTCGCACATCAGATTGAAATGTTTGCTTTCTTCATCTGCCGCCTTCACCCAATCATCATAAAATCCCAAAGGCATCTGTATGTGCGAGAATCGGGCGATCAAATCCCAATGCAGATCCACGGCATTCAATTCAATATGGGCCACCGCATGTAAAAGAGCGTTGCGCCCTTCGATTGAACCTGTCTTGCGTCTCGGTACGTCCCGCGGGGCACGCAGCTCCGGCGTTTTGGGGCGGGCGGGCATATCTGGCGGGGAACAGGTGCCAATTTCAACATCGTCCCCGGCGGCGCGCGCGGTGCTCCATTGCGCGGCAAAGCCCCGTGACAGAGCGGTTTTTTCCCGCCCGTCTGCGGTGTTGAGCACCGCGCAGGCCATCTGTGCCAAAGTCATCATGAATTGAATGACTGCAACTGCGCCAAAACCTCGTCGACATGGCCAGGGACTTTGACCTTGCGCCAAATCTGTAGCAATTTTCCTTCTGGTGAAATCAAAAACGTGGCGCGCTCGATGCCCATATAGGTTTTGCCATACATCTGCTTTTCCACCCATGTGCCAAAGGCTTCGCAGAGGCTGCCGTCCTCGTCGGAAACCAAAGGGATACGCAACTCATATTTGCTGATGAATTTATCATGTTTTTTCACTGTATCGCGCGACACGCCGACGACCATCGCATTTTGCGCCTCAAAGGCGGTGCGCTCTTCGGAAAATCCAATGGCTTCTTTGGTGCAGCCCGGGGTGTCGTCTTTCGGGTAAAAATACAAGATCAAATACTTGCCGGCAGCATCTGCCAAGGAAAATTGGCCACCACCGTTGGTTGACAGGGTGAATTGCGGTGCATTATCGCCGATTGAGATCATCATATCCTCGGGGTATCTGAGAGCCATTGTTACGAACTATCTTTTAGGCCAGAATGCAGAAATTGAAAGGGGCCCTTTGCACAATGGCGCAATCTGCTCAGCAAGATCAAGACACCAAAGCGCCCCCGCGCCGCCGGCCAGTGTCCCGGCTAGCTGTGGCGGTCTATACGCTGTGCTGGTCGGTCTTGCTGTGTTTCGGGTTGTTGGTGGCGATTATGCAAGATCGCACGCTCCCCGTGCCTGAGCTCTTACGGGTGAAGTTATCGCAAGTTTTGAACGCTAATCGTACATTGCCCTTTTTTCTGTTGCTTTTTAGCTTCCTCAGCTTTTTCAGCGAGTTTCTGGGCCCAGCTTTTTTTGCCTGCTTTTTTCGAGGCTTTCAACTCGGGCTCTGGCATCTTTTGCATGAGCCAAGTTTGGCCGATCGAGAAGATGTTTTGAGTGGTCCAATAAAGGGCGAGGGCGGATGCGAAGTTGTAACAGAAAAAGAAGAAAATAAGCGGCATTAGCATGAAGATGCGCTGCTGCATCTTATCACCGGTCTTTGGGGTGATCTGCATTTGAATAACCATTGTGACAGCCATCAAGATAGGGAGAATATTAAGAGGCAGCCCCATGATGTAGGTGACCGTGTCTGGCTGCGAAAGGTCTTTCACCCGTACGTGAAGTCATTTCAGCATTTGCCCCGTAAACATCGGTGGTGTAATCTCTTTCAGTTGCTATGACAGTGTATACTGTTCCTTCGTGGTTAATAGGTGCGGTTCTAAATCCATAATATGCATAAGGTCTAACTTGGATAAATCCTCTGTCTACATTAATGCCTGTAATAATACCGGATACACTTGTCGATGGTTGTGTGATTGTGTCACCTACCGAAAATGCAGCACTGAATGGAC
>OAPC01000033.1_pt1 | contig 10904 bp, 4 predicted proteins | sample 1516261 | NCBI WGS metagenome assembly OAPC01 (sample SAMEA3275580, study PRJEB22092) | marine metagenome | biome: Surface Water | collected 2014-06-21T10:00:00+00 | depth 0.2 m | reverse complement strand
AGATTAAGACCATCTGCGACACCGGTGGAATTTCCCTGCGAGGTCCTATCCCGTTGCCGACCCGTCATCTTGTTGTCCCCGTACGCAAAGCCCCTGATGGTGAAGGCGTCGAGACCTACGATCACTGGGAACTTCGGGTTCACAAGCGACTTCTTGAGATGGACATCACATCCGGAAAGGGCGAATCTGCTCTCCGCCAAGTGACCCGTATTCCTATCCCTGATACCGTGAGCATCGAACTTTCGATGCGCTCAGTCAACTGATTCGTTGTACGAATGTTATCTGCCGTTACATGTGAATGCCGTAAGGCTGTTTGACAAGTCTCTCGTCCGTAACCAGAACACGTCGTCATCAAAGTGCAGCAGCTTCTGCTACACCGGATTCAATGAGCCACTCAGCAGTGTCAGCATCTACAAATTGTACATCGCCTTCTTCGAGCATAAGTTCCTCACCGCTCTTCGTAGCAATCGGTTCAGGGCTTGAAACTAAAACTCGGATACGATGCAAGTCCGTTTGTTCGGATTGTTGTTTTTCAACAACAACCGGTTCACTCACAGGCGCAGCGTCCATATCAAACATCTCGATGGTGGACGATGTTTTCTTTGATGGGGCGAGCTCTAACGCCGCAGCGTGTTTCTTGTGCTCCATTGCCGGCGCAACGGTTTTCTGCTGTACGGTTTCTTTTGCTGCGGGTGCTTCAGCTAAATCTGCGTGAATGTATTCGTCAAGGTCTGGCCATTCTTCATCAACAAACCGTTCTTCATCATCAGCGCTAAATTCCATGGCCTCTACAGGTGGTTCTTTGTCTTCAAATGCTAAATCCGGTGGTGCCGTACCTGTCAGGCTTGCATCAACGTATGAATCGAGTTGCATTGTTCCTGGCGCATGCCTTGCCTGTTCAGGGCGAACCTCACCAGCAATACCGTTCTGCATGGAGTTCCAATCGACTTCCATCTTGAACCGGTCAATTTGCACCTGCATCATGTGATAAATCGCTTTCTCGGCAGGATCGTGCCGTTGCCAATCCAACGCTGGTAAATCTTGCCCAGTTTGAGTTGATGTCCGCAAGGATTGTGAAGAAACGTGCTGCATCATGGCAACCAGCCTTTTCCGAGCTAATTCTGAAGCAATCAAGCGGATATTGGCTTGACGCTTCTGTAGATTTTGCAGCCTCATTCCCGTCATACCCTTCATGAGCATGCTCTGAATTTCATTGTCAAGGCTACCGAGGAGTTGGTGAACCATGCCCCAGAAATCCTGCCGAGGCAGAGGGACTGGAACATGCCGGTTAATTTGCAAGCGATGCGTCGCAAACAACTGTTCTTCGACCTCGCGCGACTGAGCACTGTCAAGGTCGCCGAGGTTCGACATCGTTCACTCCTATGGCCGACATACTTTGAACCCTTCATTCCCGATTTATCAAACATCGAGCGCGCCCCTTCATATTCAATGGCTCACCTCGCAGAGCGAGGTGTTGTTTAGTGTCCCAAATGAGTGGTTCTCTTTTGTCCCGGCGTAAGTCGGTAGGCACCGCTTTGCTCCTCATGTTCCTGATGCTTGGCAGCACGTTCTCTGCAGCGAACGATACCGCATTTGGGACCTCTTTACTACCGGAGCCCGATTCAGATTCGACAGGCGAATTGTTTTTCCATCCAGCGCCAAACGAAACGAGCATCAATTCTAGTTTTTCTTCCCTGATTCAAGTTCCTTCAAATCATACTTTCTTGGACGGCTCTGTTGAAGTAGAGCCGTTGTGGAACCGCTCGACTTCCAATGGAACTCAATACGGAGTCGGTGCCTTAAACCAATGGAATGGGACTCATTTGAAGACCAATGGAATCGGGCATGGAGGGAAGTTAACGCTGGCAACGAACTCTTCACTTGGCACCATCACGAATTTCGAATCGACGGTTGTTGCCGCACCGCGATGGCTTGGTACCGGTGTCAATCATGAAGCGTGGTCGATTCAGCGGCCGAGTATTGTTCCGTTCACGTCTAATTCTGGTATGGCCGTGCCCACAAACGGTTCGAATTCCCTTGGTTTTCTTGCCACCCAAGCACAAGGAGATATTGGTCCAGACATGAACGGATGTCTTGTCTCTCCCACGGTTGACACACCTTTTCTCATCACCAACTATACGCTTCAATTTGAACATTGGACTGCTCTCTATGCTGATGATGCGGCTTGGATCGACATGCGGGACATGAATGGGAGTTGGTCCCTTCTTTCACCTGTTGGAGGTTACCCCTCCACCTCCTCACTGAATGCTACCCCTGCGACCGTATGGAACGGTGAAGATTCAACATGGAACGCCGCCTCCTTCCAACTCGATTCATTGGTTGCTGAGTTCCAATCATCGGTTCAATTCCGATTGTGTTTCCAAACGAGTTCGGCCGTTGGAGTACGCGGAGGATGGTTTGTTGATAATTTCGAGGTCCGAAACCAAGGCGATGAACGGGGGGCATGGTTTCACGGCAACCTGTCGGCAGATTATGCTCCGAACGCCGATGGAGATTTGGTACTGCCCGTTGATTTCTCGAACATGACCGGTCAAAACGTCGAACTTGAAATCTGGTCGAATTGGGACCTTCAGGGTGCGGCTTTCGATACCTTGACCGTGGATATATCGTACGACAATGGATCCTCATACTATTCGCTTTCCACCTACCCTGGCGTTCCTTCATCAGGTGCCATCTGCAACGGTCAGTGGTTTAACGGCGGTGACTCCTCAAACCAATGGTGTCCGTTCCGATTTGTCTTGCCGTGGGGCACCAATGTTCCACTCAATGCAAACAATATCTATCTGCGATTCAATGTTCAAACGAACAATCAAATCAACTACGGAGGAGCAACTTCATCAGGGTGGGAAGGTATCGCTATAGATGATTTGGGCGTATGGATAAATCGAGGGACAGCGAATCAAAACTATACGCGTTTCAAGAACTTCACATCCCAGCCAACCGGGGTGAACGGCTCAGCAGACGGCTGGCTTGAATCTCGATTGGCTCCCAACGAGTGGCAGTGGCTTACCTTTTTCGAACACAATTCAGTAAATGCCGCAGTCTTCGACTTCGAATCCGGGAATGAGTTGCCAGCTGGCTGGTCACTTTGGTCTCAGACCAACCGACGCTGGGAAGTTGGAACCACCAGCAATTCCTCTGGTTTTGGACCAGGTGTTTGGCATTCAGGTTTGAACGGAGCAGGGATCTATCTTGATGATGAATATCGCAACGATATGTGGACTGAGCTCTTTACTCCAGAATACTTCATCCCTGAAAACTCAACATCACGATTGACGTTTAGGAGTTGGGTTTGTACCGAGGCGAATTGGGACGGTGGTGCCGTCTCAATCTCAACGGATGGCGGCGAGAATTGGTGGTTTATCCCTCCGACTTACAATGGGTTTCACGATCAACTCTCGACGACGAACATTTACTCGCCGTTGTACAATCAGGGCATATTCGATGGCTCGCGAGTCGTGGGGGGTTGTCATAACGTCCAAAGAGGATTTGATTTGAAAGAATACGACCTCTCCAACCTTACCGGTTCTTCAGTCCGTGCGAAATTCACTTTTTTCTCAGACCAATTGGTCGAACTCGATGGCTGGTATATCGACGATGCGGGTATTGAAATCGATGTCTATGAACCAAATGGCTCATGGACTTCTGAAGTTCTCACGCCCGACCCATTGTTTGGATGGGGGCAACTGGATGGATTTGTGGTCGAGCCTTCAAACACCAGTGTCCGATTCGATGTTTTGGACGCAAACGGCACGCTGATTGATGGATATCAGAACAGAACTCTACCCATTGACTTGCCGTTTGATGCAGACAAACACCCAGAACTCTTCATCCGCGTTCACCTGTCGAGCCTTGACCGTTTAATCACGCCGAGTATCGAGCGTCTTTCGGTTGGAACTCTCACTTTTTTTGACGCTTACCATCTGTCCTACCCCGGAGATTTCACCGGCTCAAACCTTGAACAACTTGAGACGGGTGGAGATTATAATTTGAGGACCTCTCCTGCTGCCAGTTATGTGTCGTTGATGTGGGAAAGCAAGGCTTTTTGCCCATTCCAGATTGCTAAATACCAACTCATTGCTGGAAACCTAAGCGTTTCACACAGCGATTATTCCGTCGTTGCCTCCGATTGGGACCTCACCCCTTATCCGGTCTTGTCCCAGACCATAGAGCGTCAAGGAAGGCCGAAAATATCAACCGATTTGGCCCTTACATGGTCACCTGGACAATCATCGAAAGGATTCCTTTTCGAACCGTTTTGTTCTGTGGCGCCTGAGGAAACTGAAGTCGAAATCGGCTCACCGCCTACTCCATTGTTCACATGGCCAGAATCCACTGCAAGTTCCTCACTCGGACTAAATCGGCACTTCTACAGTTTCCAACATTCTCAATCTGAAACGCTGAATGGAACCCAGAACCTTTCTTTTTCTCATTCTGGCGGGGTGAGTTCTGCACACATATCGGTACTTGTGGCTCGTAACCGTGATTCGACGTCACCTTCCAGTTTTGACATCACGTATCTGTTTGAGGCCACCAGCGATGGCACTACAGCCTCATTACGACATGGGAACCTCCAAACTGTAGATCTTGTACCCGTAGAAACCACTCAATTTCATCGCCTACAATTCACTTCGGCGTGTTCAACTCAAGTTCAGGTCACCGAACATCTTGACATCTGTACGCTTCCATTGCAATTGGAAGGTAATTTTACTGCCGTTCTTTCGCACTTGCAATTCATCCCTCACCAACAAACCTTGACTGCACAATTGAGTCATCAAACGCTCAATACCCTCTTGCAGCAAGCCTATTCTCAGAGCCCAACACCACTGGTTGATTTGCCTCTGAATGTACAATCTGCACGAGGCTCGATGATGGTGAACTTCAGTTATACCATGCAAACTAAACTTGTTGACAAAGTGCTTACTCCAGCTCATGAACGTTGGTTGCCAAAGCAAACAGTGCAGTTTGAAACCCACCACTGGAGGGGAGAAGCGCACAGTATGGAAGTTGACGCACCCGATATTTCATCGATAACACTGGCCCTTTCTACACAGCCAACTTACAATGGACGGTTGGTAGAGGTTGAAGCCTACAACCTTGATACAAACCCTCAATTCCGACAATTATCCGGTGCAGGCTTTGCTTCCTTGAACACGCCCCTCTCGTTGGCACAATGCACTATGAACACGTGTTCAGTGAATTGGTCTCTTACCAGCCACTGGCTAATGGATGATGTGGACGACTTGTACATACTTTCCAAGGCCACGGATGTCGAGGGCTTCTCGACTGGACCGGACGTAGAAGTTCGGCAAACGTTCTTCAACGAAGTTGAGAACGACTTAGAAGTTGTCAATTTCAATGTAGTTGACGACACGAACCGCATACTCAGCGATTGGTCGAACCCTCAGTGGCCTTTCCATTTGAACGCAAGTCAGGGAATGGAGGCAACCGGCAAAGTTCGCTTCGAAGGGATGACGGGCGCTTTTATCCAAGAAGGCGACGCTGAAATCCGAATAGATGCTACCGCAGTCCCCCCGTTAAATCTCAGCGGAGGCCCGAACCAGTGGCCAGGGGAAACGGTGGAATGGAGCGCTTCGTGGTTTGGAGAAGTTGACTCAAGTGGCGCTTTTTCAATGGCAATCCAAGCACCCGGTCTCGAAGCGGAACTTCCGAGTAACACCCGTATTCTCATCTCGCCGCACATCCATCGCGCCGGTCCTGTTCACGAGGACACATCCTCCAGCGAAGACCGAACAAGTTCTTCGATAAGTATACCGTTCTTATTCGATAAAGTTCGTCCTTCAACCCTTTCGATTGAAGCTCTTGAATCGGGTGATTATGTTTCAGCGGACGGACATATCTGGACAGCGCAACAAGATGTAGCATTGCGTTTGACCCTTGAAGACCCCGAAGGGCTGTCCAATTCATTGCAGTTCTATTCGTGGTTGGAATCAAGTCACGATACGAACAAGAATGGTATAATGGAGGAAAACGAATATGCCGTTCAAACGATAACGTTCAATTCGGGTTTGACCTCGGCAGAGATTGATCTTCCACTGCTGTCATGGCAGCAGATTTTGCCGGCCGGCCAATCTTCAGGAAAAGCGAGCGTTGTCATCAAAGGTTTCGACCTGGCAGGGAATTCACTCGATGGCGGGGGTCAATTTGGTGAACAATTCGACCTTGCTACATTTGAGGTCCAAGAACGGTACGACACCACCATCGACACAGAAACCGTCTCCTTTGATTTGATTCAATCCCAATTATTGCCCGGCCACGAACATCGCTTCTCCTTCATCGTTACAGATGGAAACGGTATTGAATCGTTTGATTTCATCGAGTTTGCTCTGCTCGGCCGTGATCAGAACGAGGTTTGCGCAGTGAAGTTCGAACCGCGCTTCCATGAAGTCGAATACGACCAAGACTGTTTCGAAACAGTACCACTCGTCAATGTGACCAAACAACCTTTGCTTTCGGAATGGAAGGTGGACATCCATTTCCGTATGGCTTGGAGTCTTCTGGATTCTTCGATGACAGGTACTCCCTCGTTGAAAATTTACGATGAAGGGCAAGACCTCGGCCTCGGTTTGTCTCGCATGACCGTGTTCGACTGGACACTTTCCAGCCAACTCGAGTTGGGGGCTCTGGTTCTTCGTGATGAAACTCTACCGCATGGTACTGTCGAGGAGTTTAATATCTGGGTTCACAAGAACGATACGCTTTCTGTGAGCACAGGTTTGTACCACGCCAATACTTCGATTGCAGCAGAGTATTTGCCCGACGATGTACTTCTACAAGCCGTATTGAGCGATGGAGAACGAACATCGTATTCCAACGTCAATTTCTCCATCTCCGGACAAGCCATGATGTCCATTCACCTTGACCCGAACATTGTGAAACTTCAGGAAGCAGTACTTGAATTAGAAGTGGTTGGTTTCCAAAGTTTTTCACCGTCCAAAACAATCAACATCACCTTTGATAGCGATTCCCCTCGTCTTTCAATCCCTCCTGGCATTTTATCCCAAATCGATTCGAATACTTTGCATGATGTGGAAGTCATCCTCATGGTGAACGATGAGGTTGGAATCAACCACTCCTCGGTTCAGATGCATTGGTATTTTACCCGTGCAGGCTCTCAAGTCGATGGCTCTCAAGGGTCATCATCGATCGATTATTTGAGCCAAACCAGCATGACTACGACCTTTTCATCTCAAGTCAACATGCAACCGGCCAATGCATCCTTACTCGCTAAGAACGACCAGTTGGTCGTTTGGTTCAGTGGTAAAGACCCATCAGGAAACCTTCTGTCAGGATTTGGAACTGAAAATGAACCGATTACGCCAAATTTCCGATGGATTGCGTTTGAACCTCAATTTGAAAACATTGTTGCGACGCCGTATCGCGCTAAAGTTGGAGAACAAATTTCCATCTTTGTTCGGGTATCGAACATTGGCGTTCTTCCAGGCAACATGACTGTAGAATGTTATGACGACGAAGGTACGCTTCTGGCGACAAATACGAGTTGGATCGAAGGAGGCTCCTGGGTTGACCATTTGTGGGAAGTTGAAGCATGGAAAACAGGTCGACTTGGCCTTACGGTCAAAATTGTCAACCATACGGGAAATGTTCCAGTCTCGATGGCGAATGTTGACGAATACGACCAAAACAGTGGCCAGACGACGACTGCGCTTGGCTTCGCAGTGCTCGTTGTCTTGCTCTCTGGGGGAATTTTCGTGGCGTCTGTTCTCCGACGACGAGAGCGAATTCATCAATTCACTGCCGAACAAGTCCACATTGCACTGGACCGCAGTAGCCTTCCACCTCCTCGCCCGAAAGATTTGGTGGAGTTAACCCAAGAGGAATAGTCAAAAACAGATTGTCCCACGCCCAACAAGAAGCCGGGGTTCCCGAGCGGTCAAAGGGGGTGGACTCAAGATCCTCTGCGTAAAGCTTCGCAGGTTCGAATCCTGCCCCCGGCACTTCTCCACTGAACAATACAGGTCTGCATGTACGCTTTTTGCTGCGGGCTTAGCGTTTTGTCCGGGATTTCAAAATAGCATCAACAAGAGGTTCAAAGGTATCTCCATGCATGTGGGGGGAGCAGACATCTGCGGCCTTCGATACCGATTCAAAAGCGCCCTTCACAGCAACCGACCAGCGGGCTGTTTCAAACATCGATAAGTCATTGGGGGCATCTCCAACACACAACATGTCCTCGGCCGACCACCCCATGTGTTTCAACAAAATCTCTAGACCGTTGCCCTTGGAGAGATGCGGCTCCATGAGATGAATGGCGAATCCAGTTCGAAGTGCAGTGAGGTGCGACCATTCGCTTTGGGCTAAATGTGTTTGAATTGCTTCGAGATCTTCGTTTGGATTAAGACACCACTCACTTTCCCTCCACTGGTTGGATTCAATACCCACTGGGTCAATATCCATCACTGTAGAAAGCCATTCAGCGGCTTGCTTTGCCTCGTTTCCATCTGCTTGAAGCAGTGGCTTATCGAAACTCGGATGCCAAAGAACACCGCCGTTTTCGCAACAAATAGGGCCGGAGAGTTTGAGAAATCTCCACAGCCCATAGGTAATGGCTCGAACGTTTCCGGTAGCCAATACGACTGGAATACCGTTTTGTTCAAGTCGCTTGAGGGCATCCAGGGCCCTTGTATTGAGTTGCTTCTTTTCGTCGGTGATGGTACCGTCAATATCGACAGCGATGAACTTTGGAGTCCAGTCCTTCGGTAGCCATTCCATGATTCGGCCAGCGTGCTGTTCATCATCAATTTTCGCCTCTTTTTCGTTGAGGTTATATGGCAAAGAAAGCGAGAGATTATGTAAGACCGCTCCGAGGGTGAAATATGTCTACGAATGAAGAGAGCGAAGTCTTTCTCTCGTTCGATGACGAGGTACCTGCTATTCCCGAACCCGTGTTAGGTCCGAATTCACCCAAATCTCGGATACGTGCCTTGAGAAAGTCCGTCAAAAAATCGCAACCTGAAGTCCTTGATGCGGAGATTCTTGATGCTTCAATAGTCACTCAAGCAACCGGAGTTTTTGATGTGAGTTGGCCTTTGCTTGGGATGGATTGTCCAGATTGTGCAAGTAAAGCCACCCGCGCTTTGAATTTCCTCCCTCAAGTGAAGTCCACGAAAGTTTCCGCCACGGCTGGAAAGGTGACCATCGAGGTCGATCTTGAATACGGTTCGTTGTCCGAAGCCTCGTCCGTACTCCGTTCATTAGGTTACGCACCCGATGTCGCCTTCCATGAAATTGTCGGCGTTCGCAGTTCCCAAGTCGCTCAGCGAAACGAAGTTGACCAGCGTAAATTGATGAAAATTATCAAACAACAACCCGGTATTTTGGATATCGAAATTACCGATGATGAACGTATTCTCCTGCAACTGGCTACAGAAGTTTCGAAAGAAATTTTCGAAATCCGTGATGCTTCGCTTTCCGAGATTATCGGTTCACCTGTACGCTACGTTCAGGCCGAGTCAAACCGTATCCGTCCAGACCAATGGCGATTGATTGGTGGAGGCATTGCGCTTCCACTTCTCATTTTGGTTCTTCTCGGAGAAATCATTGGCCTACCTGAATATGTTCTTGCAGCGCTTGCTCTACCTGGCTTGGCCATTGGCGGTTCTCAAATGTTCAAAGAAGCGGCTGCAAGTATTCATAACAAGCAACTTGGTTTCCAAGTTCTCACCAGTCTTGCCGTGATTGGGGCAGCCATTCTTGGAATGTGGGAAGAGGCGCTTGTTGTTGCTATTTTGGTCGCTTTTACCGCACATTTAGAAGGCGATGCCCTTGTCAAAGCGCGCAAAGCCATGCAAGGTGGCCTCGATCGTTTACCGCGTACTGCTCGAAAGTTGACAAGCAGTAAACCTAAGCATGCATCAGAACTTGCGAACTCAGGTTTTACATTGCAGATGGCAGCCCCTGCTACTGGCCCCCTTATCGGCGCTGATGGCTGCGCTCTTCCAGACCCTGAAGCCTCGCATGAAACCGTTCCCATTGAACTCATCCGTATTGGCGCACTTTGGCTAGGAATCATAGGGTTTGTTGTCGGATTTTTCGGACCGCTGCTGATCTCGGTACTGGTCGGCTCTGAAGCAAATGCAGGTCCGTTATGGGGCATATTAATTTTGGGACCGGGTGGAGTGATTCTCGGTGCCATTGTTGGGGCATTTATTGGCTACTAAAAAACACGGTAAACATGAAGATGGTCTGCCCGAGTAAGTCTGAAATAAAGCCAATTTTTCTCCGTACCGGTGCGAGAATCCTCTTCAAACCACCGATACACAACCAAAAAAAAGGGACTCGATGAGTCCCTTTTTTTATGGTGGCGGAGAAGGAGGGATTAATTCAAACAGCCCTAAGGCTTTTTCACCCATACACGATGGCGTCGCAACCAGTTGGGCCAAGTCACCCGGACAAACACATTATTGCAATCAGGTAATATTCCATGGGTTTTTTATTTGACGCTTAAGTTGCGATCAGCAGTCCTTGGGACGCCATTTAAGGTTTCATGCACTACCACATGAAGAGACAAGGAACTCTCGAATAACGGCGTTAAACTCGTCATTCTGATCGCCAACAACCATGTGCCCGGCTTCGGCAATGTCTACAAAGTCGGCATGGGGTATCAGCTCCGCCAAGTGTGCCACCCCCTCTGCACTCACCACTCGGCTGCACCCTCCCCGCATCACCAACGTAGGCACATCAATCAACCTCGCGGCGGCTTCCATTCGCTGCGCCATGGTTTCAATGTCTTCGGGCGAGCCTGCGTTACTGTGAATCGCGGGGTCCCAGTGCCAGTAGTAACGTCCGTTGCTGCGTTGCCTCAGGTTCTTGAGCAGGCCATCCCGACTGGAACGCCGAGG
>OAPC01000031.1_pt1 | contig 11148 bp, 9 predicted proteins | sample 1516261 | NCBI WGS metagenome assembly OAPC01 (sample SAMEA3275580, study PRJEB22092) | marine metagenome | biome: Surface Water | collected 2014-06-21T10:00:00+00 | depth 0.2 m | reverse complement strand
CGCCCGCCGCCGCCCATGGCTATGCCACACGTGTGGCACCCGCCCTTGGACGCGGCCACCGCGCGCCACGCGGGCACGTCCGCGGGCACGGTGCTCTGCCCGTCGGAATCGTCGCCCCAGCAGTGCAGGAAATTCACCGGTGCCCAAATCACCAAGGACATGGTCCGAAAGTGGAAGGAACAAGTCTCATACGTTGGCGGCGATGTTCGTGAAGCAACCGTCGAACTTTCCGTTGAAGGAAAGAAGCAAGTTGTCGACATTGGTGACTTGGTGGCCCAAGCTTGCGAGATGATCGTTCCAAAGATTGGCAATGCAATCAAGCGAATCGTCGCAGGTGCAGACCCTGAGTACCAACCAGTGCTCCGAAACAACATCATCCTCTCTGGCGGCGGCTCGCTCATCGACGGAATCGCAGCACGAATGACTGACGAGATTTCAGACATCGGAGACGTCACTGTATGGTGCGTCGAAGACCCAATCAACGCCGTGGCAAACGGTGCTTTGCAACTCGCTGGCGAAATGCCAGACGACATGTACACCGCTATCAACTGAGTGCGGTTGTTCCCAAAGGGTACAAAACCACCCGTGGTGGTGCTGTTTTGACTGGGAAAGTTCAAGTGTGGTTGAGCGTCGATAGACACCTGTATGACCATCGACTCGACTGGAACTGGCGGCATTCGCCGACTCGATGACACATCAGGCGAAGAGCGCGCTGCGCTTGAGGGGATGCTCAAAGGCTACCCTGTTGAGCAACTTGTCGAGGAGGTGTTGATCGCATGGCAAGAGCTTGCGGCACGAAACGAAGAGATGGTTTCCGTCAAACAAAGACTGCGCGTGCTTGAATTAGATTTGGCTGAGCGAGAAGACATGGTTGCGCCTGAAGTAGCGCGCCTGAACCAAGCCGAAGCGAGTTTGCAAGAAAGCGAAGCGAAAATCATCCACTTGGAACGACTCCTCGGTGACGCTCGTGCAGAACTGGCAAGCCAACAATCATCCATTTCCCAAGAAGAACGCGATGCAATGTCAAGTGAAAACTCACAACTTCGCGACCTTTCAATTCAACAGGACGAGGTCATCGCTGAGCTCGAGGGGCGCATCGGCCAGATGGTTGAAGCATTGGAGCGAGCGGCTGAAGCAGGTCTGACATCAGTCACCGCTGAAGAGGTTCGAAGTCTCAAATCAAAACTCGACGCCGCCCTCATGCAAAATGAGGCAGAACAATCAGCAAACAAGGCTCTGGAAGAAGAGCGTCAACGGCTCAGAGACATCGCTGACCGATTGCGCGGGCTGCTCGATGCACGCGACGGCCGGCTCGGTGAACTGGAAGAGCAGTTAGAACGGGTGATGCAGGGGCCGCGCTCCGTGTCGGCTGAACACGACTACCTTGTCGAACAGATCGAAGAACTAAAGCGACGTTTGCTTGAACGAAACCGTGAGTATGAATCCCTTCGCCGACGCGAACGACGTCTGCATAATGATGTCTTTGAGCGAGATGAGCGGGTGCAGCAAATCACCCTCACGCTCACAGACATGGAAGCGGCGTTGCAAGATCGAACCGCTGAACTTCGTGAATTGGAAGGTCAGCGTGAATCCATGTCCCATGAATTAGATTCCGTACGTCGAGGCGAGCGCACCAGAGAAGTGGTTGGTCGCGTGTTCGCAGATTCACTCTCTCTTGTCCGCACTCATGATGCTCGTGAAGCAAAGCGTGAGTCGTACAGCAATGAACCTAACAAGACAAGAACGCTTTCCACTCCAAACCCGAGTGACATGGCTGATCTTGCTGAAGGCGGAAGAGTGAGCCTCTCTGTCGAGGAAACTGACATTGAGCCTGGTATGGATGTTGACGGTGTCCGACCCCCATCCCCGGGTGGTACTGGCGACCCTGTGCTCTTCGAAGACGAGGATTGAGCAAAATGGCTGCTTTCAGTGGCCTTCTCGCTATCTCATTGGGGCTGGGCCTTGCTGCAGCAAGCGGGTTCCGGGTCTTTCTGCCCCCGATGTTGTTGAGTGGTGCAATCAACATTGGGCTCATCGAAGCTTCCGGCCAACTTTCCCTGCTTGATGGGTGGGGGGCGTTTTCTGTCCTGTTAATCGCAGTTATCTTCGAAATTGGCTCCTACCTTATTCCGTGGCTCGATAATCTCCTCGATGTGGTCGCAACCCCTGCCGCAGTCCTTGCGGGTGTTGGCATGATGGGGTCTGTCATCGGTGCAGAAACAGATTACGACCCTATCGTGCAGTGGACCGTTGCTGCTATTGGCGGGGGTGGTGTTGCTGGAACAGTTCAGACTGGGACTGTTGCAACACGCGCACTCTCAACCGGTACAACTGGCGGTCTTGCCAATCCAATCATTTCCGTGGGTGAGGCAGTCATGGCCATCGTTGTCACCGTTCTTGCCCTCCTTGCCCCATTGCTCTGTCTTGTGTTGGTATTCGCCGGTACTTTCTACGCGTTGCGGTTGATTGGAAGGGTGCGCAACAAACCGAAGAGTGCACCCGTCGCGTAGTCTCAGTTGATGGCGTTGACAACTGCGCTGATGCGGGTTCTCAGTTCCTCGAGATCGGCGGCGTCTTCTGTGAGTGTGCCGGTAACAATCCAATCCGCTCCCGCATCTGCGGCAAGCTTAGCTTGTTCTGCAGTTCGAATGCCTCCGCCGATGACGAGCGTGAGGCCTTCGACGGTGCGTGCTCGCTCGATTAATTCTGGATTAACTTGGGTCGACGCCCCGCTGCCTGCCTCAAGATAAAGGAGTTTGAATCCGTACATTTCAGCCGTTAGCGCATACGCATGGACCAAATCGTGGTCGTCTGGTTGAATCAGTTCTGCCGCACCCACTTCGCCCACACGCCCCCCGGGGGCGCACACGACGTATCCTGTTGGAAGTGCTTCAACGCCGAATTTTTGTAAGTAAGGTGCGCCGCGGATTTGTTCACCAACAAGGAACCGTCGTTCTGTTGAGTTCATCAGCATCATGAAGGTGATTGCATCTGCAGCGGGGGAGAGTGCATGCGCACCGCCGGGAAAGAGGACAACTGGAATCTGCCACATCGTCTCATCGCCGTCAGGGTCCTGACTTGCGGCGAATGCTCGAAGTTCAAACGCTTCTTGAATCGCCACACATGTCGCATGGACCACTTCATCGGGCGTATCGGTGGAACCGCCGACGAAAATCATCGCCGACCCCGCTTCTATTGCCACCATGGCTCGGTTCGCAGCAATGTTTGGATCCTGTTTTGCAGGGTCGATCAGGGTCACGTGGCGGGTGATACCATGACCGTTAACAGTGTATTCGAGCGTGGTTTGTTCACTGCGTCGCATGGGTATCCCACCTGCCGGTTTTGCGGCCACAGCATAGGGGTTGCGCATCATCAGTTCGCCTGCGCCCGAATCCATAGACTACTCAAACCCCGCCGCCGTGGCTAAAGCATGGCAGAATCTGGGCCCTTTCGACGATTGCTTGGTCACATGAGTGGGCACCGGGGGACAATTCGCCTGGCTTCGCTATGTTCGATCACGAACAAAATTTGGGACTTAGCCCCGCCATTGTTGATTGGTTTAGCCGTTGACGTTGTGGTTGAACGGGAAGATTCGTTTCTTGCCTCGCTCGGAATCCTCGATCCTTGGCATCAGCTGATTCTTCTTTCCGTGCTCACTTTCGCCATCTGGGGCTTAGAATCGCTGTTCGAATATTTCTATGGCGTATTGTGGAGGAACCTTGCTCAAACGGTTCAACATGAATTGCGCCTCGATACATTTGCTCACGTCCAAAGACAGGGCATGGGTTGGTTTGATGAACGACAAAAGGGTGACATCCTTGCTATTCTCAACGATGACATCAATCAGCTTGAACGGTTTCTCGATAAGGGTGCCAACGATTTACTCCAAGTTTCAACCACTGTTGTCGTTGTGGGAGCCGTGTTCATTGCCATTTCGTGGCAAGTGGCGCTGTTTGCAGTCTTACCAATCCCAATTATCGTATGGGGGTCATTCCGATACCAGCGCAGTTTAGAGCCTCGCTATGCAGAGGTTCGAAAGTCAGCGGGTGCGATGAACGCGCTTCTTGAGAACGATTTGTCGGGCATGTCGACCATCCAATCCTTCACTGCTGAAGACCGTGAAATCAAGCGAGTCGAGGCTTTGAGTAATGTATACCGTGAATCAAACCGTCAGGCGATTCGGCTCTCTGCCGCCTTTACGCCGCTGATTCGAATGGCGATTCTGTGCGGATTCACAGCAACACTCCTGCTTGGGGGCTGGATGACCCTTGAAGATGAACTAGCTGTTGGAGCCTATTCTGTTCTTGTGTTCATGACGCAACGTTTGTTGTGGCCGCTTACACGCCTAGGGGAAACATTCGATCTTTACCAGCGAGCGATGGCTTCTTCCACCCGTGTGCTTGATGTGCTCACTTCACCCAGCGAAGTGGTTCAAGGTGAATTCACACCTGAAAGCCAAATCATTGAGGCGTCGCCAATTGTTTTCAAAGACGTTGATTTCTCCTACCCAGGCCGCGAACCTGTCTTCACTGCCTTGAATTTAGAACTGAGGGCCGGTGAAACCGTTGGTGTTGTCGGTTCAACGGGTGCCGGAAAAACAACCCTCATTCGCTTGCTTCTCCGATTTGCAGAACCAACCAACGGCTCAATTCTCTGGGCAGAACAACCTTTGCCTGAATGGTCGTTGTCGCGCTTGCGTTCGTCGATGGCGCTTGTCGATCAACACATCACCCTGTTTCCAACAACGATTCTGGAAAACATACGGTACGGCGATCCAAACGCCACGGATGAAGCGGTCTACGAATCTGCAAAACTTGCTGAGGTCACCGAGTTTGTCGAGGCGCTGCCCGAATCATGGGCGACCTTGGTGGGTGAAGGAGGCCATCGTCTCTCTGGTGGCCAACGTCAACGGCTTGCTATCGCTCGAGCCGTGTTGAAAAATGCACCACTGCTCATCCTCGACGAAGCTACTTCGGCAGTCGATAATGAAACCGAGGCTGCCTTGCAGCGCTCCATTAACAAAATCACACAGGGGCGAACAGCGGTCATCATTGCGCATCGACTCTCAACTGTTCGGAATGCGGACAGGATCCTCGTGCTTGAAAATGGCGGTATACGCGAGGATGGAAGCCATGATGAACTCGTACAAATCGGTGGAATTTATTCCAGAATGTGGGCGGTTCAAACAGGACAAAACAATTGATTGCGTCCGATGGAAACCGTTTTGTAAGAAAAATGGGTTTTTTACGGACAATTACAGGCTATTATAAATGGAATGGTGGCGTGGCTTTGCTGAGAAACATGATTACAGATAAGTTCTCTAAGACAACGAGCCTGCTTTTGATTGCCACCTTTGCCCTTGCAATGGCCTCCACGGTCAGCGCGGCTGACACCAAGCCAATTGGCACAGATGGTCTTCCTGAATTCGTAACAGCCGATGGTGCGACCTTGGAACTGATTACCTTCTTCCTCTTTTTCGTGGGGTACATTGCAATGGGTGCGGCTTTCGTCTTCTTCATGAGTGAGCGAAGCAATGTTGCACCACAATACCGAACCACAATGACCATATCGGCATTGATTGTTGGTATTGCTGCATTCCACTACTATTACATGCGTGGCGTTTACGCAGACTACGGTACCGTCTCTATTGAATACCGATACATGGATTGGATCATCACCGTTCCATTGATGGCCCTCAAATTCCCATCCCTTGTTGGCAAGGAAGCCATTACTGACTCAAAATTCCTCGGAATGGGCTTCACCGGTGTTTGTTTCACCGGAGCACTCATCATGATTGGATTTGGATACCTTGGTGAATCTGGCGCCCTTGGTGGCGCAGCTGGCGGATGGGCAGGCCTCATTCTCGGTGGCGTTGGCTGGGCAATGATTGTCGTCGCTACAGGAACTCCCTGGTCCTCTGGAAAGGGTGTCGACAACAGCAAAATCGCACCTGAACTCATGTGGAGCGCAAACGCACTCCGCTGGTTCATCGTCGTTGGATGGGTCATCTACCCTATTGGCTACCTCTTCAGTCCTGGAGCAGAACTCGGGTTGGGAGAAGGAAACCAAGAACTCCTTGCTGTGTTCTACAACATTGCAGACATCATCAACAAGATCGGCTTCGGTGTTGTTGCTTGGATGGGTGCTAAGAAAGCAACCGAAGCAATGGGCTACTGAGTGAAGTCAATCCTTTGACATCGCTCGAAAGAGCTGTTCGACGTTCATGCGTGGGGCCAATCGGTCCCACGCATGGGCGGCCGGCCACCACACTACCGTGTAGGCAATGACAAACGCCATGGACACTGCAAGGCTGAACCCATGTGTTTCATCGAGTGAATAAAACAACCCGATTGGAATGAAGTGAGCCAGGTAGATCGTCAATGAGCGCTGACCCAACAAGGTAAGTTGAGGAAGCGGAACACGTTCAAGAAGAAGCCAAATGAGGGACACCCCGAGCATTGAAGCAACCAAAAAGGGTACGTTCGCTGGGAAAAATGTTAGCAACGCATCACCCGTTGGAGCTGCCCACTGCAACCCATTGAACATTGCAAAACCCAATGTGAAAACGGTGCAAATAAAGGCCCCTATCAGCATCGAGAATGATTCTTTGTTGGCTGGGAACATGCCCGGCTTACCGTCGCTGAACGCAATCCATGCCCCAAACATGGCGTAAATCAACCATGGGAAAAGTGGGTATGTGCCTGTCAAAAGGGCATGCTCAAACCATTGTTGAACGCTCGCTGTTTCAATCCGACTTGTCCATGCGCTTTGACCCTGAAATTCAGACGCAAGGAAAATGACGCTGAAAAAGGCCAACGCCGTAAGGTGGAAAACCGGGATCTGTTCAGACTGAAGCGCCTTCAACCACAGAGGCTGAGTAAGTGTAAGCAGGGCGAACAATGTCAGCACGCCAGGCGTCCACAACTCAAACAAATGGGGTGATGAAGCGTTGATGGCGCCTTGAGCCACAATGAAAAACGCGGCCCTTACCATCCGTTGGCGATGCGTAGAATTTCCTTGAACGCACCCCCAACCGAACACCGTCACGAAGAGTGGAGCCGCAAGACCGCCTAAACCAGAGACGACGTAAACGAGTCCAGAAGGCTGAGTTGTTGAGGGGGGGCCCCATGTTGCGGCGGCGTGAACCATCACCATGAGCAACACTGCAATCGCTCGAATCGAATCAATATGTTCGATTCGTTTCGTCACATTCAATCCTCAGAGATTTTCTTTTGCGTAGTTCACTGCGTTTCTGAACATTTGAAGACCTTCGCCTTCCCACTCACCAAGCGCATCACTTGATTCTGGGCCAGGCGCTGTGTTGCGGGTGTGATCTGGATGGAGCCACTTTGCATACACTGCCTCAGGGTGGGGCATGAGGCCAAAGACGAGGCCTGTTGAATCGCACACACCAGCAATGTTTCGCATGCTACCATTTGGGGACAGTGGGAACGGAAGGGGGTCGTCGGTAATACCAGCACCAACGGGCGTCGATGGATCGACGTATCGAACGGTGAGTTGGTGGCCAGCATCAAGAGCATCGAAATCAGTTGTTGAAGGCATGACGAATTTGCCTTCTCCGTGACGAACTGGACAATCCATTCGAGTCATTCCCTTTGTCCAAATGCACGGACTTTCCTGATCGAATTCCAAAGTAACCCAGCGGTCTTCATAACGCCCCGAGTCATTGAGCGTAAGGCTCGCTCGTTGCACAAAGTCAGGCAATGGTGCGTTCGGCCCAGGAAGAAGTCCGGTTTTAACACGCACTTGGAATCCATTACAGATACCAATAATTGGCTTTCCAGCTGCGACGAAGGCATGGAGTTGTTCACGAAGGGCAAACCGCATTCTGTTACCCATCAACCGACCGCTGCCGAGGTGGTCACCGAATGAGAACCCCCCGGGAACCGCAAGAATTTGGAAATCCTCAAGGGAGCGTTGGCCGGAAATAAAGTGGTTCACATGGACGCGTTCTGCTGCGCCGCCGACGAGGTTGAACACGGCTGCAGTTTCATGATCGCAGTTGATTCCAAAACCGAACAACACGGCGACTCTCGGTGCTGACATCATTCAACACCTCCAGTCATGTCGAGTGTTGATTGCCACGAAGTGACCATCGCTTCCACATTTGTTGAGGCGATTTCTGAATAACCATCGGTGATGGTGAGTGTAGGCTCCTCAACGACTTCGCCGAGCACCGTTATTGGATGGCCTGCCATCCAAGTTGTGAATTCTTGTTCCTTTTCAGGAGCGACTGCTACGATGAACCGTCCAAGCGATTCACCCCACATGCGGGCCCAGAGATGTTCATCCCCCGTTCCGTCAAGATCGATTGTTGCACCGATTCGGCCGCCAATGCACATCTCTGCAACCGCTACACCAACGCCGCCTTCAGAGCAGTCGTGGGCTGTTTGAATGAGGCCAGACTGAATCGCCGTGGAGAGCGCCCGGTAGGTGTTGAGGTTCTGTTCAGGGTTTGGAAGTTGAGGTGGTGTGCCGCCGATCCCGGTAGCATGACCTGATTCTTTCATCATAAATGCAATCTCAGAGGCCCCCAATTCGTTATGGGACCGGCCAACGAGGTACACTTTGTCGCCAGCATTCTTGAAATCACTCGTTGCTGTGTACCTGACATCAGGTTGGTCGCCAAAGAGCGAAAACAACAGCGTTGGTGGAATTGAAATTTTCTTTTCTCCCGTACCGTAGTCGTTCTTCATCGAATCCTTTCCACTAACGCAAGGCAAACGGTACGCTCGACAGACGCGCTCAAGTTCGCGGTTGGCACGGACGAGTTGTGCAAGTTTGAAGCGACCATCGGGGGTTTTGACTGACTCAATTGAATCCGGCCAACAGAAGTTGTCTAAGCCTGCAATCTTGTCGACGTCAACACCTGCGCACACTGCATTTCGCACAGCTTCGTCGATTGAAGCGGCCGCCATTGCACCTGCATCGATATCAGAATACCGAGGAGCAATGCCACACGAAATAACAAGGCCGTGCGGATTGCCATGAATTGGAGCAATCAGGCCTGCGTCGCCTGGTCCGTCGCGCTTCACGCCGACGAATGGTTTGATTGCGGTCTGGGCGATGACTTCGTGGTCGTATTGACGAACCCACGTTTCCTTGCTTGCGATGTTTGGTCGGGCAAGCATTTTCAACAAAAGATCAGCGTGATCGGCGTCGGTTGGTGGAATGAATGGTTCCACGATTGGTGCCGTCCATTCTGATTCAAGTTGCAACTGGGGCACGCCGTCGTGAAGGAAGTCAATCGGAAGGTAGGCAACGGTTGTTGCGTCGTATTTGACGTGAAAGACGCCGCTGTCGGTGAAGGTTGCAACGGCAGTCGCTTCGACTTCGTGCAATGCGGCAAGCGCATCGAACGCAGCGCAATCTTCTGCTTTAACGGCGATCGTCATGCGTTCTTGGCTTTCTGAAACCAAAATTTCCCAAGCGGAAAGACCTGCTTGCTTGAGTGGTACCTTCGCCAGGTCGATTTCACATCCATTGGTGTATTCTGCCATCTCGCCAATGGAGGAAGACAAGCCGCCGGCCCCGTTATCGGTGATGCAGGTGATCAGTCCCAAATCGCGTGCTTCGAGGACCATGTCAATCATTTTTTTCTGAGTGATTGGGTCGCCAATCTGAACGGCGCTTGAAGGGCTTTCTTCTGTGAGTTCGAGTGACGAGAAGGTCGCACCGTGAATACCGTCGTAGCCAACTCGGCCCCCGACCATGTAGACGATGTCGCCTGCTACGGGTGTTTTGATGTGGCTTTCTCGGCCGTCTGGAAGACGGCGTGGCATGATTCCGACGGTGCCACAGTACACCAGTGGCTTGCCGATGTAACGGTCATCGAAAACGATGGCTCCATTGACGGTTGGAATTCCTGATTCATTCCCACCGACTCGAACCCCTGCGTGAACACCACGGAACACACGTGATGGGTGGAAGAGGTTGTCCGGAAGGTTGCCTTCCCAGTTTGGTGGTCCAAAGCAGAACACATCGGTGTTGGCTATTGGGCGAGCGCCCAATCCGGTTCCGAGAATGTCGCGGTTCACACCGACAATGCCAGTCATAGCGCCGCCGTAAGGATCGAGGGCAGATGGTGAATTGTGAGTTTCAGCCTTCATGCACACGCTCCACTCATCGTCCCAGGCGATGACACCTGAATTATCGTGGAACACCGAGAGGAGCCAATCGACTTCTTTCTGCATGTCGTGTGTTGGCTTCATGATGTGCGTCTTGAAGATTGAATCAATGGTGGCTTCCTCGCCAGTCTCAGTGTCGATGTGGTGGATTTTTGAGGCGAAGATCTTGTGCTTACAATGTTCGCTCCATGTCTGAGCAAGGCACTCTAACTCAACATCTGTTGGGGCGTCTGCAACGATGCCTGCTTCCGTTCTTGCCTGGCGGACCGTTTCATCCCGGTAGTGTCGTTGAATGGTTTGCATTTCCTCTAGATTGAGGGCGAGGAGGCCTGTTTCTGAAAGTTCAATCAGTGCTTCATCGGATCTTTCCATATCGACATGACCCGGTGCTTCGAATGTCTGAGGTGGTTTCTCAGTGTACTCGATTTCTGGCCATTGTCCTGCCGCACACGCTGCTGCATCAGCAACCAACGCTCGTTCAATGAGGTTGTTGTGAAGGGTGTTGGCAAGCCATGTAACATCCACTTCTTCGGACAGGCCAAAGAAGGCATAGGTGATGTATGTCGAAATTGATGCATCACTTGCTTGTGGGAAAATGGTGCGGAAACCGTCGAGAGCTGCCGACCCTGGGTTATCGGTCACGCCAGCCTTGAACCCAACCGTGACGATGGCGTCAGGAGTTGTTGTGAAATGAGTGGTGCTGCTAAGCATCAATGCGTTTGTTGTGGCATCTTCGATGATTGGATCTGCGAACAAATCGTTCACCCTTGACGCGATCGAATCTGAATCGATTTCGGATTTGACCAAATAGCCGACGATGCTCCTGACTTCAGGAACGGAAATTGAGTGATCTGAGGCGAGTTGGCGACGAACAACATCTCCACGGACATCGCGCATACCTGGTCCTTGTTTTGGCGTGACTTCGACGCGAGTAATGGCCATGATGTTCACCGCCCCCTACGGGGGCGAACTGACTGCCATTGCCTACGCCCCTTGAACA
>OAPC01000026.1_pt1 | contig 11702 bp, 10 predicted proteins | sample 1516261 | NCBI WGS metagenome assembly OAPC01 (sample SAMEA3275580, study PRJEB22092) | marine metagenome | biome: Surface Water | collected 2014-06-21T10:00:00+00 | depth 0.2 m | reverse complement strand
TCCCTGAAAACATCCCTTGGGTCCGTTGCGCACGATGTGGAATCGTCGAAATTCAGGGCAAATGGGTCCAAATCTCAGAAGAAGAGATTTGGGATGAACTGATTCAACGCCACGTCCATTTCCACAAAGATGCTGAAGATGTCGGACTGGCCCTCGAAACGCGAACGGTCTCCGATCGCCACACGCTTTTGCACATTCAGGTCGAGGGCGTGATTGAAGATTTGCTGTTCCAAGAAGAACACACCATGCGCGCCAGAATGGCCAATGGCGTGTGCTTGACATGCACCCGACGTGCTGGGAATTATTTCGAAGCAACAGTGCAACTTCGTTCAACCGGGCGAAGGTTGAGTGAAGAAGAATTCACTTCCCTTCGAGCAACGTTGGACAAGGTGCTCGAGGACTTGGCGGATGATCCAATGTTTTTCATCACCTCCGAAGGACCCGTCACAGGCGGCTATGACATTGTTCTGGGAAGCAAAGGACTCGCTCGAACATGGGGGCGTCACCTCGTAACTGAATACGGCGGACAAGTGGCAGAATCGAACACGACCGCAGGTCGAAAAGACGGAATTGACGTCACTCGATTGACGCTCTTGTACCGCAAGCCGGGGTACGATATCGGTGATGTGCTCAGATGGAGAGACCACTACTGGCGCCCATCGACTTGGACCAAAGATGGAGCAATTATGAGCCGAATCGATCGACAAGAACGCACGGGCGCAAGTTGGCGTGATCTTGAATCTGCCAATGTGGTCACGCAAATGAATGATCACCTCGTGGTTGATTTGATCACACAAGACGATTCTGTTGGCGAATTCCTCGACCCAAGCACCTGGCAGATGACGCCCATACGATTGCCATGGGACCACGATCGCAACCGTCCACTCCGTGTAACAAAGGTGGACGGTGAATGGTTAGCCCTGCACCATCTTGGATGCGATGTTGAAGGAGGGAAATCAGATGAGTGAGACCTCCACGACCCCATCCACAACCCCGAGCTTGGTGGAACTGGCTCACGCATTGGACAATGAAGGCATGATCGGCTACACCCGTGCCTTTGTCCACGATTTCCGCCAAGGATTGAACCACGTTTCCTTGGAACGCTTTGACTGGATCAGCGAACTCGCCAACAAAAAATGGACAGGTATCCTCTGTCTTGGAATGGGTGGGTCTGCCGCTGGCGGTGATTTCCTTTCTGCGCTCGCTTCCTTCCAAGGTACGATTCCAGTTCAAGTCCAGCGAGATTACATTCTGCCTGCATGGTGGAATCCAACATGGTTGATTCTCGCCACATCGCACAGTGGCAACACTGAAGAAACGCTTGAAGCCACAGAAACAGCGCTCAAAGCAGGTGCGACCGTCGTAGCAATTTCAACTGGCGGCATTCTTGCTGGACTTCCGGAATTGTACACGAACTGTCACTTGGTTCCATCAATTGGAGGCCAACCACCTCGGACTGCGTTTGGACACATATTCAGCCGTCAATTAGGTCTCTTGCGTCAGCTCCGAGTGCTTCCAATGCCGCAGGACGGCGCTGACGAGGCAATGATGGAACGATTGCAACAAGCCATGGATGGATTTGACCTGCTAAAGGATCCGGAAGGCGACATTGCTCAATTGGCGATGTGCATGGTCGAACGACCCATTGCACTCTTGGGCCCGACCGAACTCACCCCCGTTCTGAACCGATTCAAAAATCAACTCAATGAAAACGCTGCAAGATTTGCAAGAGTGGGCATCGTGCCTGAGATGAACCACAACGAGAGTGTGGCGTGGGGGGGTGTTGGCGACGATCGCGACACATCTGGCATCGATCATGTGCTGCTTTTGTTGACATGGAAGGGCATGCATAACAGAGTTCAACGACGAATGGATTGGATGATTGCCCACGCAGCAACTGATTTTGCCTGGAAAATAGAGGGCGAGGGGGCGACACTGCTCGAATCGATGCTTCACTTGTGCATTTTGACCGATTGGATTTCGCTGGCGCTTTCATTCTTACACGGAAAGGACCCTGCCTCAATTCAACCCATTCATGGGCTTAAGGAGCACTTGAATTCTGTTGAGTGATCAGTACAGGGGCCCAAGAACAAGCCGTGGATCAGGATAGTCTCGCAGCGCTTGCTCACGGTCATCACGACGAACGACCCCCGGAAGATCCGGTGTCTTTGGCTCAATAAGCGACAATTGGAAGTGGACATGAGGCTCCCACCCACCGTTCTCATCCTTCGTGCCCATGGTTGCAAGAAGGGCCCCCTCTTGCACAGGCTGGCCAACTTCTAAACCCTCGAGGCTTTCAGTGGAAAGGTGACCATACAAAGCCCAAACGGGCCGCACTGTGTGCTCGTTGTTTGCGGTAGGGGGCCACGAAAGTTGGTGCTCGACGACGATTGTTGGCCCGTACGAACCTGCTTCGTCATTGATGCCAAAGGAATGGACGACACCATCCGTAAACGAATGCACATCAGTCCCCGCTGGTGCCCCGATGTCAATGCCGACATGGAGGTCACGCTCACCACCAAACAATGGCGTCGTGTACATGCCTGGGCGGACCTCATCATATCGACCAATTTGATAGGCGTAGGGGCAATCCCATTCCGCTGGACCTCGTGTAAAATTGTACACCCAGTACGACTCAGGGAGGTTGACAACCTGAGCGAATGCAGTTGGGTGACCGGCCATGGGTTGTGGATTGGATGCTTTCATTTGATTGTTGGCCGAACAATGAAAACCTCAACCATTATGCTCGTGCATGCTCTTGACTGTGATGCTCTTGCTCATGGCGAGTTGCATGCCCGGTTATGCCCTTTGCAGGGTCCTCGACGGAAGCGCTGACCGAATGCGAAAGGCGTTGCTCACCCCTGCTTTGGGACTCCTTTTGATGTACGGTGTGGCTGGTGGATTGCTGTACTCAAATCTCTGGACATGGGGGTTGATGTCGGCATGTGTATTGCTGCTCAACGCGTTTGCACTTGCCCATATTCAGCAGAAAAATACCGACAAAAAGGAACTCACGCCTTGGCAGGCCCTTGAAGCGGCCATGCATGGCGAGATCAGCACCACTGAAGAGACGACTCTGAGTGAAGAAGCGAGCACCCAACGTTGGTTCCAAGACCATAGGAGGACGGGGTCATTTGCTCTTGCAGGCGTGATCGCGCTGAGTTGTTTGAGTCTCCCTTTTTTCCAATCCCTTCCTTTTGGCGTCGACTGGATCGGTTTTTCCATGTTGTCAGGTCAAATTCACGCGACTGGTACAATGAATTTACCTGGCACGAATGACGGCTTTTGGACCTATCCACCGGCATTCCCGGCAATGGCTGCGTGGCTACAAGGCAGCCTCGGCCTGTCATCTGGCCAAGCAGTCTTCCACCTCGGCCATTACAGCCTCTTCGCCCTCTTGCTTGGCATTGGTGGCGCTATGGACCGACAAGGCGCAGGCGCCCAAGCCATGATGGCGATGGGCCTCGGTGCTGGACTTTTTGCAAAGGTGTTTGATTCAGGCTATCCGACTGTGGCAAGCCAACTTGGTTTGGTGGTTGGCTTGTTGGTGCTCTTGAGACCATCCTCGACCCGCGGCAAGCATCATACTCGCGGCTTCATGCTCGCATTTGTTTGCGTTGCGCTGATTCATCCCACGGGCGCCATTTACCTCGGCATGCTCATGGGGGCGCATCTCTTGATTGGCCTTCGACTTGATGAGAAGCATGGCGCAAGCATTCAGAAACTACTGATGACAAGTGCCTTTCTCCTAACATCAGCCGCTGCAATCGCTCTGCTGGTCTTAGCCCCACGAATGCTCGAAGCGTCTGTGTTTGCAGAATACGGATGGCAAGGAGGTCGCCCTTTGCTGACCTACAATCTCTTGCTTTTGGTTGGTGGAATCTATGCTGCATGGCGGCTACGAAAATCAGTCGAAGGAATGCTCCTCGGTTCGTGGTTTGCAGGGCTTTGGCTGTTGAGCGGCATCCACCTTATCGAAGGTCTCGAACAGATTCCAATCCTTTCTCTGCTCTCATATGTGCTCTATTCAATGGGCTTGCATGCGTTCCACGTTCCATTGGCAGTGTTGTTCGCCCTTGTGTGGAGTGACAGTACGAACCTGACATCGGTTGAGCAAAAACGAGGGTTCGTTGGCGTTGGTTGGGACCCACATGTGCACAAATACATCACAACAGGACTAATGGTCGCCTTGATGGCAGGCGTGTTGGTTGGAAATGGTCTGCTGCTTCAAATCAGTGAGCATGATGAGCTGCGGCCAATTGCTCAAGGCGATGTAAAATTGATGGACGATGTTGATCAGTTACCGAAAGGCAGCATCGTTTATTCTGAGAACGCACAGTGGGGCTATGTGTTGGATGCTCCAACCCATGTTCAGTTTACCAGCGTCCCAACACTTGGCTTGGTCCAAATGGAAGATTCAATTCAATCCAAAGCAACATCTGCTGTTTTCGGCAACCAAATTGACATCATTCAAAGCCTGAACATCACACATGCGATCTCTTCCCCAATCGGAACCGTTGGCTGGTACCTTGGTGCTTCAGCGCACTGGTCAGTTATGGCCGAACATGACGGAAGCGCCCTCTGGGCATTTGATGCCAGTGGCCAAAGTCCCCAACATGGCTATGCCTCAACATCCCTAGAAACTTGCACAGAGGCGTGTGAGATTCGAGTGGACCCGTGGAGGGACCATCGATTTAGGGATCCATTTGGCCTCGGAGAGACACGACCTTTTCTCGAACAATCGAAATCGGCTTCGGTGATGATGACATCGCCAAACGAAATCGACCCCAACGGTACGGCATGCGTTGTCTTCGAAGCCGTCGGCGATCTTGAGGGCGTAACGTTCATTCTCAACGGCGATGAAGGCATGTCCTCCACGCAAGGAGAAGTTTCAGCAGGTTGGCATTCGGAATGCTTTGTTTCGACAGGCATCGAATCGACTGAATTCGCGCTCGACATCTCATGGGATGGAGAACAGAAACCTGCGCAACGGTGGCTCAACCCCCTCGGCATCTCTGGGCGAAGTGATGCACTTCTAGATTCCACTGGAATTCGACTCCATTGGCTCGAATTCAAGCCTTAAGCGGGATTTTAAGCGAAGCGGTGAAAACCACGTGGCGCCAGCAACCACCATGAAGCGCGTCATGGTGTTGCTTCCAACCTTGGATGAGGTTGAGGGAATTGCCGAAGTGGTCCCTCGTATTCCGACGGAGCAACTCTATGACCTCGGATGGCAGGTTGAAGCACTCGTGATTGACGGCGGGAGTGATGACGGGACAATTGAAGTCGCTGCATCGCTTGGTTGTTCCACTGTTCGCCAACATGGAACGGGGAAAGGTGCTGCAATGCGCCATGGATTCTCGCTCTTTCTCGAGGGGAAATACGATTCACTTGTGATGCTTGATGCAGATGGAACCTACCATCCCGAAGAGATCCCAACCTTCCTCAATGGGTTGCAAACCGCTGACGTGGTTATTGGTGACCGACTCAAAGGGGCGATGGACCCGGACGCAATGACGAGAACCAACTATTTTGGAAATCACCTGCTCACATGGTGCGCCGTGGCCTTGTATGGCGTACCAATGCACGACCTATGCTCAGGGTACTGGGCCTTCTCCCGAAGATCGATTAGCCTCTTGAAACTGAATTCGATGCGGTTTGAAATCGAGGCCGAGATGTACACTGCGTGCACACTTGAGCAACTCGAGATGGCGCATGTACCGATTCGATACTCACGACGGCTCGGGGAAGCGAAACTTGGTTCGGTCAAGGATGGATGGAATATTTTGCGCAAATTGATGGTTCGACGAATCTTTCGAGCGCCTCCGCAATCCTCACTCGGCCAAGGAAACCTCAACATTGACTGACCGACAAGACTCAAAGCACACCGCACTGAGGCGTATCCATGCAGCATCACAACACCGTCGTCCTTGGGGCATCGGGATTGGTTGGGCAAAGGATGCAGCAAAGGCTTGCAAACCACCCATGGTTTCGTCTTGCGGCCGTTGTGGGAAGTGAACGAACGGCGGGAAAAACGCTGGATTTCATTGATTGGAACCTCCAAGAAGCACGCCCAAAACTCCCGAACCTCACCGTACTTAGCGCAGAAGATGAACACCTCGTGGAACGTCTCGAGGAAGAGAACATCACCGTCGCCTTTTCATGCCTGCCCGCTTCAATCGCCGACCCGTTGGAACTCATGCTCGCCTCATCAGGCATTGCTGTTTTTTCCAACGCCAGTGCGTTCCGACGGTGCGATGGTGTGCCCCTTGTCATTCCAGACGTCAATCCCACTCATCTCGATCAATTTGATGCAGCCGATTACACCTTGGCATGCGCTACCAACTGTACCTTGATTCCCCTGGCAGTGCCGGTCGCCGCACTCTCTCAAGAGTTTGGAATCACGCATGTGAGCATGAACAGCGAACAAGCGCTTTCGGGTGCAGGGTACGAACTCGTGTTGAGTCAAACGGCACTCGCTGGTGAGCATTCTTCAGAAATTGAAGGCGAGGCAGAAAAAACGGCAGCAGAACTGCTTCATGTTCTCGGCGAGGCAGTTGAAGGGCGACGTACGGGCGGTAGTCTACCAGCAGTTCAGCGAATTCACCCTGCCTTTAGCGAGTCAAAAAAACACGTCAACGCTGCCTCTTTCGAGGTTGATATGAACTGTAAGCGAGTGACCCGCATCGATGGACATCAAATTTTTGCCACCGTTCGCCTCAAGCATGAGGCCACAGAAGACGAAGTGCTTTCATGCTTCCAAAAATGGTCACCTTCGCCATCGCTGCAAATCTGCCCAAGCGCACCAAAACAAAGCATGCACCTCGTCAACAAAATCGATGTGGATGCCCACTTATGGTCAGATGGCGTACTCTTTTCGAGCCAACCGAACCCCAGTGAAGACCTGAAAGCCGGAATGGCCGTGGTGGTTGGCTCCGTCGTGATGATCAATCCAACCACGGTTGAATTCTCAGCGTATTCCCACAACACGGTCCGTGGAGCGGCGGGTGGAACCATGTTGCTTGCTGAGCAAGCCTACACTGAACGAAGGCTTCCGAAACAGCAGTAGGCATAAAGGCGTACAGCGCCACGAAGGAACCGGTGCGGACATGGGTATTACGGCAATGATTCCCGATATGACCATTGGTCAACTCAAGAATGAGGCCGATGCTCGTTGGGGTGAAATATGGGACCCTCATGCTGCTCGAATGACGCTTTTGCTCATGTGCCCTCGAAAGGAACGCAAGTTGATGGAGTTGCACGGCGACATGATTGAACACGGCCAACCCGTTGTCACATCGTTTCACCGACCAAGAGCCGGTGCTCAGTTGCTCGAAGACCAGGGCTTTGACCCTCGAAGTGCATCCTTCCAATTCGTCGATATTGCGAGTCCTGACCTCGGACCATGGATGCAGCACCTTGTGACAAGTGAAGGGTGGCTAAGGGGCTCAATCGAAGTCATGCCGCTTCCATACTCAATCGACCATCCATCGCAACGGGGTTTTGAAAATCAGCGCATCATCTGCTTCCGCCACCCATCGATTGCTGCGTTGGAAAAGTACTACCTCCCCTTCCCGCCTCACGACATCCCCGGCAAGTGCTTTGTCAGCCTCCCTCGAAGGCAAGCTGCTGAGTTGGCACGTCAACAGGCAGAAGTTCTCGGCGTCGGCCGTTTGGAAAAGAAAGTGACCGTCAGTGAAGCAACGCCCGAAGAGCTTCCTGTTGTTGCTGAACAAGTTGAGGGGGAAAGCATGGATGCGATGATGGATGCCTTCTCAACCGATTTGATTGCTGGCATTGTTGCAGCGTCCGAAACCAAACCTGAATCCCCCGCCTCAACGCATGAAAGACCTGTTGAGTCAGAACCTGGTCCAAGCGAACCTGTTGCTGCTCCAGAGCATGTCTTTGTCCCATTACCGCCCGGCGCGGATCAACAATCCGAACCAGCCCCCGTCCCAGCATCTGCACCCGATGTCCAACCTGCGACCATCGATACGCAAAATGTCCCAGTGCCAGAGGTTGTCGAAGAGGCTGGCGAGCCGATGAGTGACATTGAAATCGAGTTCCGAGAATTGGTCAACGGTTTGCTCGCCGCTGGCGTGGATCCTTCCGACATGATGGACGACCCACGTTGGGAAAACATCAACGAACGAGCAACTGCGGTTGGGTTTGAAACGTGGCCAGTGTTCCTTGAACTCGCAACGATGGAATGACAAGATTCAAGACGGCTCGACCCAACCAAGAACTGGAGGCACAACCATGGGATTCTGTATCAGCTGTGGACAACAACACCAAGACGGTATTCGGTTCTGCCGATTTTGTGGCAACCAACAACCTGGCGAACAGTTGCTGATGCGACTTCGCCAAGAGGCTGAACAAATTCATTACATGCGTCTTCAGATGCAAGCAGCTCAGCAACAATACGCTGCAAACAACCAGTATCAACAGCAACCACCCCGCTGGTGAACGGCATGCGGCCGAAGCACTTGGCCATTGAATTGTCCAAACTCAAGCCCCATCCATGTCAATCAGTTGAACTCGAACAGTACGCTACAGAAGGCGACCTAGCGGCATATTGGATGCTTGGTGTCGATCAAGTGGACGAGGTTTATGGAAAGCACATCCTTGACTTGGCTGCTGGCAACGGCGTACTCGGTCTTGCCACCATGCTTCTCGGCGCTTCGAAGGTCACCCTTGTCGAAGCGGATGAGCAAGCCATCGATGTGGCAGAGGCCAACATCAAGCGTACGCAGGCGAAGGTCGAAGGGCGGGCGAACGTCATTCAAGCCATGATTGGCAGTGATTCGATTGAACTTGACCAGCCAATCGATCTTGTGGTGATGAACCCCCCGTGGGGCGTGCAGACGGCACGGGCTGACCGTCCATTGCTTGAGTTTGCATTCTCCCTTGGCGCCGATGCGGTGCATATTCTTCACAGTGCGAAAGCAAAACACGTCCATGCCATCGCACGAGATCACGGCTATGATGGAGAAATCATGTTGGAAACAGAGTTCAGGCTGCCACCAACCTACGCCCACCATAGCAAAGGAAAGGCGACCACACCGGTTCGCTGTTGGCGTTTTCACCGCCCGGGCGATGCAAAATTAATCATTGACGAAAATGAAGAGGCGTGAAACCTCGTATGAGGGGTTGAAAAGGGGACAACCCGCCCGTTCAAACAAGCGAAACAACATGCGACCCACCTCGGGCCATGTTTGCACAAGGAATGAATCACATGACGCCGAGCCTCGTCACCCCAGGAATGAATGTATCCAGCACCGCAGATTGCGAAGCTGGAGAAGGAACAATCGAAGTCGACGGCCGCATTGTTGCAACCGCCGTTGGCGCATTTTCAATCAATGACGGAATCGGAACGGTCGTAGCATCAAAGCCAATTGTGACACCCGAAATCGGTGACACCGTTCTTTGTGAAGTTGTCAAACTCAATGAGAAAAATGGTGAAGCACAAGTCATTTGCGTTGAAGGGAAGCCTGGAAGTGTCCTTCCAGAACACCTCTATGGACAATTCCACGTGACCAACATCGTCGACCGCTACATGCACCAGACCGCAGACGCAGTGCGACGCCGCGACGTCTGCCGTGCCGAAGTCAAGGAAACCTCCCCTGTTCTCCGCATCTCGTTCAGAGATCGAGACGACTGTGGCGTGCTCCATGCCATCTGCCCACCTTGTGGCGACACCTTGCTCCCACACCTCGATGGTGACTGGAACGTTCAATGCCCTTCATGTGGATTCCAATCCTACCGTGCCCTTGCGGACAACTACGGTGCTGGATGGGCAGAACTTGAACAAGGCGCAAGCGCCCTCAACAATGCAGGAAAGCGCTGGGGTGCAGCAGCAGAAGCAATGTTCGGTAAAGGGCCTGCAGGCCGAGCCACATTCATCGCAGCCGACGTCCGAGAGGATGGACGGGAGCGCACCTACTTCCGATTCGAAGGCGAAAGCGGTGGAAAAGGTCGCCGACCTCGAAACGCCCCTGGCTGCCGATTGTTTGTCGGTGGATTGCCACGAGAAGTTGGAACTGAAGAACTCAGAGCACTCTTTGCCGAGCATGGCGACATGACCGATTGCATCGTCCTCACAGACGATAACGGTGTGAACCGTGGATTTGGATTCGTCACCTACAGCGAGAAGGCCCAAGCTGACGCAGCAATTGCCAAGTTGGATGGCCACAAAATCAACGGTCGGAAGATCGGCGTTCGTGATGCTGACAGCGACGACAAGAAGAGCAAGCGAGGAAAGCGCAAGGATCCAGAAGGACTCAAACTTTACGTTGGTAACCTGCCATTCAAGGCAACTGAAGAGCAACTCAAAGCCATCTTTGAGGGTGTTGCAACCGTTAATGAATTGGTGATGGCAACCGACAACGCAGGTAAGCCCAAGGGATTCGCTTTCGCTTTCGTCAAGGAAACGGATCAAGGTGAGGCAATCGTCGCAAAACTCAACGGCACAGAACTGTTAGGCCGCAAAATCAAGGTCGATGTTTCGCAGGGCGGCAAGAAGGGTGGCAAAGGTGGAAAACCCAACCAATCCGCCGGAAAATCCAACCGTGAAATCCAAGCGATGCGGGAAGAGGAAGAGGATGGCAAGAAGCGCCGCCGACGCCGAGGCCCCAAGAAGGATTGAAGTCCACCTCTGATGAGTTGGTAAATATGGTCGAACAACAAGAGCCTGCTTGGCTTGTCATCGATGGCTATGAGGATGAGCCTGCAGCATTCGGGGTCCCACCGTATGTTGGGTTCCATATTCGCTACCTTTGTGGCGTGCTTGAACAAGCCAAGATCCCGTATGAATACACAACGATTGACGCATGGCGCATGTACCTCAAGCAAGCAGGAGAAGACGCTGTTCGAACGCGTCTGAGCAGCATTGCAGGTTTGGCATGCGTCGCTGGTGCTGTTGTTCCAGGGCGTTACCTTCGAGGAACCCCCATCTCCCTCAAAGAAACTCGAGAAATCATACGAAGCCTTCCCTCTTCGACACCGGCCTTGTTCGGTGGTTGGGCCATCCGTGGCTGGCGTCAACAAGGTTGGGCACCGCTTCAAGCCAACCTGTTTCTCGCCTTACAAGACACCGATGCCACATTGCACGCTTACCTCAAGACTGGCGCATGGTCCCATCAGCGAAGATCGGCTGAGCAGTGGACCGAATGGGCCCAAGCAGGTGCTGGAAGCAAAGCCGTGACAAGCCATCCGGACCTCGGAAATGAGGCAAAACCAGGCCCTCTGACCTATGAAGTCGAAGTCTACCAAGGCTGTGTACGCTACAAGCGTGGGTGTAAGTTCTGCATCGAGCCAAAGAAAGGCGTACCCATCTGGCGAACACCTGAAGACATCATCGAAGAAGTCCGATTGGCTCATGATGCGGGCGTACAACATGTTCGCTTAGGGGGCATGACGGACACCTACACCTACATGGCAGATGGTGTTCGGGAACTGGAATACCCAATTCCAAACCCGGAACCGATTGCTCGACTCCTCTATGGGCTGCGTTACGATGAACGTCTTGGCATCCTTCACACTGACAACGGCACTCCATCCATCATTGCAGAAAACCTTGAACCGTCTGAGGAAATCACCATAACCCTCGTTGAAACGCTTTCTGATGGCGCTTCGCCTTCGTTTGTCCCCGAATCCGCAGACCCATCCGTCCACCACCCCAATTGACGGCATTCCTACCCCCC
>OAPC01000022.1_pt1 | contig 12213 bp, 13 predicted proteins | sample 1516261 | NCBI WGS metagenome assembly OAPC01 (sample SAMEA3275580, study PRJEB22092) | marine metagenome | biome: Surface Water | collected 2014-06-21T10:00:00+00 | depth 0.2 m | reverse complement strand
GCTGGCTTAACAGTTGCCTTCTTAACACGCTTCTTCAATTCTTTAACAGTGCCATCTGCTTTGGTAACAGTAAGAGGTGGTGAGAATGACCCACTCGCGGTACTGTGTTTCATTAGAGCTTCAACCAACTCTGACTTCTTCATCTTTGAATATTGCCGGATCGCATTATCCAGGTTATGCTTTCTAACCAAGGCTTTCAGTTCAGCTACCTTCATTACCTTCAGCTCATCTCGACTTTTGTTGTGTGCATTGACCATTATACTCAATGCACAGAAAGAATTCCTATCCTGTTTAGCTAAAGCATCAACTAAATGTTCCTTGTGCATACGTGAATATCCCTTAATAGCATACGCCAGGTTGTGCCTTCGGACACTTGCTTTGAGTTCAGCTACCTTCATCATTTTCATTATACCTATACTATAAAGTTTTCTTTAGACCCTAATAGTGGTTATTTGAGCAACTTGGCATCGATGACCGCAGCCTTACCTCCCATGACGGCACTGTACACCCTCCCATACCCCCACTGCTCTGGAGAGCTAACGCTTTTCCTAACAGACCCGGGGTTGGTCTTGTATGCACCCTTACCTTTCATGAAGATCTTCTTAATGTTTGACAGCTTATACCCGCTAAGCTTGGCTATCTGAGCCAACGAGTTACTCTGATCCTTCTCCTGTTTGTGCTTCCGATTGAACCTCTGCTTGTACGTGAATGCCATTACCCTTAGGTGAGATAATTACTTTAGGCTTCCTAGATACTAAGATAGTTTTCCTCCAGAGAGGGGCATTTTTGGCTTGCCATATCCTCCTCTGTGGGATAGTCATCTTGTTCCATTCATTGCAGGAATACCTCTTATGTGTATTCACGATCCATCTATCGAGATCCTTAAATCCACAGCAACAAGTGTACATTTGATCTATGCCTAGTTAATCCTGAAAGCCGAAAAGGCTAAACTCATTATATGCTGAGCTATTCATCAAGAAGATCTTCACATGTTTGATATCAGTCCCGGTCATCCTCTGTCTCTCAAGACCCTCATAAGTATACACTAGAGTTGGAAGCTTCTTTACATGGTGCTTGTCTTCATCATACTCCTCGAAGACGATAGGAATCTCACACTCAACCGACTTTGCCCAATCTCTTATGTTTGCCTTAAGATAGCCACATGGCTTGCAGAAGTCAGCACCGATGAGGGTTACTTGAGACATTTAGTCTATATTGAGAGAAATACTTGTTATCTTTCTCTCCATATGTAATTTAACCAGCACCATTATTGCAAAAGATACTAGGTGGTTGAAGGGGGTTAGCACATCGGAAGCCGACAAAAGTCTTTTGGCTCGATCAGAACGGGGGCTTTGGGTCTAACGGTGGGAGCGGATTTGGGGATGGGTACAGGTACGCTTTTAGACTGGCCACACTGCGTACAAACAGATCCTGTAGGTAGTTGAGTTGGTTCCATGGGAGCATTACATTCATCATACATTTTACTATAGTTCCTTTTCATCCTCTAATATCTCATCGATGTCGTAAAACCTAACTTTCTTCTTATGGTTAGCCGGGAAGTCTATTCGCCTAGTGCTATCATCTATAATGATATGGACATCACGGATCCTAGCATGCATGCAGTGGCTGGTGCGGTCTTCTATTCGGTTCTCTCTATCACCGAATGCATTTCCATGAATATGAGTACTAGGCACTCTACTCCTAACCACCCTGCGATCTTTCCCATATCGTGAGGTACAGGTCATCTTGCTCTTTCTATCATACCAGCAGTTAGGACACTCGTACTCGATAGTCGTAGGTGTTATGACTGTAGCATGAACATCCATATCTATCTAGTAGAGAGAAATTACACATACTGAATTCTCCACTTGCCACCTCCCATAACAGTAAGACTCTTAGAGACTTCAGCAAAGCATGTCAGATCAATAGCAACGCCAGTGCCACCTTGCCCGATAATGTTTGGTGCTTGGAAACGCCCGGTTCGCTGGTATTCAATGATCAGGTTATCAACTCGACTTTCCATATTGAATGAGCAGTAGCTCTGCTGTCCTGTAGTGGCAGCATGCCGTGGTGCTGTACCCACGGTTAAGATAGACGGTTCAGTTGGTGCTACGCCAGCAGGTGCGTTTTCGGCATCGTCCCGGGCGGCATCCAGACCGACCGACTGGACAGCACCGTATGCTGGAGCATTGATCTCACCCCAAACATCAGACGTTCCCATTGCCATCTGAGCAGGGGTAGTGTAACCTCGTCCACCAAGCAGAGACCGACCATTTACCCTAAGGTTGATCTGTTCCTTATTCATCGAGAGAGAGCCATTTGCACCGAAACCCTGTACATTAGTGCCAACAACATTCAGAGCCTTGTTCTGTGGAGACTTCTTGATCATCATCCTCTTAACGTATTTGCCAAGGAAGCCTGCCGATTGAAGAGCTACGATCTGTGTATTCTCTGCCCGTAAAGCAACCGTTGATCCGTCGTTGTCTGTATCACTAATAGCCTTTACCCCGATTTGATCCATCTCGACAGCATCCCAAAAGACAGGTGACGACATAAGCTGCTTATCCAATGTTTGAATGAGAGCTTGATCAGTGATCTCGTCGGCCATTAGGATCGGTACTAGTGGACTCGCTGCCCTGTTATCCTGTACAAGCATTCGTGCTTGGTCAGTCTCGTATTCAATTACTATTCGGAGATTCTTAAAGATAGCAGTAGAGAGATGGGTCATAGATCCCAAGATAGGGAATACCTCACGGAGGTCAAGAGTCCCGGTATGGATGTGCTGGTTATTCACGAGACCTGCAGCATTGGTAGCATACTTTCGGAAAGGGAGCGGCACAACGGTCTCCATAGACGTACTCGATGTGAAACCTCTTCCAGAGCCACCCTCAAGCGGCTGTTTGATGTATGCAGCATCAGCATTAGGTCGGAAAAAGCTTCTGAAAGTAAGCCAGCTGTTGACCTGTCTCAGGCTATCGATCTCTTCTTCTCCATCGAGCAGGGTGATCCGGGCAATACTACCTGCAACACCGCATCCCAGAGCATACTCTGTTGTTGTATTTGCCTGGACGCCTAGGTTGCCGAGACGTAAATTTGGAAGGTAGGCTTGGTCAGTAAGTCCCAGAGAGAAAGTACAACGACGTGAAGAATGAAAGACCGGGTCAATCGTTGCTGTTGAAACGCTAGTTGAGTACAAGGACATTATGACTTATGATTAGATTACATTTGTGCTTTTTTTTTGTTGATATAGATTAATGCGTAACCAGAGCTTTATAATCGATCAAAATGAGGCGACATGGTTTTTGGTTGGATGTAGCACTATCTTTGTATTTACTATACTGTGTTGCCTTCGGCGTTGCTAAGTCGTATACATCTAGCCGTCCTTTGATGCCTAAGCATGTTACCAGCAGTCCTTATCATACCGCACCTGTCGCAAGCGATCTTTAGAGCATTCTTGGCTAGAACTGAATGCTTCCTAGATTGATACCACTTTGCCGCTAATCCAGGATTTTTTTCGTGGTATTGACGATAGTACTCCTGCTGTTCTTTCTTATGGGAATTATAGTACTTTGAATGCCGTGCCTTAGCTCTTGTCTCTTCTTCTTCTACAGTTAACGAAGGACGCTTAATATTGACAGTGTCTAATTTACGGATCCAACGTGCTTCAGCCAGGGGGTCATTCGTCTCCTCGAGTAATTCAATGGTACAGTCGCCTAACCATAATAGTCCAAATGACGAACACCATTTTCCTTTCACATCATTCCATTCACGGAAATGTCCACGATGTCGCTGTAATCGTTCCCTAATAGTCTTTGTTGTCTTTCCGACATAGCACTTCTTAGAGTGGGGAGTGATGATTTTATAGATCAACATATTGCTTATTGCTAGGAATATATTGGTACTTCAATTTTTGCAAATCATCTTATCTCTCCAGAGTAAATAATGAACATCACAGACTTTGACGATGATACCGCTGTAATGATCTCGGAAGCTGCACAAGCCGCTGTTGCCCTGATGCCTGAGACAGAACAGGGTACCGAGATAGGGTTGGTTGTTGGTGGTATAGCCGCTGCTCTATGTAGTGTCATCTATGCTAGCAAGCACATCAAAAGCTCCTCATGTTGGGGCTTTAAATGTAAACAAGACGTCGAGTCACATACTCCTGTAGTCATCTGTCGGGATGGTACACCTGCCGTTCGTATGCAGTCGGAGGTCTAGGCTGACTTCATCAATACAGTGAGGTTAGCCATGCCATCAATCTGGACTGGATCATAGGTAGACGTAAGAATACGACACTTGAGAGACCTAGTAATCATATCATTCCTATTTGCTAGATCAATGAAGTTGAGAGAACTAGGCTCATAAGCGATCCGGGTAACAGTGCTACCTGGGACAAGGTCTTCTTTGACGGGTATTGTTGCTAGGATATCCCGTCGAGAACCACCTGAGTTGGCATTTCGAGCATTGGCATCAAACCTACTATACGTATCGTAACTGTTCAGTGGGACGTTGTCAAACAAGATGATGTAGTTCTTGGCACTCACGCTGAACTCGGCACGCTTAGGAGCCAGTAGTTGATAGAAGCTTGATGCGAGCAGACTGTTTCCCTGCACTCGGGTTGTTCTCGATGCATAATTGAAGAAAGAAGCTACCTCTTTGGTCTTCCATTCTACTGACCCTGACCGATCCTCAAAAGCAATATCTGGTGGTTGGAAAGGATTCGTACTTCTCCATCCTCCTCTTATAACTGTATCTATTGTAGAAATTTGCCCAGCACCATCAGCACCACCTTCAGCTTGAGTAAACTCATACGAGTCCAAATCAGCCTCAACCATATCTAGCTTAGTATCAGTCACAGGTCGGTGGAAGGCAACAAAGTAGTACCAATCAGCATCCTGCCTTACTGGTGGTGCTGGGTCAACATTGCTACTCCTAATACCACCTACTTGATGTCCTTCTATAACGATTTGTGTTTCAGGGTTTACAGGTGGATGTCTATCGTTGTATGTTCCATCGATTCTGATCTCTAGAACATCGTTATTGTTCTCTGCTGCTGTTGGTCTTTGTACATTAAGAGGAGTGAATGGTGTAACGCCATCTGTTCGTGTCATAGGTTTGAATAGACCACCAGTACCAACCTTGCTTTCATAAGCATTTGCAGTACCCATGCACCGAAGACCGTAGTGGATATTATTCTCAGCAATGGTACCTTGTTCCAACACTGTCTTATCGAGAACTAAACCCATACTGAATGAGACGGTATTTGTACCATCAGTTATTTCAGCAGCACGAACCCTAATGCATCCCGTACCCTTATTCATCCGGACTTTGCCCCATACATACGACGAGTTGTAATCGGCTGTATTTCCATATGTTGGAGGGTTTGCTATAGTTGGTCTTGCGATATAGTCTAATGCTCCAGCATTGCCAGCAGCATCGTCTTCACCAGTTACTATTGGTGCTTCTCCTGCAGAACCCGCATAAACGGTAGTATCAGCCGCTGCACTTGATGCTGCCCAAATACTATCGGAAATTTTGCAGGGAGACTGTGTCTTACATTGGACATCAGCATGACCATCGCTATCCAGCTGCATGTTCCATTGTGCACCCTTGTTAATCGAGTATATATGGCCATCTGCTGTTACAACATTCCGATCTGTCTTTGACATACTTACAACAGAGTTCATGTTCTCAGCAATATCTGCCATCAAGCTTTCACCATCGGTAACCTGGGTGAAAGTTCCGGTTGGGATACGTGTCCTCCAGTTATTGATCACTGACCCACCTGGAGAATAGCCTTCGTCTAGAAGTCCAAACTTGACCTCACGGTTAGCATCATTGACAACGAGTTGCCTACTTTGCCTATCAAATGCTGCACTCTGGAGGGCGAGAGAAGTGCCAGCTGGTATCTGAATATCTTCGTCCATTAATGTCGAGAACACACCGTCATTAGATTGAGAGGTAAGCCGAAATAGACGTTGCGAATCATTAGTATGCATACTTATGCTTAGTAATGAGAAGATCTTTTCAGTTATTTTAGGCAGTCAAGTGGAGATTGTATTGGGTGGCATCTGGTTTATCAGTCTTGGTCATGTAGCAAAGCTTTTCAACACAGAACCCGGATTGGAGTGATTCTGAGTTGGTCTGCAAAACAAAGAACTGGATATGATCCGTTCCTAAGACCGCTGGGCCGGTGAGAGTCTGTCCTAGATGGATAACCCTGGCTCCATTGAGTTGCTCTGCTGGGGGATGGTGGTTGCCTGTGAAGATACATATCCTTTCTCCTGGACGAATCAAATCTCTCTGAATAGGGATGTGGTGATCAACCTTAGACCGATACCAGCTAGCATCGCTACCATCTCCTTGGGCTTTGGTATACATCGTTAGCCAAGGAAGACCTTCTGCTGTTCCATTATAGTGATCTATCGAGAGAATAGCATACATGCAGTTATAGTGACTGACTGGCAGTATTTCTGTTGTAGGGACGCCAAAGAACCAGTTGATCTTGCCTACAGTTGGTGGGTCTGCTAAGTCCTTCACATAAGCCCACCCAGTCCTGCCATTTACGTCAGCTATTGGGGCTGTTTCAGCACCTGAAATCATCATAGCACCTGGTGTACCTACCTTAGCATATGCGGCTCCAAATTGTGAGGGTGTTGTTGCGATCTGCTTATCGTCGGACATTATGCCTTAGCTTGAGAAGATATCTTTGCATGACTTTTTAGAGAGAAAGCAGAGTGGAGAAGTAACTGTAAGCATTCATTGGAGCTGATGTGATCGTGGTAGAATCAATGACCAGCCGCATGGAGAACAGCTGCTGGGAGAGATCCAAATATTCATTGAATGGGATACCAACCAGGAAAGCACTGTTAGCTGCTAGGTTCTGAACAGATACATTAGTGTGACCGCTGTCAGACAGAGCATCGATGCCCCGCTGAATGGAATCCCCCTTATCACGAATAACATAAGTGACATTTTGGCTCGTGGAGTTAGCAAAGAGGTACTCAGTGCTAATGTAATTTGGAAGGCTCTCGAGAGCCAGCGAGTTCTTTGAAGCCTCACCCTCATTGCTCTGGGTTGAGAAAGAAATAGCGACACCATTGACCCGGGAGCTAGGGACACGGGACACCAGGGAACTTGCGGTGGACTGCACAGAGTTGACGGTACTAACATAAGACCTCATCAGCTGTGGGGTCATAACACCATCATCAGGGATAGTGACATATCGGCAAGCAAGGTTGCTAAGAGAGTAAGAGGAACCAGCGTCTCCTGCAAGAGCAAGTCCGAACACCGCGTTAAGATTGCTAGAGAGAATAGTGCTGACCCGGATAAAACCCATCTTATCAAACGAGTACATACCACCCTGGCTTCGGTTGAAGCAGACCATTGGCTTGATAGTGAAAGATGGTGGGGTACTGGTCATCGGTGGCTGATCCTGGAGAGTGTTTGATCGTTCAACAATTGGTTGGAGAGCATAGTGTCCATTTGCCACTTTGCCGCCTGCCCGCAATTCTGCACCCATCCGAAGGGTGTTAAGGTCGTCTTGGGAAAAGCCAGCTCGCGACATCATATTAACCATCCTAGGATAGTTTTGGAGGTTCTCCATTTGTCCCTTGGATTCAACCTCAGTCGAGAACTGATCAAAAAAGGCATGAGCCCCAACGAAACAGTCAAGCTGTGTCCTAGAAGCTTTAGTAACAGCCGCTCCAGTTGAATCAAGTACCGTCACATCTCCTTCAATCCTGATAGAACCAGAGAGAAGCTTACGTGCTGGAACTTGCAAAAGGAAGTCAACCGTTTGGTTAGGGCTGTAGCTTTCAGAAGCTGCCGAAGGCAATACTCGATGGTGGAGGATGGCTTGGGGGGCTGACATGTTATATCATCTACTAAGAGGAAATTTCAATACTTTTTTCATTTGTAGTAATTGATGCGTTCAAAGGGCATTAAGAAAACTATATACTATAGGTATAATGGAAACTTTCACGCTTATTGAAAAACCAAATACCTCCGCACTCAGTTGGGTTGCACAACATCCTGAAATTTGGCATGAAGATGTTGAGCCGCTACGTCAATACGCAAGGCAATGTTTGGAGAGCAGTGGCAAGTTGGAAGTTGAGTATAAGCGGAAAGGACTTGGCAGGTTTTACGCCGCAGATACTCATCTGAAATCATGCACCACACAGTGGAGAAAGGTTAGGTCAACACTGTTTCATGAAGATCATATCGATGTTGATATTATTAGTTGTCATCCCCGGATCTGTCGTGAGCTACTCATCAGGGCAAGTATTGATGTTCCATTGGCTTTAGAATCTTTTTGCGTAGATAAGGATGCATGGGTCACTACTCAGAAACTAACAAGGGATCAAGCGAAAGCCCTCTTCTGTGCTCTCATTAATGGTGGTAGTCTTGGATCAGCTGAGATTCGGAAAAGCTTGGACATCCCTCAGAACTGGATACCGTGCAATATCTGGAATGACACCGCAGAAGCTCTAACAATCTCTATGACTGAACTCTTTCAGCACCCTGAAACAAAGGTTCTGCTTGGCAGAATTGCAGAAGCAAGACCTGAGGTGGAAGTTGGTACTATGCATAAGTCTCTTGCCCATGTTTACCAGTACTATGAAACAGAGCATATGATCAGAGTAATGTCCTTTCTTCAGAAGGCAAAGGTTGTGTTCTCTGCATATTGCTATGATGGGTGTGTTATCGATAAGAGTCATCTCCCTATAATCAAACGATGGATCAAGTCAGAGTGTAAATTGCCATCAAAGAATGACCCGGATAATTGGGCTGCCGTACTCCAGTTCAAGGTCAAAGACTTTGGGGAGCTTCTGGAAGAACCGAAATACAACTTCAGTGACCAAGAGTTCATGCGTATTGCTAAACCTGAGACCGACGACGAGGCTGGATGCAAAGCGGTTTTGTCAAAGCTCAAACTGTACTTTGAGCGATTCTGGTGCTTGGTTGATGAGTCACAAGAGCTCGTAAAACAAACAGGCTCAGGTCAGTACATCCGGTACAAAAACAGTACCAGTAAATCAGCCACCGAGGCTCTGCAGTATCCTGTCTGGATTAGAGAGGGTAAGGAAAGCGGTAGAGTCGGGTTCAAGCCATGGCTTAATTACTGGATGAAAGACTGCACCAAGCGTAAGGTTGATGGCTGGGACTATGCACCTACTCCTAGGATTTGCAAGCCAAATCATCTCGATCTCTGGAGTGGCTTTACCATAGCCAAGCATCCACAATCATCAATTGAGCTTGACACTTCTATCATTCATGACCATCTCAAATACCTATGCGAAGATAGTACGGAAGGGCTTGAGTATATCCTTAACTGGTTAGCATTTATCATGCAGAAACCCGGCATCCCGACTGGGGTAGCTGTTACCTTCTCTGGCGTACAGGGTTGCGGGAAATCAGAATTTTGGATCACACTCATGAGGGCACTAATGGGTACTGATAAGACTATGGTCACAGCAAGCTGGGATAATGTCTTTGGACGATTCAATAGTCGTGCTGGAAAGAGCTTCATCCTCTGTGATGAGATGGATGGCTTTGATAGCCACAAGGGTGCCAATGCGATGAAAGAAGCTATCACCGAGACTACATGCAACAGCGAGAAGAAAGGTAAGGACACCATCACGCTACCAGCCGCATGCAACTACATTATCGCTACCAACTCGGTTGGCAATATCCTGAAGATTGAGAGTTCAGATAGACGATACCTACCGTTCCGGATTGAACAGGTAAAGGAACGAAGCCATTATGATCAACTGTTTGCTGCTATAGGAGATAAGTCAATTGTGAGGCGTTTCTATGATGAGCTTATGGGTAGAGACATTGTAGGGTTTCAACCACAGCGTGACAGGGTCATTACAGAGTCGTACCAAGAGCTGAAAGAAGTGAACATTTCTCTTGATCAGCTTTTCGTTGATGCATGGAGATCCTTACAAATCACTGAGCTGAATGACCACACGTGGTACTCGTCAAGTGCGATTTACAACGCTTTTAGAAAGTGGTGTACTGAAGAGGAACACATACCAAGTGATAGGATTATGGCTAAGAGGTCTTTCTGTATGCGACTGAGTAGCCTTGTAAAGCTAGTAGAAGGTATCGATAAGGAGAAGCATGGGGCTATCCAAGGGTATACTGTATGGGATGACTTCTTTCATACCTAGGTCAACCAACCAACCAACCTCACCATCCTCAAATAGGTTGGTGAAATTAATCAGCGGGTAGTTGGGAGAAATGACTGCATTTATGGTCTCAGTGCTTTACCCTCACCAACCTCACCAACCAACCAACCTTATTTAAGAAGTTATAAAAAAAAAATAGTAAAATAGGGTAATTATAAAAGGAGTGAAAAAGGTGGTTGGTGGTTGGTTGGTTGGTTGACAATCCGCCCGGATCCCTCCCCGATGCATTATTACTACAAGTTATACAAAATCTGTAGTGATATCTTTACAAACCCCTCATCATCCGGATCAGATCCCGTCCAGTCGGTAAGGAAGGTGGTGGTGCTATTTTTGGTTTGGCAGCTTCCCGTGCAGCGGCTTCTTCAGCCCGCTTGTCATCAGCAGCTTTCTGCTCAGCCTTGATCGCTGCCTTCCTGGCTTTGCTCGCTGCCCTTTCGGTCTTGAGTTCATCGAGTTCTAACCTAAGCTGCTTTGCGAGTGCTTTCGCTTCCGCAGCCTCAGCCCGTGCATGCTTACCAGCTTCTCGGCTCTCTTTCCTGGATTCTGCTTCAGCGATCCGTATCTTGGCAACCTCGAGAGCTTCTTCCTCTTTCTCACTCTCCTCCAGGGTCTTGGCCTTTTTAAAAGTTCCCTTGGCTTTGGCAGCCTTTCTCCGGTTCGCTAGAGATGTCTCCCTGCCCCGCTTGAGCTGTTCCCTAAGTTGTTGCTTTCGTTCCTCAGACATAGGCTTCCGTGCTTTCTTAGCCTTTTTTGGAGGCTCAGGCTCTGCCTCTACCTCAGGCTCTACCTCTTCGGCAGGCTCATCAGCCGGCTCTACCTCAAGGCTAACTGGTTGTTCAAAGATGGGTTGTTCTCCACTATCACTCATTAGTGTTAGTCGAGATATTACTACAAATACTTTTCATTTATACAGATCCTCAGCTTCCTGAAGCAAGTTCCTAAGGAGTTGGGTGTACAGGGGTACATGGTTGGCATCTAAGTGGAAACGGTTAGCGACAAAGGTAAGGAGACCTGTCTGAAGAGCATCTTCCGGATCTCCATTATCGATATACCACGAGTCCTCACATGTACAACAGAAATCATCTTCCTCCATGTCGGTCTCGCTCTCACTGTCAGTAGGTGGGTGATAGGTTGGATCATCTTCTTCCGAATCGTAAGAGGTCATTCTTTTTCTTTGTCGAGAGAATAACTGAATGAATATTCCGTTCGTGTCTTAACCTTCCGCTTTTTAAAATAGCCAGTAGCAAAAACCTGCTGCCAGAGTTTGCGTATAACATCAGAATCTTTCTTACCAGTAGCGTAACGAATTGTCTTTGACCATGTCTTATAACCGCAGAACCCCCACCGTTCAGAGCCTCTTGCCTGCAGATACAATATAACGAACTTGACTTCATCAGTAATAGGAATGGTAGCTCGTTGCATTTACTATCTCTAGAGACTATAGAATCGGTATATTAACGCCAAATTGAAATAGATATATTTGATGCTGGATATGTACATCATGCCCTCAAATACAACTGAGTACGCTAGATCATATCGTCTTGCAAATAAGGAGAAAGCAGCTGAGTACGACAGAGTGTATAAGCTTGAGAACCATGAATCGGTAATGATTAAACAATGGAGAAATCGGGGTCATTTCATTCCCGAAGGAACAGAGCATGATGCCTATGTCCGATTCAGAGACACAACCCATTGTGAATTCTGCAACTGGGAACTAGTGTCAGGTGGCAGGACTAGAAGCAATACCAAGGTCAGACACCATGATCATACCATCGAGGGTGAAGACAATTTCATTGCTGTCGTTTGTCATATCTGCAATACGCGAGAGAGATGCGACAATACGTCTGGTGAGCCTAACATTGCTTACCATAAAGCACGAGGTAAATGGATGGTTCACGTCACGTGTTTCGGCAAGAAGTATCAAAAGAGTGGCTTCAAAACGTTTGAGGAAGCACTAACCCATAAGGCAGAATGGTTCTCTCTCAATAGCCCCCAAGCTTTCCACGACCCTTCTTGG
>OAPC01000011.1_pt1 | contig 16460 bp, 8 predicted proteins | sample 1516261 | NCBI WGS metagenome assembly OAPC01 (sample SAMEA3275580, study PRJEB22092) | marine metagenome | biome: Surface Water | collected 2014-06-21T10:00:00+00 | depth 0.2 m | reverse complement strand
TGCGAACAAAGGACCCGTGAGCAAGGTGGTCTCCAACCCGTCCCCAGCCATTGACCTTCCAGAGGAAAGCGACAGCGAGGACGAACTTGCTGATGATTTGGATGATTTCTTTTCAGACCTTGACGGCGACGCCGCGCCTGATGAATTTGACGATATGTTCTCAGATTTGTAACCTTGGACGGCGAATGAAACAGGGTCGCAGATTAGCGGTTTTACCCTTAAGCACATAGGGAACCATCATAGGTTAGGTGTGCCGGCCAACACCTACCCATTGGGTAGGTGCTGTTATGCTACAATTGCAAGGAAAGACCGCCTTTGTCTTCGGCGTCGCCAGTGAAGACTCGATTGCTTGGGCTATTTGTCAACAATTAGCGGCTGCAGGTGTCACGCTTTACCTCGGTTATCAGAAGCGTTTCATGAGCCGTATTTTCCAACTCAAGGACAAGTTGCCACAGATCGGGGGGTTCTATCCTCTGGATGTGGCAGAGGATGCTACAACGGCGGAATTTTTCACTGCTTTTGCCGCAGAACATCCTGGACTGAAGGCAGACATCATGATTCATGCCATCGGTTTTGCACCACGAAGTTGCTTTGACCGCCCGATTCTCTTCGTTGAAGACCAAGACATCAACACTGCAATGACAATTTCAGCAAATTCACTCCAACGTTGTTTGAAGCACGCACTTCCATACCTCAATCCCGGTTCTTCAACAGTGACGCTTACCTACGCTGCTTCAACTCGATTTGTCCCTAATTACGGCATCATGTCGATGGCGAAAGCAGCCCTTGAGTGCTGGACGCGGGAATTAGCATGTCACCTTGGGCCAGAAGGTCACAGGGTGAACGCCATCTCTTCGGGGCCAATTCGAACCATCGCAGCAGGCGGTATTCCCGGTTTCGATAAAATTCTCGATCACGTCGAAGCGAACGCTCCCTTGCGCCGAAACGTCAACCAAACCGATGTTGCAGGGGCCACTCTGTGGCTTGCCAGTCCGCTTGCCAGCGGCGTCACAGGACAATGCATCTATGTTGATGGTGGCTATTCAATCACCATGGTGCCGCAGAGCATTATGGAGCAATGAGGTGGGAACATGACGATCAAAACAGCCGATGGGAAACCCTGCGAAGGTTTGGACCAAGGTCCATTCGAACCGATTGCGGTCATTGGGTTGGCTGCTTTGATGCCCGATGCACCGAGCATCGATGCTTTCTGGCAGAACATCATTGACTCGAAGGTTAGCATTCGTGACATACAAGAAGGCCGTTGGCCAGGTCCAATCAGTCATTTTTACCGGAAAGGCGGGCCCGGAGAAAGTCAAGAAGGATTTACTTATTCCAAAATCGGAGCCCTCGTTGAAGGCTTTGAGTTCGATTGGCGCCGATGGCGCCAACCTCCGGGTACGTTGCCTCAAATCGATCCATGCCAACTTTGGGCTGTTGCCGTTGCTGCGGATGCGATTGAACAAGCGGGCTATGATGGTGATTCCAAGGACATTGACCGTACGAGGTGCGGCGTGGTGTTCGCCAACGCTCTCGGCGGCGAAAACCGAAATCTATCCAACATCCGTGTGTGGTCCAATCATACTTCTGAAGTGGCAAAGAAGCACGGATTGCCGACAGGCAGCCTCGAGGCCTTCACCAGCGAATTGGTCGATGGCGCCCCTCGGATTGATGAAGATACAATGCCCGGTGAATTGGCCAATGTTGTGTCGGGGCGTGTCGCAAATTTGCTTGATTTACAAGGGCCAAACCATGCAATGGATGCTGCATGTGCATCCTCGATGGCAGCGGTCTTAGACGCATGTCGCTTGCTTCAAACTCGCCAAGTCGACGTCATGCTGGCTGGAGCTACCGACCGAACGATGGATCCTGCCACCTTCTCCAAATTCAGCGCCATTGGTGCTTTGTCTCCGACCCACTCGACACCTTTCGATGCAAAGGCCAATGGTTTCGTCATGGGCGAGGGCGCTGGCGTGCTGTTGCTTAAGCGATTAAGCGACGCCATCAACGATGGTGATGAAGTTCATGCTGTGATTCGTGGGATCGGTGGCTCCTCCGATGGACGAGGAAAAGGCATCACTGCTCCGTCCCAACGCGGTCAAGTTCAGGCAATCGCCCGTGCGTACAACCAGGCTGGCTACCCCGCCAGCACCGTGGAATTAGTTGAAGCACACGGAACATCGACGAAAGTGGGTGATGCAACTGAGCTTTCGACGCTCTCTTTGCTTTGGGACGATTTGCCACAAGGCGACCATGTTGCAGTCGGCTCAATTAAATCTCAAATTGGTCACTTGAAGGCCGCAGCAGGTATTGCTGGAATCATGAAGAGCGTTATGGCGCTTCATCACCGCACAATCCCTCCATCAGCAGGCTTTGAAACACCAAATCCAACCGTCGAATGGAATGAAATCCCATTCTTCGTACCAACCGAAGCACGGGAATGGCCCAAACCAGAGGGCCATCCACGACGGGCGGGAATCTCTGCCTTTGGTTTCGGTGGAACCAATTTCCACGTTGCGTTAGAAGGGTACGAACCCGCCTATCACCAACCTTTAGCAGCCTCTTGGGACCAACGATGGGATGCTTACTCTGGCGAGAACACAACCTCCAAGAAAGCACCATCCGCTCCTTCCATCCACGATGCATCTGCGGTGCCAAGCATGACCCATGACGAATTGAAAGCCATCGAAGGCGGCATGATGTTGCTGTCTTCCTCCACGTTGGACGCACTCAAGGTCACCCTTCAATCCGTAAACTTCCAAGGGCCAACCTTTGATGAAGATCCAAAGGGCATGCGGTTGTCGAAAACCCTGTACGATGCTTCCTCAGAATTTGACGCCTCTGCGCCTGTTCGAATGGCCATCATCGCCACATCATGGGCAGAATTTTCCAAGCGCTGCGCCCTCGCTCTCAAGGCAATGGACGATCAAGAAAAGTGGGGCTTCTTGCAAGCACAAGGTGTGCTTCTCACCAACGATGCACCGTTGCATGCAAAGGCGAAAGTCGCTCACATGTACCCCGGTCAAGGCAGCCAATACGTTGGAATGACGCATGATTTGTACCAACGTTACGCCGCCGTTCAACAGGTGTGGGCGCAAGCAGATCAAACCATGACCGAGGTGCTGGATGGTGAAACCTTGTCGAGCTTTGTTCTTCGTTCAAACCTGTCCAAAGAGGAACAAGTAGAAGCAGAGCACAAACTCAAGCAGACAGAATACACTCAACCGGCGATGCTCACTGCTGATTTGGCGATTGAACGAGCACTGAACGATCACGGACTCCATCCTGACATGGTCGCAGGGCATTCACTTGGCGAATACGCAGCACTGATGGCGTCGGGCATCCTCGATATGGACGGTGCATTGCGGGCAGCAGCCGCTCGAGGCACCGAAATGGGCGCCGTAGAAATCGACGATAAGGGTTTGATGGCAAGCGTTAGCGCACCTTATCCAGAGGTTGAAGCCATCATCACTGCCATCGATGGTTATGTGATTGCAGCCAACAAAAATTCACCGAAAATGACGGTGATTGCTGGAGAAACGGCACCTGTCAAGGAAGCCATGGCCGCTTTCGAGGCAAAAGGGTTCCAATCCATGCCACTCGCTACATCCCATGCATTCCACTCACGAATTGTTGCGCCTGCAAATGAGCCATTGCGCAGGTTCCTCGAAAGCCTTGAGATCCGATGGCCTTCAATTCCAATTACAGCAAATGTTGACGGTGAATTTTACCCGATGAATCCATCAGACTCTGAGGACCTTGATGCTTCTAAAGAAGCAGTGTTGAGTAAATTAGCATTGCAAATGGCCTCCTCCGTCGAGTGGACCACACAAATCCAAACCATGTATGAGGCCGGCGCAAGGGCCTTTGTCGAAGTCGGTCCAAAGCGCGCTTTGAGCATGTTTGCTGTTCAAATTCTCGAAGACCAACCGCATCTTCCAGTCATGACCAACCATCCAAAGCAGGGTGGTATTGCCTCCTTCCTCACAGCTCTGGCAACCATGGCGCTTGCAGGACGGCCAATGCATTGGCCTGCATCAGATTCACCGACCCTCACGGAAGCGTTCAGAGCGGGTCCAATTGAAGCACACCGCTCACAACCCCCCGCTCAAGATTTGAAAACACGCGCTCGCCCCCTTCCATCATCTTCGGCCACGGGTTCCCAACCTGTCCAAGTGGTGCAGGTGTCCACCTCTACAGCAATGGATCCCGAACTCGCAGCACAAAAGGCCAAGGATGCATACCTTGGCGACCGAGTCGCCGCTCTTTGCGGCTATCCTGCTCGATTCTGCCATGGCATGGTGAACCTCCGCCTTGGCCTTGGCATGTCCGAAGCAGCGATTGCCTCACTGTTCCAAACCGTAGCAAGCGAGGCAACCACAGATTCCGAGACGGATGTCAGCGGTGCAACAACCGTCGCTGATGTGGCTCGTTGGATCGTTCAACCTCCATCGGCCTGGGCTCCTAAAACTTCGATGTCACGCATCGCCTCTCACACCACTCAAGGCCAATCTGTTGGCTTGGTTCACGACCCTATGGCTCGACGGCGTGCCGATCCATTCGTTGTGACTGGGGTTTCATTGGGACTGCCTGGTGGCGAACAGGTGTTCAACGAAGACACCTTTGAACGTCTTGTGCGCGGTGAAACATGCATCTCAGAAGTCACCGATGAATACAAGCAACGCTTGCTTGACAAGAACATCGTTCGCCTCATCAAAGGGCGTGATGGCTCTGTGAACATGGACCAGGCCACAACATTTGGCGATATTCCACAGCTTGCTGGTGTCAAAGGAGCGTTTGACTTGGCCGAAGAATTCGGTATTGATCCAAAGGTCATCCTCGCTTGGGACATCACCACGCAACTTGGCATGGCGGCAGGCCTCCTTGCATTACGAGATGCTGCCATTCCGCTCACCCCGGTCGAACAAATCGGAAAGGGCGGCCTGCGTTTGATTCGAAACTGGCAAGTGCCTCAACACACCCGTGATCGCACGGGAATCGTCTTTGCTTCGTGTTTCCCAGGTTTCCAAAAGGCCTTGATGCACGCAAAAACAAACGGAGACGATGGCGAGGGCCGGTTTGATCGTCGCTACTTGTTCCAAACACTCGCGATGGGCCATTCACAATTTGCACAATATTCAGGTATCCGTGGTCCAAACACCATCATCAACCTCGCTTGTGCCTCGGCCACAGCAGCCTTTGGTGTCGCCGAAGATTGGTTGAACGCCGACCGAGTTGACCGCGTGGTCATCATCTCTGCAGACGATGTCACGGGTGACGATTTGTGGGAATGGATTGGTGGAGGCTTTGCAGCTTCAGGTGCAGCGGCTACCAACAATGTGGTTGAAGAGACTGCCCTCCCATTCGATCGACGAAGAAATGGCCTCATCCTTGGAATGGGCGCTGCAGCTTTCGTCGTGGAGCGGAATTCAGAGGCTGAAGAGCGCGGTGTGCAACCGATTGCTGAATTGCTTGGTGCGACCACAGCAAATTCTGCCTTCCACGGAACTCGGTTGGATGTCGACCACGTTGCAGAAACGGTCGACAATTTCGTGACAGAAATGGAACAGCGCTGGAACATCGACCGACACGACATTGCTGCAGATACGGTGTTTTTCTCCCATGAAACATACACGCCCGCTCGTGGAGGTTCAGCCCAGTCAGAAGTACGGGCCTTGCGTGATACATTTACGCACAGCACGGACAAACTTGTTATTGCGAATACCAAAGGTTTCACTGGCCACCCAATGGCTGTTGGAATCGAAGACGCAAGCATGTTCCACGGCATGAAGACTGGACGCATTCCTCCGATTGCAAATCACAAAGAAACCGATCCGGAATTGGGCGATCTCAATCTTTCGATAGGTGGCGATTATCCGAATCTGAAGTATGGATTGAGGTTCGCTGCTGGCTTTGGCTCACAAATGGCTTTGTCACTTGTTCGCCGCTGGCCAGTCAAGGGCGAGCGCATTGATGGTGCCAAGTTCCTTGCTTGGAATCGGAACCTTGCAGGAACAGACGACGTCGTGATGCGTTTGCTTGATCAGAAGCTTGTGGCGTATGTTGATGGTGACAACAATTTGCACGGTGGTGTCCAAGGTGAGCCTTGGCCAATCACTGCTGCTTTTGAGGGCAAACCCTCCGTGGTTACAGCACCCGTCGTGGCGCCAACACCTGCCGCTCCTGTGGCCCCAAAGCCATCTTCTACACCAATTCCAGCACCTGCACCGACGCCTGTCAGCGCGCCAGTCTCCTCTGGTGGCATGGATGCGAACCTCGTTGACACGGTGATCGAAGTCGTTGTCAAGCACACTGGATACCCTGCAGACTTTGTCGAGTTGGACCAAGATCTCGAAGGCGAACTCGGCATTGATACGGTCAAACAAGCCGAGATTATGGCTGACATACGCGAGAAATTCAGTCTTCCTGTTGATGAAGAATTCATTCTATCTGACTACCCTACACTCAACCACATGATCGCCTATATTCAGCGAATGACTGGTGGCGAAGTGGCTGTTGCTGCGCCGGCCGCACCGTCTTCACCTGTTCCGGCCCCACCTGTTCCTGAGCCTGCCACTGCGCCTGCACCAACACCCGCTCCAGTCGCTGCGAGCGCACCAACACCCGCTCCAGTCGCTCCAACAGTGGACGATGCATCGCTCAATGCAACGGTTGTCGAAGTTGTTGTCAAGCACACTGGATATCCAGCAGACTTCATTGAATTGGACCAAGATCTTGAGGGCGAATTGGGCATTGATACGGTCAAACAAGCCGAAATTATGGCTGACATTCGTGAACGCTTCAGTTTGCCATTGGATGAGGATTTCATTCTTTCAGACTACCCGACGTTGAACCATATGATTGGATACATTCAGCGCATGCAAGGAGGCGGCTCTCCTGCTCCAGTGACCCCATCCACGCCTGCTCCTGTGCCAGTGCCAACTTCGCAAACAGCCACTCAGGCCACACCTGCGCCTGCACCTGCGCCAATGGCTTCCAACACTGATGTCGATTCCCAACTGGTTGAAATCGTCGTTAAGCACACGGGTTATCCTGCAGACTTTATCGAAATGGATCAAGATCTCGAAGGGGAATTGGGTATTGACACGGTCAAACAAGCGGAGATCATGGGTGATGTACGCGATGCCTTTTCGCTTCCTTTGGACGAGGACTTTGTTCTCTCTGACCACCCCACATTGAACCACTTCACTGCCTACATTCTTCGGATGAAGGGTGAGGTGGAAGCGCCTGAACCTGTTTCACCTGCCACAACCACAGCAGCACCCGCTTCAACAACCGCAACTCCTTCGACGCCAACCCGACGTTGGCAAATTGAAGTTGAAGCAGCAGAAGGGCTTGGATCTCCACTTTCCTTGGAAGGAACAGCCGTCGTAACAGACGATGGCTGGGGCATTGCAGAAGCGCTCTGTCAGCGCCTTGAAGCGGATGGCATGAGTGCGATACGAGTTGGATTTGAAAGCAACATTCGCGACATGTCAATCCAACACGAAGGGAAGCGCACAGTGTACAGGGCAGATCCTGGTAATCCAGGGCATGTTGCTGCGGTGTGTGAGGCCTTGGGCGAGCACAACGTCACTGCCTTGGTGCACATGGCTCCACTCAAACTGGCCAGTGCTTCATGGTCGGAAGATGCGACTCCTTCGACTCAAATTGCGCTTGCTGCCCAAGGTTACTTTGCACTTCTCAAGGGCCTTGATTCGGGTCTCGCTAACGCTGAGAAAGGCCTCGTAGCCTCTGTTACAGCCCTTGATGGCCGCCATGGGAACATTGGCGAACGATTCAACCCCGTACAATGCGCCGCCTCAGGCGTGACCAAATCCTATGCATTTGAGCAACCACACATCCGTTGCCGTGCACTTGACCTGCACCCTGAGCTCATCTTGGAACCAGAGGCTGCTGCGGATATGATTCACGCAGATCTGTTCGCATTGGAAGGAGAGGTTGAGGTTGGATTGGACCGAGACGGCCGTCGGTGGGGCCTTGTGGCGTTTGCCGAAGACCTTGTCGAAGAACGCCAACCGCTTGCTTCGGACGACACATGGCTTGTTTCGGGGGGTGGCTCAGGTGTCACTGCCGCGTCCATTATTGGTGTTGCCACAGCCTCGAAGAATGCGAACGCACACTTTGCTTTGCTTGGACGTTCCCGGTTGATTGAGCAAACGCAATCATGGGTCTCTTGGAGCCAAGAGGAACTCGAGGCCGAACGAATGGCACTCCGAGAACGCATGGCTTCAGCAAACGATTCTGGAAAAGTGACGATTGTTGAATGGAACAATGCTTGGCAGAAGTTCACCCGGAGCCGGGATGTCTATGTCACCCTTTCTTCCATCCAATCGACGGGGAACAAGGCCACCTACTATCCAGTGGATGTGATGGACAGGGATGGCATGATTGCTGTTGGTGAATCATTAGGTCGTAACATCACCGGTTTGATTCACGGCGCAGGCCTTGAAGATTCGAAACTTGTTGGCCAGAAAGATTCCTCTGTCTTTGACAAGGTTGTCCGTGTGAAAATTGATGGATGGCAATGCATGTTAGCTGCCTGTGTGGCTTCTGGTGCAGAACACCCCAAATTTGCTGCGTGCTTCACAAGCGTTGCAGGTCGATTTGGAAACGGTGGACAAACCGATTATGCGGCGGCAAACAGCGTTCTCGATGCAGAGATGGCTCGCCTCACCGCTTCGGGTGTGTGTCGGGCGGTTGCCATCGGTTGGACCGGCTGGCGCGATGTGGGAATGGCGACCCGCGGTTCAATTGAAGCCGTCTTTGCAGCGGCAGGAATCGACACCCTCTCTGTTGAGCAAGGCGTTGAAATCTTCGTTGATGAAGCCCTTGCTGGAGGAAAACGCCGTGTCATTGGATGCGGTTCGCTTGGGGCAATGGACAAGTTCGACGCGTTCAGAGAAGCACCACTTCGCCTCCCTGCAGAAATGACGGCCTTGATTGCCGATCCTGAGCGATTCCCATTTGTAGACAAAGTCCTCACATTCAGTGAAGGTCAATCATTGGTGACACAGGCCACGCTTTCTGCTACCGACCACCCCTTCCTCGTTGACCATGCCATCGAAGGTGTGCCCTATCACCCGGGTGTGATGGCATTGGAAATGTTTGCAGAATCAGCTCTTCTTTTGCGCCCTTCGACATGCTTGGCAGGATTTGAGTCCGTTGAGTTCGGCCTTCCTGTGAAGTTGCTCAAAGGGCCTATGACGGTTCGAATTCATGCTGAGTACGCTCGGACTGAAGATGATGTGACATGGATTGAATGCCGCCTTGTCTCTGATTTGTCAAATTCTAAGGGTGAAGTGTTTGGTGAACGGGAGCATCACAAGGCCATGGTTCGACTGGTTGAGAAATGCGAAGACATCTGCCCGTTCCTTGAACGGGAAGTCCATGCGTTGCCCAACATTGGTATTCCTGCTCCAGGCGAGGTGATTGAAGGTCCCTCGTTCATCTATCGTCGGTATTTCCACGGGCCACGCTTCCAATCACATGGCGGCGTGTTACGTGGGGTTGGTGATGACGCCATGCCGGGTGCAGACGGGATTGCTTTGATGCGCCACCAATTGCCTAAGTCTGATCAGTTCGCCCACGAAACGGATGGAGAATCGGTGCTGTTGGAGGCCCTTCCAATGTTGATTGAAGCAGGTTTCCAAAACGCAGGTCTCGTCGCAATGGAGGCAGAAGGCTTCTCTTCGCTTCCAATCGGTATTGAATGGTCCTCCATGCTGCGAGTCCCTGAGCGAGATGAAGAACTTCGAATGCGCAGCCTTCTATCGGCCGTTGAAGACGCTGGTATCACCGTTCACGATGTGGTCATCGTTGGTGAGGATGACGCTCCTGTGCTTGCCCTCAAAGGCTTGCGACTCAAGGGCATGGCGCCAGTCTCGGATTCAGACGCATTCCAGTTAGATCGTTGACGGGGTTTCATGATGTCAGTGGAAGAGCTTCACCCGCCGGGTGTTGATCATCCACGCATGCTTCTCCTTCGCATGCCAGTGCGCTCCTTTTCGATTGACGAGGTGGTGTTAGCGAACGCCGATGAAGTGGCTACTTTTGCGGTTCAGAAACGCCGTGATGAGCACCTCTCTGGCCGTTGGCTGTTGGGGCAAGCCGTTGAGTCTTGGGGGTTGGAACGTTCAGGTTTAATGGTTCAGCGAACTGAACATCGAGCACCTTACCTGCGTCACATACCTGGTTTGTGGAGAAACACGCCTTTGCCTTCAATTAGCATCGGGCACGCCTCTGGTTGGGCCTATGTGGCGCTCATTGAGCATGGATGGCGGATTGGATTCGATGCGGAATCTGCGAACCGAGGGTTGCAAGAGAATGCCTTCAACATGATGTGCAAAGGCGAAGAGTTGCTTGCGTTGCAGAACGCACCATCGCACGCAATTGAACTCTGGGTCGCCAAGGAATCGGTGCAGAAAGCATTGGGGTTGGGCATGCATCTTAATCCACGCGATATTGGAATTCCAATTGGAGTCTCACATTCAAATATTTCAATTGGAAATTCAAATTTGCAATTGGTTAATTGGGTTCATGACTCCATGCAAATGAGCCTCGCTTGGGGCCAATTCTCGCTGTCAATCCGAACCCCTGAAGATGCACTTCTCGACGCAACCCGGGCAGCGATGCAAAAAGGCGATTGGGGCGTTGGGTGCAAGACCACTCGTGGGAATTGCTGATCAGCGCCAGAAGGCGTAACTTTCTCGACTTGATTCCCATGGAAGACCGAGTTGGATGCCGACTTCTGTTAAGATAACGTAATTGAAAAGCATGTAGCTGATGTAAGTCACTCCAAGAACCAGAAGGGAGATGTTGATGATTTTCCGGCGTTCTCGCTTGGCTTGGTCGAGCGTGCAGATGCCTTGATTTCTGAAATAGAACACTAAGCCAGTTCCTACGCTGGCGAGGGCAACCAGGCCCATGAGCGGCCTAAACCATGCGTATCCGTCTTCACCCCAGTACAAGGTGTCTGAAATGACCGCTCCTGTCGACACGGTAGCGAGGCCAAACATCACCAAGACGACTGAGGGGAGGCAACACATCGATGCGATCAGGGTTGAACTTGCAATGACCTTCCAAAGCGACCGCAAGGGGTTGTCTTTGGTTGTGGCGTACGCATCATTCATGTCTCAGATGTTGTGGCTGTGCTTTTGAACTGCTGTTTTGGTTCTCAAGCAAGGTTACGAATTTCAGGGGTCTGATCGGCGACAATGAATTCGAGCATGGCAGCCCACATAACAAACTGAATCGACTTCTCGAGTTCTGCCTGTCCGCCAACGGAACTGATCATGTTGTCGAGGGTGTCGTTAGGTGAGTGGTAGGCGTCATAGTCATCGTCGTATGCGCCAAGGTGGAAAATGGTCTGTGCGCCTTTATCTCGGAATGTTACGTGGTCCGACCGGCCGAATGTGTCTTCATGGACATCCATGACCAAGTTGTCGTGTTCATCCCAATGTTGGTCGCATCCCGCACCGTATGTGCCGTCGATTCGCAAATCCATCGGGGCTTTGAGGATGTTCCTGTGCACATGGTCCATCACTTCTGTGATTGGTAGTTCGTCAACTGAGGGGTCGTTGTCTGGTCCTGACCATGCGTGGTATGGGAACGGCTCGCCAGTGTCTTTCAACGCTGGCCATGAAACGCCCATCATATCCATGTTGATGTAGAATCGAAGTTCCTTGTCTTGTGGAAGGCAGTAATCACAATCATTGTTTGCGAATGCATTGGAGCCGCGAAGACCTTCTTCTTCAGACGACCAAAGAGCGAGGAATGTGTCGCATTCAAATTCAAGGTCAACAAATGCCTTGGCGTAGAGCATCATTGCCACAGTTCCAGCCGTGTTGTCATAGGCGCCTTCGTAGGTTCCTCCAGCAGGCGGTGATGCCGGTGGTGCGATGTCCATGTGCGCTCCCATGCCTTGAACGCAAGCGTTTGAACGCCCTTCCTTCCAAGCGATGATGTTCAATGATTCAGGCTGTGTTGGGTTGAGGTGATCGGTGACTCGCATGATGTGGGTTTCGTATCCAAGGCCTTCGAAGTGACCGTGGAAGAAGCTAGCAGCTCGCTCAAAGGCTGGGTTTGGGGACCCCATCCATCGATTGATGTAGCCACCGCACTCTGTCGAATCTGAGCACACGCTCAGAATGAATTCCATCTTGTCAAACCACTCTTGACCGTTTACGATGGCCGTTCCGTTTTCCACAACGAGATCAATGGTCGCTCCGCTTCCGTCCGCATACACGATGTTCAGAACAGTTGATTCAACATAGGGCGTCGTGAGGATTTTCCCGTTGAGAATTTCATCTCCTTGCACCTGAACAACGCCAAGAGGCACGATGCTGTTGTTCACAAACAGCATGACATCCTGTTGGACCACGAGGCGTGTGCCTTCGCCTTCGAGCGTGAAGGTATGCCACTCACCAGCTCGAAGTGGTAGGTCGCCTGCTGGCTGGAAATCGATCTTGAGGACATCACCTTTTGAATCGCCCTCGTTTTCTGCTTCGCCAAAACAACCGGCAAGCGGTGCGAGCATCATTAATGCAATCAGGCCAAAGGCTCGAACGGAGTTTTTCATGTTGGTCCCCGTTTTTGGGGCAACCTCTCCCCCTCTTATGGGTTCGCTTTCCGTGGAATTGTCGCCTCATGAGTCACTGGCTCTGATTTCGTGAAGTTGATATAGGGTGACTCCTACGCAACTATGTAACCGATGGTTCAGTAGTGGAATGGTGAGTTGATGGCAAGCGGTGAAGATTGGGAAGAAAAACTGATTGAACAACTTGTGGAAATGTTCCGAAACATGGGCATGAACATGGATAAAGAACAAATCCGCGGCATGATGGAACAGTTTCGTTCCCAGTTCGAAAACATGGGTCTGGACGCTGAAAAGATCGCAAAGGGCGATGTGAATTTCAACTTCGATCTATCTCACCTTGCCAAGATGTTCCAATCTGGAAAATCAATGGAAGACATCCTTTCCAACCTAGGGATGGACGTTCAAGTCGATGCCAGCCCAGTCGAGATTAAAGCACCAAAGATCGATGAGCCAGACGACATCATTAACATTCCAGCGAACGATGTTTACCTTGAAGGCTGGAACATGGCAGTGACGGTCGACTTCACCTTGCGTGGCGAAGTGGAGCAAAGCGAACTTGAACTTGCGCTCGTACGCCAGGGCAACCGCGTCGAGGTCATCAAGGATACAATGCAATCACCCCTCGCTAAAATAGACCTCCCGCATCAATGCGAGAACTTGGTTGATTGGTCGTTGAACAACGGTATCCTCGACATCACCCTCAAACTCACGCCGCAAGGCTCTGCCGTCGAAGACGACGACACGGTCATTGAGGCACCAGACGTCAGCATCGATTTGGGTGATTCCGACGATGATGACGACGAAGACGACGGTGGTATCCCCATCTTTTGAAAACAAAATAAGGAAGTGAAAAAATGAGCAAAGTAATTGGAATTGACCTAGGAACAACAAACAGCTGCGTAGCAACCATCGAAAACGGAGAACCCGTTGTCATCTCGAACGCAGAAGGCGCACGAACGACACCCTCTGTGGTTGCTTTTGCCAAAGATGGCAGCGAGCGAATGATTGGTGTTACTGCCAAGCGACAGGCCGTGACCAACATCGATCGCACCATGATTTCGGTCAAGCGTCACATGGGGACCGACTGGAAGACAAACGTGGACGGCACAGACTACACGCCTCAAGAAATCTCGGCCTTCATCCTTCAGAAGCTGAAGGCTGACGCAGAAGCTTACCTCGGCCATGAAGTCAAGCAAGCTGTCATTACATGCCCTGCATACTTCACGGATGCACAACGAACAGCCACCAAGGACGCAGGACGAATTGCAGGCTTGGAAGTGTTGCGCATCATCAACGAACCGACTGCTGCTGCATTGGCATACGGTGTTGACAAAGGAGATGACCAAACAATCCTCGTCTATGACTTGGGCGGCGGTACCTTCGACGTTTCAGTTTTGGAAATTTACCAAGTCGATGGACAACCACAAATCGAAGTCAAGGCTACAGCCGGAAACAACAAACTTGGTGGCGACGATTTCGACGATCTTGTCATCAAGTGGATGGTTGCAGAATTCAAGCGCGATACTGGCATCGACCTCAGCAAAGATGCACAGGCCATGTCCCGATTGAAGGAAGCCGCAGAAAAGGCGAAAATCGAACTTTCTGGAACCCAGCAAACACAAATCAATCTGCCGTTCATCACCATGCGAGATGGATAACCAAAACACATGGACATAACCATCAGTCGAGCCAAATTCGAAGACCTCATTTCGAAGCTCATTGAAGCAACCATGGGCCCAACTCGTCAGGCAATGAAGGATGCAGGCGTCAAGAAGGGCGATGTCGACAAGGTCATCCTCGTCGGAGGTTCGACCCGGGTTCCAGCGGTTCAAGAAGCCGTCGAAAAGGAAGCCGGAAAAGCGCCATACAAAGGCATCAATCCAGACGAAGCAGTGGCCATGGGTGCTGCATTGCAAGCAGGAATCATCGCTGGAGACGAAGGCGTCTCTGACATCCTCTTGCTTGACGTGACCCCACTCACCTTGGGTATTGAGACCCTCGGCGGCGTCATGACCACCATGATTGAACGAAACACAACGATCCCAGCTCGCCGCTCTGAGATTTACTCGACAGCGAGTGATAACCAACCAGCGGTGACCATTCACGTCCTCCAAGGTGAGCGAAACTTCGCTAAGGACAACGTGACCCTCGGTGAGTTCACCCTGATGGGCATCCCAGCCGCCCCTCGTGGCACCCCTCAAATCGAAGTGACCTTCGATATCGATGCAAACGGAATTGTCAATGTCAGTGCAAAGGACATGGGCACCGGAAAGGAGCAATCGGTCAAGATTGAAGCACAAACTTCGCTCTCGGAAGATGAAATTCAATCCAAGATTGAAGAAGCCGAGAAATTCGCAGAAGAAGACCAACTCCGCAAGGCGAAGGTTGAACTCCGAAACATGGCTGACCAAGTGGTTTATCAAACCCGCCGAACCCTTGATGAATCGGCTGACAAATTGGATGATGCTGAAACCGATCCGGTCAAGGCTCACCTCGATGAACTCGAAAAGATGGTTCAGGACGATGACGGTAAGCCGTTGGACCTCGACTCCATCGATGACGCGGCCATACAAGCCAAGGTCAAGGAAGTCGAAGAAGCAATGCATGCTGTGTCTGCAAAGCTCTACGAAGCAGCAGCTGCAGAAATGGCTGAGCAAGACGGTTCAGGCGATGATGGTGACATCAACGTTGGTGGCGACGACGTGGTCGATGCAGACTTCGAAGTTGTCGAAGACGACGAAGATTGAGCGGCGAACTCTTGATAGTGTCAAGAGTTGACCTTATGTCGAGAAGTCGGGTGGCCATGCTATGAGCGATGTTCCAATCCTGAAGGACACCGACCGGTCGACCGGTCGAGGTGCGCTTCAAAAGAACATTCAGGCCGCTTTGGCACTGGCTGGAGCAGTGCGCTCGACGCTTGGTCCCCGTGGCTTGGATAAACTTCTGATCGATGATGACGGACGCACCATGGTTACCAACGATGGTGTGACTGTTCTTGAATCGGCGAAAGTGGAACATCCCGTGGCGAAGATGATCATCAACGCTTCTTCGGTTCAAGATAAAATAGCACGAGATGGGACCACTTCGACCGTTTTGCTCAGCGCAGAAATGTTGCAGAACGCATGGCACCTTGTGACGCAAGGCGTCCACCCTGCCACCATTGCTCGAGGCTTCCGAATGGCGGAAGAACACGCAAGGTCGGAATTGAGTGACCTTTCCTTCGCTTCCGATCGCTCCCATCAATTGCTGGCAACGAAAACTTGCTTGACTGGAAAGGGTCATGAAAGCATGCAAGCATTGCTGGCACAACTCGCCCTCGATGCTGCAGAAGCCGTGCTGGTGAACACCGATCGAGGGCCTCAAGCCGACCCGACCCGTGTGAAGATTCTCCCACAATCCGGCGGAACCATCGGTGATAGCACCCTTGTTACTGGGCTCGTGTTGGCGAAGAACAGAATCCACAAGGACATGCCTCGCCACATCAAGGGCGGTAAGATTTTGCTCATTGACGGAGGAATTGAACGGCGTTCAATGATGGGAAGTGTCAAACTCAACGTCACTTCAACAGGTGTGCTCGATGCATTCAGGGCGAAGGAAACAGAATTGCTCGAACAACAGGTGGCCCAACTCAAATCCCTCGGCGTTGATCTGCTTGCTTGCAAAGAAGGCATCGATGATGACGTTCGAATGATGCTCACTGATGCTGGAATCAAGGCCTTCAGACGGGTTGCTCGCTCCGACTTAGATTTGCTCGCTCGAGGCTGTGGGGCGACGCTGGTTCACGATGTCAATCGTGCCTCAAGTGCAGATTTGGGCGCTTTCATTTCGAGTAAAAATGAAA
>OAPC01000009.1_pt1 | contig 17150 bp, 28 predicted proteins | sample 1516261 | NCBI WGS metagenome assembly OAPC01 (sample SAMEA3275580, study PRJEB22092) | marine metagenome | biome: Surface Water | collected 2014-06-21T10:00:00+00 | depth 0.2 m | reverse complement strand
GAAGAGTTTGTATCTGAGAGAAATACTGTCGATGCGATTAAAGCAAAGTTCGGTTCTATGACTCACAGAAAAAACTACGAACACGCAAAGAAGACACTCATTACTCTACTCGACAGAAAAGCCAAAGAATCAAAAGGCAAGATGAGACACAGCATAGAATACTATGCCGCACAGATTGCTAAATCATATCAAGGTGTTGATGCTAGAACACTCGCTAAAATGATTCCTGAGAACTACGTATTTGAAGATGGTGGTGCAGGAGACAGAGGCACTGAAAAAGTTACTAAGCGTTACAAGAAAGATACTCCTGGTGAGACTGTCACTGAGTCGGTAGATGATCTATTCGAATCACATTTCAGCGAAGAAGTTACACAAAAGCAGTTGAATGATCTTGAGAGATTTGCAGATAGACTTTTAGATAAGTTTGGCATTGATGTTGAGTTCACTAAGCATTTTGCTGATCGTATGAATGATGATCGTAATAAGCCTGCTATCTCAATTGCTGAACTTCAGAGAGTGTTTAAAAAGATTGCAAAGAACAAAGCGAAGAACATTCGTCAAAATCCTGACATTGAAGCAGTGCTTAAAGACATTCAGGCAGACTTGAACTTACCTATTGTTATTAACTACGATAGCGAAAAAGATGAGTATGAAGTGGTCAACAAGACTATCATGCGTAAGAAGAACTTCGGCACATCAAGCAAAGTGATTAAGGTATGAAGAAGTTTAAAAACTTTGTAGCAGAACTTAAGGTTTATGAGCCTAAGTCAACTGACACTCTCGGGTTTACGAGAGATAAGATGCCACAAGTCAGATCGAAAGATTATGATGGACTGATTACGCATCTGAAGAAGAACAACGTGGGCGTCAGAAAAAGAAAAGTGCCTGCAAAGAGTTTGAAGCCTATTCAAAAAGAGTTTAACAAAGATAAGATTGTAGGGGCAATCGCAAAGATCAAAACACTTGGTCAAGCAAAACCTCTGATTGTGAGCAAAGATAACTATATCATTGACGGTCATCACAGATGGTTAGCCGCTAGAAATGTAGGCGGAGATATCAATATCATGCAAGCAGATGTGAAAGTCCATGAACTATTAAAACACGTGTACAGCTATCCAAAGACTTTCACTAAAAAGATACACGAAGGGAATGAAAATGTTTTGGAGAAAAAATAAGATGAGTAAATTTGAATTAACAAAAGAGATGCTGGCAGCAATGATTCCTGGCAACTCAAAAGTAGATATGTGGTACGATGCGATTGTAGAAATCTTTCCTAAGTACGACATCAACACGCCTGAAAGAATGGCTGGATTTATCGCACAATGCGCCCACGAAAGTAATAACTTCAAGTCGCTTGAAGAGAACTTGAACTATAGCGAAAGCGCATTGAATAGAGTATTTGGACGTTACTTTGGTAAAGCACCGAAGCGCAACGCAAAAGAATATGCCCGTAACCCAGAGAAGATTGCTAATTACGTATACATGGATGAGTTCCGTAAGTACAAGATGGGCAACGTTAAAGACGGAGACGGATGGTTATTTAGAGGTCGTGGACTGAAGCAACTTACTGGTCGTGAAAACTATACTAAGTTTGGTAAGACTGTTAAGATGAGTGCTGAACAAGCCGCTGAGTACGTAGCAACTGAAAAGGGTGCTATCGAAAGCGCATGTTGGTTCTGGAAAACTGCTAAACTAAACGCTATCGCAGATACTGGTGATATCGTTAAAATGACCAAGAAGATTAATGGTGGAGATATTGGACTCGCTGATAGAACTAAGCGATACAATGCCGCTATTGAGATTATGGGTGGAAAGATTCCTGCTACCAAAAAGTCTAGCGTGAAGCATACGACTGTAGGTGTTGGAGACAGAGGAGATACTGTTGCGGCTGTACAGAAAGCACTCGGTATTGGAGCTGATGGCATTTTTGGACCTGGCACTAAGCGTACATTAAAAGCATGGCAAGCCGCAAATGGTTTGACTGCTGATGGAGTAGCTGGTCCAGCAACATTAAAGAAACTATTAGGATAGTAAAATGATTAAAAAGTTCAGCGACTTTAGAACAGAAGCAAAAGACTCGGGCGAATACGATAACGAAGGTGGTATGGCTAAGACACAACTACGTGGTGTTATTGCTGATGCAGATCATATGATCAAGATGTTTGGTGACGAAGATAATTTGCCAGAATGGGTACAAAATAAAATCACTAAGGCAGCCGATTATCTAAACTCTGCTCATCGGTACATGATGAACAAAGACGGAGAAGAGTAATGGCTTGGGTTACAGTTACAAATAACACAGAGTGGGAATATGATAATGCGGCAACAGCATCGGATACATATTCAGACACTCCTGGTACTATAGCTGGTGGTATTAGAACGTTTACGTTACCTGGCGGTAATGCTAGACAGACATATATCAAGTGTAGAAAAACTAGTAGCCCACCAGCAACAGGCGAATTAGACAAGACATATTGGGACGCACAGTGATGAGAAAGTTTAAGAAGTTTAACGAAGACACAGTTGATGCTGTATGTGAAGAATGCGACATCTACGCAGACTTAGTTGTAGAAGCATCGGAATACGAAGGAAGAAAGGTTACGCTGAACGACCCCTTTCGTATGCCTACAGGATCTAAACGAAAGTTTGGTGTTTACGTAAAGAACGAAAAGGGAAACGTGGTGAAAGTTCAATTTGGTGATCCTAACATGGAAATCAAACGTGACGACCCTGCGAGAAGAAAAAGTTTTAGAGCGAGACACGGATGTGACAATCCTGGTCCTAAATGGAAGGCGAAGTATTGGTCATGTTACCAATGGCGAGCAGGCTCAAAAGTCGATAACTGATAAATAGTAACATAAAATAATTAAAGGAGAACACCATGTTTAAGAAAGCCGAAGACATTAAGCCATTGCCAGCTGGTATGGTTGATGCGTTCACAGCAAAAATATCTGCTCAAGGATACAAAATGCCTGAAGTTGAAGCTGTAGCTGAAGAGCCTACAGTAGAAGTTGAAGCACAACCAGAAGAAGTGTCAGAAGCGACTGGCTCACGTGGAGCAGACAAGACTGGACCAGGTGATGGTGACACTAAAATGCCTAAAGTTGCGGATGTGACTCCAGAAATTGGCATGATTTCATCAAAAGATAAGGCAGCCAAGTCTGTAGAAACAGCAGTCAAAGCCGCTTCAAAGTCTCAGCACGAAGGATTTGAGATTATTCAAGATGGCGGTAAAGTAGAACTTGAAGACGTAGTGCAAGAAGCAACTATGGATGAGAAGTCTTGCGTTGGCGAGATGAAAAAGTTACACGCTTCCTCATGTTCAAAGCATGAAATGTACAAGAGAGTGAGCGAGAAGTACGGTTGCTCAGAGGCTAAGTTTGAAGAACTATACGCACAGTATTGTAGCGAGAACTATGAAGAAGTTCAAGAAGACAATTCTAACGATAAATCAGATGATGGCGAAGGTATGGATAAAGTTCAACCTAAAGCTGTTAAAAAGAAGTTTGGTGATCGTAAAGACAAAGACATCGATAATGATGGCGATGAAGACGAATCAGATGAGTACTTACATAAGCGCAGAAAAGCAATCTCTAAAGCGTTGGAGGACTAAATGACTAACGAATTAAACGAAAGATTTAGTCCTAAGCAGATCAAGCAAGCTATTGGTATTGCGTCTGATAAACGCTATGCTGGTGGTAATATGACTGGTGCAACAAAGACTATCGAAAAATTAGCAAGAGGTCTATCAGATCATCCACAAGTTAGGGCGGTGCTTAAGCGTCAAAATGAAGAACTAGAAGAAGCCAGACCACCACAGATCAAGAAGGGTAAAGCTAAAGGCTCTATCTCGGCAACTGGTATGCGTGGTAAGGGCAACAAAAAATATGATGTAATGGTGGGCTTTGATAACGGCAAGTTCTCGTTTCGTATCACAGATGAATCTGGAAGGTTTCAAACTGTAGGCATCAAGCAAGCATCGAAGATGCTAGGCGAAGAATCAGTTGCAGACCTTGTGTCTGAGAAGTTCGATCCCGCTGATCTTGATATGGTTGCAACTGATAAAGATAAAGCTGGTGCGAAGATGAATATCATCATGCAGTTGCGTAAAGCGGCTGACGTGAAAGGCAATATGCCTATTCAATTTGCTGACGGTAAGAAAGCTAAGTTGCCTCCAAAGGTTATTGAACTTGCGCTTAAGAAGTTTGCTTCTTTCCGTAAGCCAGATACTAAAGAGAAACTTCAAACTGCAATGGGCAAATCATACAAAGATATGGTACATGCTCTGAAGACTATGCGTGAAGAAGTTGAACTTGATGAAGCAAGACGTCCTGCTGGTCATGATAAAACAACATACAAAGGTGTTCCATTTAAAGATGCAGATGCGTTTGAAAAGCTTATCCAATCTGTTGGTCAATTTAAGATAACTTCCAAAGGAACTCCAAAGGGCACTGATTTCATTGTTACAGGTCCAAGAGCGTCTATGGATAAGCTAGACAAAGCACTTAGATCCAATAAGCGATTTAATGAATCAGTTAAAGAATCTATTGAAGAGGGCGTAGACAAAGCTAAGATTCAAAAGCAGATTGACCAAGCAGAAAAGTATCTTAAAACTTTCTTTGGTAACACATCTTCTGTTAAGATGAAGAAAGTTGCTATTCAGAGAAAAATTGATAAGCTGAAAAAGCAACTCAATGAAGCTGAAGAAGATTACTGTGATTGTGGTTGCGAGTGCGGCAAAGAAATATGTGAATCATGCGGTAAGCCACATAAGCCAGAGAACATCGATGAATCTAAAATGGCTGGATGGATAGCTTTCTACAACGGCAAGAAAGTAGAGATCAAAAAGAGTGAAGCAAATGATCTATACGGAGCTAAGATGAAGGCTGCCAAAATGCTAAAGGTACCTAAATCTAAGATGGGTCTCTTAGCTATCAAGCCTGGATACAATGAAGAAGTTGTCAATGAAGAAGTTCAACAGGACCTTCAAGAAGCGCCTAATTACAAACTATACCATAACACTTTTAGTGGAGCAGTGCAAGAAGCAATTGCAGTTGCTAAGAAAAAGGGATTTGATGTTGACGAAGACGATTGGCATGATAAAGTTGCTACTGGTCCTAAAAAGCCTAGCAAAGATAAGACCAACTCTTACTCAATCAAGTTGATGAAAAAAGGCAAGCCCGTTCGTCAAATGCTTCAGATTCAAGTGTATAATATGGGCGCAAAATACGAACTGAACTGTTACGTTCAATAAATACTAAGAACCATTTAAAAGGAGAAATAAAATGGCACTATGGGGAAATACAGACGCAGATGCAGATATTCCATCTCATTTGAGTACGGCTGACAATGCAAAATGCTACTTTGTTGATATCACCGAAGCAGGTGTTGCGGCGAACAAAGCAAAGGGTTTAAAGACTGGTGGGTGGAATCTTTATTCGACTTACACTGACGGAACCGGAGCAACTAGACATAAAGCAGAAACTCTTGTAGCTATGGGCGTTACTGCGGTTGCCGCAGGCGATGCTGGTACTACTGGCGTTACCGCTGATGAAGACGCAGTAGTAGCTGATAGTTAATCCACTGGCAGTTATAAATATATTGGAGAGCAATGAAGCTCTCCAGTATTATAACCAAAGGTGAATAAATTATGAAACTTGACGAAGACAGTTTCTTGCTGTACGCCGCTAAATATTACGATATTAGAATGGCAGCCAGTTCAGAAGAATTTTATGACGATTTAAAACGATTTCAGCATTTGAAGAGATTGTTTAAAAGATATGAAGATGATAACGATCTTAAGGTACGCCTTATACTAAATCATCTTACCGTGCTATATAACTGTTTTGGTCATGCCGCAACTACGATGTTATTTTATAAGTTAGAAGACTACCATCAGTACTTAAAACCTTTTGTAGTCTTTCTAGCTTTTATGCCTGATGTAGTAGAATACAGCGAGAAGAAAATAATTTCATCTGAAATTCCATTGGATATCAGAATTATAAAAGAGTTAAGAGAACTATGATAGTCGATCTTTTTTTAGTATATCAATTTATCCGCAGACTTGCTACGCCATTCAACGAATGGAAGGCGTATAAGTTAGGCATCATCGATGAAAAGGGTAAGCAACTAAAGAAGCGTAGAGAATTTACTACACGTGAAGAAAAAGACTCTTATGGTATTTTTGATATCATGATCACTAAACTCAAAAGACTTATCGAAAAAGTACCAGGTGGTAAAACACGATTAGGCTCATATGCAGCCGCACTATATCTCATCAAAGAACATAATGATATTATGAACCAGGGAGAAACTCTCACGGAAGAGCAACTTGAATCGAAATTAAACGAGTATATGTCACTTGTTGAAGATAGTCAAATTAATATAGACGATCTATTTGAGACGGCATTCGAAGAAGACGCACCCGCAAACTCAGCAGGCAGTGGTAACATTGCAGGTATCGGAGTTGGTGTAGACGGAGAGCCGGGGTTATCAGTAGCACAACAGAAGAAGAAAAAGAAAAATACTCCTGTAGTGAAAAGGTTCAAAGACCGAGTTTTGCTCGGATCAAATACTAAAGGTTAATAGATGAGTGATCTAAATTCGGTCAGGACAGATGTAGAGATCCTGAAGAAAGATGTGCAAAACGTACAAGGTCTTTTAAGTAGACTTGACTTAGCAATCGACAAGATAGCAGATGCGTCTAATGGTATCTCAAAGATACTAGCTGTACATGAAAACAAAATAAGAGAGACATCTGATTCTCTTGTAGAAAGAAGGCGTTTGGCTGAAAAAGAAGTCGAATTGCTACATAAACGTATATCAGAGAAAGACGCAGAAGCTAAAGTGTTTTCTGAAGAGCGTCACGCTACTCTTATGGAATTCTTAGAGGATCATGATGAGCGAAGTACGGCAGCCATGTTGTCACTCGACAAAAGAGTGGTGTCCCTAGAGAAGTGGAAATGGGCAGTAGTCGGCGGTGCAACAGTAGTTGGATTTCTTTTAGCTAAAATGGAAGTATTAACTCAATTTATGTCTTGACAGGACACACCAATAGTGTATAATGATTCTATAGTCTAATTACACACTGGAGTTCCACTTGAATATTACAGACCTGAAGTACGCAGGCATTCTATCGACTCGCCTCGACCGTTTCTCGATCAAATCATACTCACCATATAGAGCAAACATGCGTTGTCCTATCTGCGGTGACTCCCAAAAATCAAAGGTAAAAGCACGTGGCTGGATTCTTGAGAAAGACAACAGTGCAATCTTCTATTGTCACAACTGTGGCGCATCTCATGGTATGCGTAACTTCTTACGTGCAGTTGATAACAGTCTATACAATGAGTACATTATCGACTCTGCCCTAGAGATGGGTGCTAAGAGAGCAATCTTCGATAAGAAGAGAGAAGAGCCAATCAAGCCTCTCGACAAGCTCCAGATGAAGGCGCCGAACTTCAGAAAGAAGGGTTCTCCACTACTTAAAATAAAAAAGATATCTCAGCTAGATTTTTCGCATAAAGGTAAGATTTATGTGCAAAATCGACAGATCCCAGCATCGAAACAATATAAATTATACTACGCACCAAAGTTTAATGAATGGGTAAACTCTATCATACCAGGTAAGTTGCCCTCTGTCGACCAAGATAGAGCCAGACTGATCATGCCATTTATTGACAAGCAAGGCAATCTGTTTGGTTTTAATGCTAGATCATTTCGTGATGATGAGTTAAGATACATCACCATTATGATCGATGAAGACATGCCTAAAGTGTTTGGTCTAGATGATGTAGACTTCACTAAGAAATACTATGTAGCAGAAGGTCCTATTGACAGTCTGTTTCTAAGTAACGCAGTCGCTATGGCAGGTGCTGACGGTAATGCGAAAGGACTTGAGAATACAGAGAATGCTGTGTTCATATTTGACAATGAACCTCGAAACAAAGAGATCGTTGCTCGTATGGAAAAGTGCTTAGATCGAGGATATAAAGTTTGCATTTGGCCTAAAAATGTATTGCAGAAAGACATAAATGATGTTATAATGACTGGAGTAACACAAGCTTCACTTGAGTTGATTATAGATAATAATACGTTTTCTGGCTTAGAAGGCAAGTTACAACTGACATATTGGAGAAAATGCTAATGTATGGAGAAGTGAATTGATCAGAGCAATATTTGCGTGTGATAGAGACAATGGTATTGGAAAAGCTGGCACATTACCATGGAGACATAACTCAGAAGACTTGAAGTGGTTTAAAGAAAGCACGGACGGTGATGTTGTTGTTATGGGTAGAAGGACTTGGAACGATCCAAAGATGCCCAAGCCTTTGCCCAATAGATACAACATTGTTCTTACATCTCAAGATATACCTGCAGGTCCTAACGTAGTGTTAAGAGACATCGATTCTGTCATTGCCCACGCTACATCTTTTGAGCAAGATGTTTGGGTGATTGGCGGTAAGCACACTTTTGACCAACTGATGCATATATGTGAAGAAGTGTGGATTAGTCGTATCAATGGATACTATGACTGTGATACACATCTCAACGACTTAAGCGACTTTGAACTGTACTATAAATCATATGATGTGGATAAATGTCTACGAATTGAAAAGTACAGAAGGTCACTATGAGAACTTATTTAGATGCTTTACAAGAAATATTAGATTTTGGTGATGAGAAGACTGATCGTACTGGAGTAGGCACTCAAAGTATTTTTGGGTATCAGATGCGATTTGACTTGACAAAAGGCTTTCCAGCTGTTACAACTAAGAGACTAGCGTGGAAATCTGTAGTAGGTGAACTACTATGGTTTCTAGAAGGCTCAATGGATGAGCGAAGACTTGCAGAGATAACTTATGGAAAAGATAGATCAGAACTAGAAGATAAGAGAACCATCTGGACTGACAACGCAGAGAATCAAGGCAAAGAACTTGGTTACCCTGACGGATTTCTAGGACCAGTTTATGGTTTTCAATGGAGAAACTTTAATGGTGCAGTGTACGAGCACTATGGTGCAGTGTACAATAGTGCGCCACATCTTAAAGGAGTAGATCAGATTGAGTGGCTTATCAACGAGATAAGAACAAATCCAGATAGTCGTAGATTGATTCTAAGTGCATGGAATCCTAATCAGATCGACAAGATGGCTTTACCACCGTGTCATACATTGGCACAGTTTTATGTTAGTAATGGAAAGTTGAGTTGCCAAATGTATCAAAGAAGTGCAGACCTATTCTTAGGAGTACCTTTTAACATTGCAAGCTATGCTTTATTGACTCACATTATAGCCAAAATAACTGATCTTGAAGTGCAAGATTTCGTACTTACGGTTGGTGATGCACATATATATAATACACACTATGATGCAGTGAATGAACAACTACAGCGAACCCCGCAAGAGTTACCCACACTGAATATCGTTAAAGATTTTTCTTCAATTGAAGAAGTACTGGGCTTGGTCGTCTCTGACTTCCAGCTAGAAAATTATAACCCATTAAGTGCCATCAAAGCAGAGATGGCCATTTAGAACGGAACTAAAATGACTATAAAAATAGATAAATCAAAAGACGAACTTTTAGCGGATTATGCGGTTGGCATGCTAAAGGATTTTTATCTGACGGAATACGAATCATCACCACAAGAAGCATTTAAACGTGCATCTGTTGCGTGGTCAAAATACAAGGACGAAATGGATGAAGACTTAGCACAGCGATTATACAATTATGTATCGAACAAGTGGTTCATGTTTGCATCGCCAGTGCTGTCTAACGCTCCGAATGGATCGAAGCAGGGCAAGGGAATGCCCATCTCTTGCTTTCTAACTTATGTTCCCGATACTTTAGAAGGACTGATTGATCATACTGCTGAGTTAAGATGGTTATCTGTTTATGGTGGAGGCGTTGGCGGTCATTGGTCTGATGTTCGTACAGTAAGCGATATTGCACCTGGTCCTATGCCCTTCTTACATACAGTAGATGCTGATATGATTGCGTATCGTCAAGGTAAGACTCGTAAGGGTTCTTATGCGGCATATATGGACGTATCTCACCCAGATATTATCGAGTTCTTGAACATGAGAATTCCAACAGGTGACGTTCAACGCAAGGCACTTAACTTACATAACGCAATCAATGTATCAGATGCATTCATGGAAGCTGTAAGTAATGGCGGTACTTGGGATCTGAAAGACCCGAAAGATGGCAAAGTTAAAGAGAGTGTTGATGCACGTAAACTATGGGAACGTATTATGGAAATTCGTTTTCGTACAGGTGAACCATACTTAAACTTCATTGATACTGCTAACAGAGATTTACCTCAGCCTCTTAAAGACTTGGGTCTGAAGATCAATGGCTCTAATCTATGCAATGAAATCCATTTACCAACTGATGCAGACCGCACAGCGGTTTGTTGTCTATCTTCATTAAACTTGGAGTACTATGATGATTGGAAAGATACTTCCATTGTGCGTGATATTGTTCGGATGCTTGATAACGTCTTGCAATACTTCATCGAAAACGCACCAGACACTATCACTAGAGCAAAGTATTCTGCGTCAAGAGAAAGAAGTATTGGTCTCGGAGCAATGGGATTTCATTCTCTGTTACAAAAACACGGAGTCGCTTGGGAATCCGAACTCGCAAAAGAAATTAATACGGTGGTATTCAATCACATCAAAGAAGAAGCAGTCGCAGAAACAGAACTGCTTGCGGAAGAAAGAGGAGAATATCTTGATGGAGAAGGAACAGGAAGAAGAAATTCCCACCTTCTTGCGATTGCTCCTAATGCCTCAAGTGGCGTAATTTTATCTACAAGTCCTTCAATTGAACCTCTAAAAGCGAACGCATATACACATCGTACACGTGCTGGTTCGTTTCTAGTAAAGAATAAATATCTCTCAGAATTACTGACTGCTAAAGGAGAAAACAATGACGCCAATTGGACTTCTATTATTACTAAGAAAGGCTCAGTTCAACACCTCCCATTCTTAACTGAGGGAGAGAAGGCAATCTTTAAGACTGCTGATGAACTAGACCAAAACTGGGTTGTACAGCATGCCGCAGACAGACAAAAATACATCTGTCAAGGTCAATCTGTAAACCTATTCTTTCCATCAGGTGCACCTAAAGCGTATGTCAATCAAGTACATCTACGTGCATGGAAAGAAGGATTGAAAGGACTGTACTATCTGCGTACAGAAGCAAAACAACGTGCAGAGAACGTTAGTGAGAAAGTTGAACGAGTAGCACTAGCTGGAGATATGCGTACTATCGTTTACTCCAAGAAAGATTGTCCGTACTGTTCCATGGCTATGGAAGAATTAAAGTTACGAGGTATTCCATTCGATAAGATTGACCTAAAAGAGATCGGCAAGACAGCCGCAGAAGTAACTGGACGTAAAGATGTTAAAAGTGTGCCGCAAGTGTATATAGCAGGTGAATATGTAGGCGGATACAATGAGTTGATGGAATTTTTAAATAAGCCATTAGATGTAGAAGAAGGCGATGAATGCCGAGCGTGTGAAGGCTAAACACAAATAACAAATATAAAGGAAAGAAGAAATATGGCACTATTAGATTTATCAAAAAGTTACCGCCCGTTTGCGTACCCATGGGCAGTAGAACTGACAAAGAAACATGAAGAAATTCATTGGGTAGAAGACGAAGCAGAATTGAGCGAAGACGTTCAAGACTGGAAAACTAAACTGAGTGAAGATGAGAAGGATTTCGTAACACAAATTTTGCGATTATTCACACAGTCAGATGTGCAAGTTGGTGAGAACTATCACGAACTGATGATTCCAAAATTTAAGAACAATGAAATCCGCAACATGCTTGCGTCATTTGCTAATCGTGAAGGTGTGCATCAACGTGCATATGCTTTACTGAATGATACACTGGGTTTACCAGACGAAGAGTTTCACACTTTCCTTGAATACTCTGAGATGGCAGATAAGTTAGACTTTATGAAAGAGGGTAACATCAATACTCACACAGGTCTTGCCTTAGTTGTGGCACAGTCAGTATTCAATGAGGGCATGTCATTGTTTGCCTCGTTCGTAATGCTACTAAACTTTCAACGCTTCGGTAAGATGAAGGGCATGGGCACAATTGTTGAGTGGTCTATTCGTGACGAAACTATGCACGTACAAGGCAATGCTAAGTTGTTCCGTGAGTTCTGTGAAGAGCATCCACGTATCGTAAACGATGAGTTGAAATCTAAAATCTATGAGATGGCAACCAACTCAGTGAAACTAGAAGATAAGTTTATCAAATTGGCTTTTGATGGCAAAGATCAAGAAGGCATTACTGAGAAAGATGTGAAGCAGTACATTCGACACATCGCTGATCGTAGACTACTACAGTTAGGCATGAAGCCTAAGTTTGGCGTAAAAGAGAATCCTATGCCTTGGCTAGACTGGGTACTGAACGGTGCTTCCCACGACAACTTCTTTGAGAAGAGAGTTACCGAGTATTCAGTTAACGGCATGGAAGGCGATTGGGGTTGGGACGAGAACACATCGGAGGGTGAAGTTTGTGGTCTTGATGGACAAGGGTGTCCAGCCTAATGAACAAATGGCAGAGTGCTTATATGGACACGGCAGAGAGGTTCGCTTCTCTGTCAACTGCTAAACGATTGAAAGTTGGTTCGCTTGTTGTAAAAGATAATCGAATCATCTCAATTGGATATAATGGTATGCCTTCTGGCTGGACCAATGAGTGTGAGTACGTAGTAGAAGACGAATTGTCTACTGGTCAAAAACACGTATATGTTGGACCAGAAGAAAAGAAGGTAAGTAAGGTAAGTTTTCTTAGAACTAAGCCAGAAGTTATTCATGCAGAAGCAAACGCAATAGCTAAACTAGCAGGATCAAATGAAAGCGGTAAAGATGCAACTATGTACATTACACATGCTCCTTGCACAGAATGCGCTAAGTTGATATACGGCACTGGTATTACCTCAGTTTTTTACAAGCATAAGTATAGGGATGAGAATGGTATTCATTTTCTAGAACAATGTAATATAAAGGTGGAGCAGTTATGAAAAGACAAGAAATAGTTTGTGATTATTGCGAAAGTGAATGCACAGTAGAAACTCTAAACATGGAAGATCCTATTTTATATTGTCCTATATGCGGTAGCGAAATCGATCACGATGAGAGAGATTACGATGACTGGGACGAAGATGATGAGGCTTGGGACTAGATGTGGTATTACGGTGACGTTGAGTTCACCAGTGAGATGATCAATGATTATACTGGATTTGTTTATGTCATCACAGACCTCAATAATAAAAAGAAATATGTGGGCAAGAAGCTGTTTAACTCTACCCGCAGATTAGCGCCTCTTAAGGGCAAAACTCGCAAGAGAAAAGTAGTTAAAGAATCAGACTGGAAAGACTACTTTGGCTCTAGCGAAGAAGTAAAGCTTATACTAGAAGAAAACGGCAGAGAGTCCTTTCATAGAGAGATCATACATCTCTGTGGATCTAAAGGAGAGATGTCCTATCTAGAAGCTAAAGAGCAGTTTGATAGAGAAGTGTTGCTATCAGACGAATATTATAATGGAATTATAAATTGCAAAATACATAGGACACACGTAAAAGGATTAAAAGATGACAAATAAAGAAAGGGACAAGATAGTATCAGACTTCAATAAGAAGTGGAAGTACAGATATGACAAAGAGCAATATGGTTCAGCAGATGCTTGGGTAGTTATTCGTAACGAAAGCGACTCTGGTAAGTTTGAGGGTGACTGCGAAGACTATGCACTATCGGTGCTATGGCGACTATGTGGTCAATCTGATATCAGAATGTGGTGGGCACTTATCACTAGAAAAGCTGGTATCTGTGGCGTTGGTTCATCTAAAACAAAGATGACTCATGCTGTACTCAGATATGAAGGCGAGTATGTAGATAACTGGACTAAGAAGTTTGGTGATAAGTCTAAGATCGAAAAGAACCACACTTTTCATTTTCTATATGGACATGGATTACTACACTTTACTGTCATCAAAATGCTAATGAGTAAGATTGTTCGAACTATTAAGGGCATCAAACGCTAGAAAGGACTATACGATGTACACACCACTACCTTCTTGTGTAACAATAAAGAAATCTGACATACATGGACTGGGTTTGTGGTGTGTTGAAAAGATAGAAGAAGGCAAAGAGATAGGATTATCTCATTTCTATTGGGGAGATAGACTCATGCGTACTCCACTAGGTGCCTTCTATAATCACAGCGTCACTCACGACAATATAGAAAAGACGCAAAAAGATAGTCGTTTCTTTATGGTGGCTAAACGCACTATTTGGCCAGGTCAAGAACTTTTATGTAACTATACTTTCTACGACCCTACGATTTGATATCATCGCTGATGTGTTGAATGTAGGCATCGATACTGTGATCTGAGAAAGAGTCGATCTTACCTTGCTTTAATCCCATCCAGATGCCACGAAACTTATCTTTTACTCTTTGCCATCCAGTAGGATTTCTAACTTGCCCGTAAGCGTTGATATAATGCTCTTCTCCGTGATGAGTATATCCCATGATAGCTAGAGGTACAGTTGTTACGATATCGTTGTTGTTTCTCCATCTGTGATGTACTACGTTTAAACTATTACAGTATCCCTTCCAACCAACACGAGGTGATCCATAAGTGAACAGCATAATTGGGTCATTCAGTCTTTCTTCAAATTTACATCTGCTAGCCATAATTGTTGCCATTGCCGCACCTAGAGAGTGTCCGCAGAACCACAGGTCACGATCAAGATTAACTTTTCTGTCTATATCTTCACATATCATGGGCCAAAGATCATCCACTTCTGTTTTAAATCCACGATGAACTCTCGACACAGTTTCAGCTAAGACTGGCATGGCTTTGAGGTCTGCTTGAATGTCACCAAACTCTGTTGGTTGAGTTCCTCTACATGCGATAACTAAATCAAACTTATTCTGAAATCTATATGCTTGAGCGCCCGACTTATCGTAGAATTCTGTGGTTGTAAAGCCTAATTTTCTGGCTGCCTTCTTAGCACTATCTGGATCTTGGTATGCGATTCCTGATAGTTTTGCGAATAGAAGTGATCTTTCTATTACTGATTTGTTTTTGATACCTGACATGTTAACCCCGTTTATGTACGTTATAAGTATTTATAAGAAATGAGTTGACAATTGCTAAAATATGGTGTATACTGATTACATAATATAACTTTTGAGGATTGAACTATGGAAGAAAACAACTTTATTCTGACGAATGAGCCTTCTGAGTTTAGGATTTGGTGTCAGACAATGTGGCAAGAACACAAAACTGAAGTATTCAACTGGACTGGCAAAGATGTGGACTATACGTCTGAGCAGTTCTTTTCTAAAAATAGATGGCACTTGAAAGCTTTATACGTGTCAAGGGGCAAAGAAAGATGGAATTTTTAGAGTTCGTGGCTGTAGCGATTATAACGTATTTTGGTTTCAAAATATTGTGGGTAAGCACACTCATAATTGAAGAACGAAAGAAGAACTATAGGGCTGGAACTCACGATTATTATGGAAATAAAATCGAAAAAGATGAAGAAAATGGTTGACATTCTGCGTGGACCTGTTATTATATACAAGTAATTGAGAGAAGAGAGAAGAGAAGACATGATCAAGGCGCTAGAGTTTGCCACTAAAATGCACGAAGGACAAGTACGAAAGTACACTGGTGAAGAGTACATCACTCACCCAGTTGCTGTTGCTGACATTGTTGAAGCATATTTAGATAGAAATGGTTTCTCTGAAGAAGAGATCGTGACAGCTATCGAAGTTGCAATTCTTCATGATACTGTCGAAGACACAGCCGCTACTATGGAGAGTGTCGAAGGATTCTTCGGACCTGAAGTCGCTAAGGGCGTTTGGTTCTTGACTAAGACTCCTGATTACGTTGGAAACCGAAAGTTTCGTAAAGAGTTGTGTGAAGCACGTTTGCGTGAGGCTCCTGAGATCATTCGAATCATCAAGACTTGCGATATGTTTCACAACAGCCTGAGCATCGAAGAGCATGATCCTAAGTTTTGGAACCTGTTCAAAGAAGAAACTGTCAGCCTATTAATTGCTATGGATACCCTTGAAGTCATGGGTGAACTTGAAGAGATGAGGAACAATGATGAAATATAATCGTGCAATAACCGTTTTAACCCGAAGAGCAACTGAGTTCTACGGTAAGACCTTTGAATGGCTTGTCGATGCTATGGATAATGGCTTTGACGAGAACTTAACCGTTACTGAAGCTTATAACGTCTATAAGCGAGAAAAGTAAAAAAAGTTCATTTTAGGGGTTGACATTTCCAAAAAAGTGTTGTACAGTACAGTATAACATAAAGAAAGTGAGACTAATATGTCAAATTATAAAATGTTTTCGAAACAGTTTTCGAATATGAACCTAATCAATATCGAAGTAGAAGACATCGATATGAAAGACTACCCAGACTTCTGTGATGCATACATTGCGTATGCAGAAGACTCTGATGGTATCGCTCTAACTGAACAAGAGTTAGATGTAGTTAATGAAGACTCTAGCTACGTTTACGAACAAGTTTGGAATTATTTACACTAAAAGTAAAAAAAGTGGTTGACAAGACCACTCGGATGTGATAGATTATACATGTAATCAGAGAGAAAGTGATCGAAAATGATAGATTTTATTTCAGCAGATAACGCCATGATTCAGATGTTTGTTGGTGACCACATGGTTGCCGAAGCGAGTACCGCAAAGTCCATCTGTTATTTTCTTCAAGAATACGGCGTTGCCGAGTCCGTCTTTGCTTCGTCTTCTGTAGATTTTGCCAGTGAGTATGGCTTTGAAACTGATGATGCCGCAATGGATCTGTGGTTAGAAGGCTTTAAAAAATTCGAAATGGCTGGAGTTTAATATGACTGATCAATTCAAATCTTTTATGAATTCCCTCTGGAACTGCGGTGATGTTGTAGTCCCAGGCTTAGGGACTATCGTCTCTACACGTGCCAAGTATGGCACTGATATTGAGGCAATGTTGCTTGATAATGGCACTATTCGTTTGATTGACGGTAGTGAATTATTTGCTCGTTTTCCAAATTTATTTGAAGAAAAGGGTTGACATTCTGGACCAGTCTGCTATAATACTTGAGATC
>OAPC01000007.1_pt1 | contig 18842 bp, 29 predicted proteins | sample 1516261 | NCBI WGS metagenome assembly OAPC01 (sample SAMEA3275580, study PRJEB22092) | marine metagenome | biome: Surface Water | collected 2014-06-21T10:00:00+00 | depth 0.2 m | reverse complement strand
GTAGTTCCTTACTGTCTTCCCATGCCTTCTGGACACTAGCTAGATTTTTTCTAGCAACCTCTACTTCTGTAAGTGCTTCTAGTTCTAATACTTCAGCACTGATACGCTTATCTTTTAGTATCTGATATTTTTCTTCTGCTTGACGTAGCATTTCTGAATAGTTTTGAATGCCACGCCTTGCGTCCTTTTCTGCTTGAATTGCAACCAAAGGATCTACAGGCTCTTCTTTAATAGCTGGCATTTCTTCCGGCATAGGAGGAAAATCTTCCTCTTCAATCTCTGCATCTAGATATACAGGATCACTCAATTCATCTGAAAGTTCAACTTCAGCATTTTCAATATGCTCATTAAGCTGATCGATTAATACTGCTTTAGTAAGTCTTCTATCCAATTCAATGCCAACTGTGCGACCATATGCCTCAAGTTCATTCTTTGTCATATTAACAAATTCCATAATTAGTCCTCTGATTTAATCAACGTGAAAGCGCCATAGGCAATCATAATATATGCTACTAAAGAAATAGGTGCTAGTAACATCATTACTCCACCTGCGATAAGAGCACCGCCATCCCAAGATGTACGCTCTTTCAATCTACTTTTTAACCAATTCATAATTTTCTCCTTTAAAATACAAAGCAGGCACCGAGCCTGCTTTTTAGACTTCTATAGTCTATTTAGTGTTATACGATTTGACGGTATAGCCATTTTCTTTAAAGGTCTAGAACCTGCGTCTAGTACTATGAGAATGAAACATACAGAGACTACAAAATAAGTAAGTTTACTATTTCGTTTCATACACCTGTCTCTTGAATTCAGAAATCTCTTGTGCCTTATCGTACATGCCCATTTCTCTGAGTTGTCTGATACTAACACAATAACTTCTGTATTCCATTGCTTTCAAAAATCTCTTTAACATTCTATTTCTCCAACATCAATCGCTTTGCTTCTTCGTGCATCCCCATTCGAGATAATTCAGATGCGGCTCTTGCTCTACCAGCTGACTCGCCTATTGACCAAATTGTACTCCAAAAACCAGATAGTGGCGCAAACGTAAACTTCATAATCGCTTCAGTCATTATACCCAGCCTCTCAAGTTTGGATTTTCATCTCTATCAGGAGAATACGCACCCTTTGATACTGAGTGGATTAGTCCTCTGTGCAAACCAATGTCCGCTAGTTCTTTGTCTGTAAGTTTTGATAATTGCTTATAAGTTTCTCTATAAGTCTTTCGATCTTCAAAGTATCTCACTAGTCTGTAAACGTAAACAGATAAGAATGAGAAGTCTAAGAATCGTACTGCGGCTAATACGTGTGCCATTATGTAACCTTTCGTGTGTAATAAATGTGATACGTCAATCATGTTGACGCAAATATTTATACTAGGAAAGTGAAATTTTGTGCTATTTTGTGATGCTAAATCCGTATACCCGTGATGCGGTAAATGACTTACTTCTGCCAGCCCTTGATGAACTCATCCGAGAAGTTTGCTTTTGAGAAGCCCATTCGATCTACAAGCTTAACTGCATTCTTGCCCATTCTATCAATCGCAACAAAGCCTTCTTGTTCTGTAACTCTGTAACCATCTTTTGTTTTCAAGAAAGTGCCTATGGCTTTTGCCTTGTCTAGCTTACTGATGATAAGTAGCTTTACTTCAACGATCATATTGTACAGTTCAAACAGTGCCACAATCTGAGACTTATCGACATTTGAGAAGTATGACATAACTTCCTTTCGTCTTTCTGCTCTACCGGCTTTACCCTTTTCAGATTTCAGCTTGTCAATTTCTTTTTGATAGTATTCATAGATCCAGCCTACCATGTCAGTAACAAACTTAGAAGGATCTGCGATCTTTTCACCTGCACGTACTTTTACGTTCAGATATGTTTTAACTCTTGTAAGCAATTCTTCGTTCTCTGTTATGCCGTCAAACGTTGCTTTGTTTACTTTATTGAATTGTTTACCTGCGGCCGATAATAGCAGAGTAACTGCATCTGTCTCTGCTTGTGTCATTGTAGCATTACCAGTTACATCTTTGTATGCCGCATCTACTGACCAGACCGACCTCGTGTCTTTGAGATTGCTTGCGATCTTCTCTCCAAAAGACGCTGACATTGACTCAAAAGATTTTCCTCTGTAGTTAGTGTGCCAAACCACACCGATCTCGGATCTGAGGATTTTAGTAGCAAGCGGGCTTTTCGCTGGTATAGCGTAAACAATCGTATTAGGATGAAAAGTAATATACGATTCTCCATCAATCTGTACTTTCTTAATATCTTTCTTCGCATAGAGGAAATCACCTTGTATCACTCCTTTAATATTCATAGATGGCAAATGTTTCAATGCCAAATTCATTTTTATATTCAAATCACCTTTTGTATCAGCATCAACATCCGCTTTAGTCTTATAGACCTTAGGGTTCTTGTTGAAGATACCTTTCTTCGCAACGAAGAACTTACCGTCAGAAGGATCAATACCTGCAAACACTGCTGGTGCTCCATCCCATTTGACAGTCACATTAACTGCGGAGCGAGATTTACCTGCTAACATATCACGTAGAGATCGTAGATAGTTTATCGACTCTCTAGCACCGTCAACACCTGCATTCAGCAAATTGTCTTCGAGATGTTCCATGTGCGTGTTTTTGTCTTCAGTCAAAAATGATGAAAGGCGTTGCATTCTATGCTCCAAATAATTTTTTTACGTCTTCAGGATTATCGAGGCTATACTTAGACTTGATATCAGTCTTCAGTCTACCTTGACAACGATATCCAGCACCGACAACTCGATAATCTTCGCCTTCAATTTTTCTTGCTTTACTTCCAGATGGTCCTAATCTAAATTCGATATTAACAGATCCCTTATATTCTGGAACATCTAATTTTAAGGGATTGCTTCCTAGATAAAAGAGACCTGCTTTACCTATCTGAATGTAATATACGTTCTTTCGATTATATGCTTTAGCGATTGTTCTCGCTGAGTCAAAAGATTGAATCGCATTCATCTTAGTGAGATAGCCAGCTTTCTGTGCCGCTGACCATGCGTCTTTAGTGACCGAACCGAAAGGAATCGTATATGGTGTTTTTTTGTGGAATGCTACAGGCTCTTGCTTACGAATAAAGTTGACCCATTCTTTTAGTGATTTGTCTTGTTTCTTTGCCGCTTCTATAAAAAATGGAATAGCGTCATCGTCTACCGCTTCGGGTTTGACTAAAGTGTGGGTCTTATTTAACGTATCTATTCGTATAGATGTACCGCCCATCTGAGCATTCTTGTCTAGTTTAATTTCGATATTGAATTCTTTACCGTTGTATAATGCTTCAATATCACCTGCGCCTTGATTGCTGTATCCTGCACCTGGTTTACTACCAACATCTAATCCGGTCACACCAGCAGATTTCATTGCATCGAAAACTTTCTTTTCGTATACTAGCCCTTTTGCACCGACTGATTCGGTAATGAAACTTTTAAATCTAACTGTCATTTTTTAACCTTGAATTTAGTGTCGTTTGGATATTCACCAGCTTTAGAATTTCTTAACTCAATTACATAGTCTTCAATAGTGTTACTACATAATATCGTAATCTGTTTAGATTTTGTAGAAGGATATCTTATATCATCAATTTTTATATTTTGAGATAACTTATCCAACTTAGTTTTACCTAACCAGAAGACTTTCCACCCAGTTCTCATTCGCCTTACGTAGAAGTAGTTCATACCCCACGCTCTGTTGAAAATCTTTTCGATCTCTCTTGCGTTGGCTTTAGTTACTGCGAGTTTCGGTCTAACTTTATTTATACTTCCTCGTTCATCAAATCCAGCTTGAACCCTATTTAAATCAACTCCAAATGTTTTCAGAAAAGTAGCACCCGCTGAGTTAGGCTGTAGATCACCCGTACTGTTGAATAGCGATGCGGCACCAGAATAAGAACTGAATGTATTACCGTTTATATCTTTGAGTGATATGTACCACGGGTTTCCTTGATTATCAGTCAGTATGATATCACCGATGATTGCACCAAGCTTATCTATGGGTATGCCCTCTTTCTTGGTAGCACCTGTTCTCTGTACAGCACTGACTATTTCTGCGTTAGCAAATGGAGCATACGACTCACTCATCATATTTACGACTTCAGAAGTTTCGTTGTCTGTGCGAGTTTTGAAATAATTGTCGAGTGTCTTAACTGTTCGTACCTCAAATTTCTCACCTGCATTCGCACCTCTTGCTATGATGATGTCAAACTTCAGACCATCAAATGTGAAACTATAGCTAGGAAACTTAGAACTGTTTGGAGATATAGCATTGAACGCTACACTCTCAAGACTAGTATCCTTGCGTAACTGCATCTTCAAATGATCAATCACTGCTTGGCTTGTATCGTCATTCTTATTGATAAGTTGAAGCCTAAACTCACGAACAGACTTATCATTTGTTCCTGGTTTGCCTTTTGGATACAATGGAGCAACCTGATAGTTCTTTATCTTTACGATAGAGTTCAGGTTTTCTCCGATTTTCTGATATACTTCCATACTCATGTGTAAGTAGATTCCTCTTGTTTCTACTATTTATGAGCGACTCATTTAGCCATTCTTGCTATCTCTATAGCTTGCTCTTGGTTGGTGATAGGGACTGCATTTGACTTGTGCATTGTTGCGATTCCGACGATGTAGTCTCCTGTGTAGACTGGAGACTCTCGTTTTCTTCCTGCTTCCGGAATTCCATGAACTGGGCTCTTCTGCGTGTTTGACGGATAATTCTGTTTCGGAACTGTTGGTTTCGGTTCATAAGGTATGAATTCCCTCTTTTTTGGTTTTAGTTTACCAGATATATATGCAATATATTCATCTAGCGTATTGAACTGACATGAGTGCATATGATTGCGTCTCATCTCTTTGTTATACTGTCTCCATTTAACTTCGACTTTTGCCATGTCGAGTTTCTTTGCTTTACGCTTCTTTGATCTCGGAGCGTAAACGCCTTTAATTATATGCATACTCATTGAGTACACTCAGTCGATTGGATAATTTCTTCTTTTGTAGCCATAATATACATACCTCAATTGATCTACACCCGTCTGAGTATTACTCGGGTATTCACCACTGAACTCAGCATTCAATAAGTCTTGTTCACTGATCAGTTGTTTATGATTATGCACTATTTCTGTCCAATTGTCAAGCATTTTCTTTGACAATTTTTTAAGGTAGCTTTCTGATAATATTGGATTCTCTTCAATGTTCTTTGCGTATTGAGCCATGATGTATATGGGCACTGTTGAACTGATGCATCCATCAGCAAGTTCCATAGCTTCAATGTCCAGAAAGACTCCTTCCGATGGAGTCGTTACCATGAATGATAGTCCCTTTTTAATTTCGTGGTGATGATATTTAGTATTACTGAAAAATTGACACGGGTTTTAAAAATGTATAAATAGTCGCATGGGTGCGTGTGAATGTGTAACAACACAAGAGGCAAGTGTGAACGTTTTTAAACAACTCACAGAAGGAATAACTGGGGTAGCATTTCGTATGCAGGTGGGGTTCCTCCCAGTCACGCAAACTATTTAAAGAAGGCAGCTTTTAGTTGCCTTTTTTATTGGGCAGATTCCTTACGAACTTTCATCTGATAATCTTTTATAGCAGTCTTTATGGCATCCTCTGCGAGGACTGAACAGTGAATCTTTACTGGTGGGAGAGCAAGTTCTTCGGCTAGCTGAGTGTTCTTAACTAAGTTTGCATCAGCAAGGTTCATGCCTTTAACCCATTCAGTAAGAAGACTAGAAGATGCAATAGCACTACCACATCCGTAAGTCTTGAACTTCGCATCAGTGATAATATCATTCTCTACCTTAATCTGAAGTCGCATAACATCTCCACATGCTGGAGCTCCAACCATACCAGTTCCTACATTAGGATCGTTTTCGTCCATCTTGCCAACATTTCTGGGATTCTCATAATGATCTAACACTTGCTTACTGTATGCCATACGGCACCTCTATTAAACGTAGAAAGACTCTCCACAGCCACATTCGCCTGCAACGTTAGGGTTCAGAAATTTAAACCCAGAGTTCAGACCCTCTTTTACCCAGACCAACTCTGATCCAGCTAAATATGTTTTACTCTTTTCATCTATTATTAACGTTACACCTTGATCATGTATAACGGTATCATGTCGATCCATATTGTATGAATATTCTAGTACGTAAGCCAACCCGCTACAGCCAACTGTACGAATTCCAACTCGAATGCCTTCGCAGTCAGGTTTGGCAGCCAGTCGATCTCGCAATGGTTCGTATGCAGATTCGTTTATGGTTATCATACTACCGATCAGATTCTTTAATAAAGAAACCTGGCATGTGACCATCGAAGCCACTACCAGAGTTTAATAACACTTTCATTCGTTCTGCTTCTTTGGCACTAGTCGTAACGAATACGTTCAATCCAGAAGACTTCTCTAGTACATGAAACTCTTTGTTAACCTTATCTACAAGGTAGAGCATTACTTTTTCTTCTCTAACTCTTGTATTCGTAGTTCTAATTCGTCTATCTTTTTAGACACGTTAGGATACTTAGTCTTCCAAGCAATGTTCTCTTTGTCGAGGATATCAATGCCATACCTTTCTGTTGCCCAGTCTGCAATATCGTCAAAACGATTATAACACCAGACTCCAGCTCTTGTATCTTTGAACCATTTAGTTGATGCGGCACCCAACAGCGACCCCGCAATACTGCTTACCATCCACAACCACATACGCTTCTCCTAACTAATAAGTTTTACTACACGATGAATTCTTCCCGATTTCATCAATGAGTTAAATTTTTTCCAATATCTTATCATAATTCCTTTATTTGAATCCACCGAAGTTTGGTTTTTTATCTCCGGTTCTTTTTCTGTATGAAATAACACTATCGTTATTGCTCTCTTGTTTTTCTTCTCTCATGCGACTAGCAAAGTTACCCTTGTCTGCAACAGGCGTATCATCAACTAAGTCTTGTGCTGATTCTTCAGCATCAAATAATTTCATCTTAGATCGATCAATTCCTATTACAAAACGTTTCAGATAGTTTGTGTCGCCCCATCTGTTTTTTAATTGTTTTACCATAAGTTGTCCTAAGCCTTCTAACTCTTCAGTAGAGATTAGACCAAACATAAAATCAGCAGTAGCGGGTAGACCAAAAGACTCAGAAGTATCCTCTAAGTTTAAGTCTGAACTACTATAACCAGTACGGGTTGTCTGTGTCGCACTTAAGATTGGCACATTAAACTCTACTGCTAAACCACGCAACTCTTCTGCGATTGCCTTAATCAACGTATATGAGTTGACATTAGCGCCTGCTTTCATTCTAGAACTCGTACATATATTTAGATAATCTATATACACGATATCTGGATGGAAGTTTTTCTTTAGCTTCAATTCATTCAAAAGATGTCTAAAGTGTGCAGAGCCTGCGCTTGCTGTAGGATATTCTTTGACAATCAACTTACCAGTTGTCTTGCCTCTCACTCTATCAATTCGCTTCATATACACATCTTTAGGTATTTCTTGTAAAGAATCGATTGTGGTGTTCAGCAAATTAGCATCAATACGTTCAGCAATCTTTTCTTCTGCCATTTCCATAGTAATGTATAGAACGTTTTTACCGTCCATGAGATTGGCAGCCGCACAATGAGTCATAAACAATGTCTTACCAACACCAGTGCCTGCAAGTGCAATACTCAAAGATTTGCGAGACAAGCCACCTTTACTGATCTTATTGAACAAGTCTAGATCAAAGGAAACTTTATCTTCTTTTGTGTGATAAAAATCATATCGATCTTCTGGCTGTTCAAGAAAGTCATGACCAATGTTTTGATCAAATGATACACCAAGTGCTTTAGTTAATAGATCAGGAATAGAACCCTTATCTAAGTTGTCGTGGTTGCCATCTAACACAAGAATGGATTCACGTACAGCATTAAAGACTGCCTTGTCTTGGCAGAACTTTTCAGTCTTGTCTACAATCCATTCTAAATCTGTTTTAGGATCATACTCTAGACCTTCAATCGTCTCAACTATAGTTGTGTACTGATCGTCTGATATGTTGCTTTTCTCATCAATAGCAATCTTTAAGGCGCTTTTTGTTGGTACACTATTATAGTCTGCGATATATTGTGTTATAGTTTTGAACACCATTTTCTCAGTGAAGTCACCGAAGTATTCTTCACTAAGAAATGGTATAACTCTACGCATGTAGTCTTCATTATGTAAGAGTCCCGATAATACGGTGTTTTCAATCATTCGCTACAGTCTCCTCATTAGCGATTGGAGCTTCTACACGATCTGGTACTTGACTGTCATCAGTACTCATCAGACCGCTTGATGCCATTTTATATCGTTGTTCAATGAACTTGGCAAAGTCTGTCTTCTCAAACATCATTAGCCAGAAGTCTTTGTTGTCAACGATTTCTTTTGCTCTCATCATCTTATCGCAGAGAACTTCACCAGTAGAAGGATCGACTGCTTCATACCAGCCAACTTTAGGCTTGACGATATAACCACCTTTCTCTGCTACCTCAAGTAATCCAGACCACTTCATGATACCACCTTCAAATGTTACCATGATCGGGATCTTAGACTTCTCACGAACATGTCTTGATTTTTCAATGTTGATTACAAAGTTGTAACCCTTGATCTCAGTACCATCTTTCTCTTGCTGACGACCAATAATCCAAATCGCATCAGCAGAATAGTATGCACCAGTACCGCCTGACACGATATCTTTAGGATACAAACCAATCTCTTTGTATGTGTGATTGACACAGATCAAAGGGATGTCTTTCAGATTCAAATGAGGTGTCACAATACGGAACAGAGATTTCATCTGCTTTGCACGTGACATATCTGCTACAGACTTACCGTCCATCGCATCATCAACTTCTTTCTTTGAAGCCAAGTTACCGATAGAATCGATAACAATACATACGTTATCTTTCTTATCGAGATCATTCAATTGCTTAGTGATATCAAATTTCAGTTGTTCAACATCAGTAATAGGAGTATGGATAACACGATCCATATCAATGCCAAATGATTTGAAGTATTCTGGTGGTGTACCAAACTCACTATCATAAAACAAGATAACACCATCTTTATGCTTCTTCTGGTGTGCGGCTGCCATAAGCAACGCAAACGCAGACTTAAAGTGTTTAGATGGACCTGCAAGCATTAGCAGACCAGGTGTAATACCACCATCAACTCTGCCTGATAACGCAACGTTTACCATAGGCACAGATGTTTGTGCCATTTCTTTTGCACCAAAGACTTTTGAGTCCATGATGGGGGCAGTAGATTTTATAGTAGAGTTACTTGCCAATTTCTCCATTAATGATGCCATATTCTATTCTCCATTCATAATTTTAAAAAGTCTATCGGCAAACGCATCGATCTTTTCGTATCGATTTGGCCAATAGATGTAGTCTTTGTCTGGATTTGCTTTCAGATTATCCAGTAACGGTATGATGTTATCATACAGGGTTTTTGCACGTGTGTCAACACTTTTAATCTTTTCTACCAGAACTTCGTGTTCTGCGGTTGCCTTTCGAACTGATTCTAGTTCGCCTTCGTCTACGGCTGTAAAGCCGAAATCAAATATATCGTCTGTCATGAGAAAAATCCCTCCAATGAGTTTATGTGTTCAAGTTCCCAGTTGATGGCATCAGACACCATCTTCAGTGGTTCTTTGAACGTTTTGTTAAATTGAGTTTCATAGTCAACATCACTATCTAGACCAAACTCTTTAGGCAGAAACTGAGGAAAAGATATTACGTTTTCCATCAGAGGATTAGGCATCTTCATATAACAGAATTTTACTTTACTGCCATTCTTAACTTCTTCTACTGATAGCTTGTTCTTCTTAATCTGTTGATTAAAGAGAAGCGCACCTCTGACATGGATAGGAGTACCTTTCTTATAGATGGTATTCTTATCTCTCCACTTTTCAATATCACTTACGCCACGAGGAAACGAAACGTCTTCTGGTGGCAAAGATTTGAACTCTTCATAGAAATTCTTAACGAATGCTTGCAGTTCTTTCTCATCCGAGTTCAGCATAATTCTATATGCTTTAACGAACTTGTCACGAACTACTTGTGGTGTAGAAGACTTTACTGCTTCAATGCCCATGATCTTGAGTTTGGGTTCAGCGTATTGTACTCCCTCGTTGTTAAATACGTTAAGTATATATCGTTTCTTTGCCATCCATATGCCCTTGTCGGCAATAGCTTCACGTGCCATTACCATTCGGTTGTCATATGCATTCATATTAGTAAACATATTGTGATATGCTTTCTCTAGAATTGGCACCAGTTTTTGTTCACACGCTTGATCAATGAACTTGACTGGGTCTTTAGGATTCACAGCCTCTACAAGAGGTCCCATGTTAACGTACAACGAATCAGTGTCCATTGCGATAACATAGTCTTCATCATCACTCTTCAAAATGTTGTTCATTGCCTTGTTCATGGCTTGCTCTGCCCATTTGATCGATAACTGACCAGACAGCGTGATACCTTCTGCGATAAGCATTTCAAAGTATCGGAAGTACTGATTACCAAGAGCGCCATAAAGAGAGTTCAACAAAATCTTAATAGCTTGCTGAGTGTTCTCTAGTCTATTTATTTCTCTCTTAAGTTCGGAAGAATTAGCGTTCTCATTTTCTTGCTTGAGTCTCAACATTTCTTTCTTGATCTCAGCCCGCTCATCATATAGACCGATGATGATTGTCGGGAATACACCACGCTCATCTTTACGGTACATAGAACCATTTGCGGCAACTGAAAGGTTACGCTCAATGGGATCATTAGACACAGGATTCTTTAGATAATGCTCTACACCGCTTGCGGTAAAATCATCACCCTTGACCAAAGTTTCTGGTGACATGTTGTACTGTACAATCAGATTTGGATACAGAGAGTTCAAGTCAAACGATGTTACCCATTCAGTCATACCGACTTTAGGCTCTTTCACATAACCACCAGGATATGGATCTTTATGTTTACGAGTTGCAGGTGGCACTGCAATGTTACGATCACACAAATACCGATATATGATTGAATCCCATATACCAGTAGTGCCGAACGCATCATTGTAGTTTACGCCACCCTTGTACGCCACAATCAAAGCCAAGTCCATCAAACCAGTTTGCTTATCGATCTTATCCACGACTTGAACGTCACGAATATTATAGTCGATAAACTTCTGGTGATTATGCTTATAGAGTCCGTGCAGAGAACCGTATTCAGAGTAAGAAAGTTTCTTCTCACCAAGAACCACAGACGCTATGTGATCTAGTGCATAAGAGGCTTGATTGCCGTACGTGTAACCAAATTTTTGAAACAGATCAAAGTAATCAACTTGCTGGACACCGTAAATCTCATATGCGTCCATCTCTTTACCTTTGATGCCAATCTTTCTATATCTAGTAACACCAAATGGAGAAAACTGCTTTGCAACTTTCTCACCGAGTATACGTATAGTTCGATTGATCATGTAAGGAATATCAAAGAGTCGAATGTTCCAACCAGTGATGATATCAGGACAGTTAGCGTGCCAGAAAGTGAGAAACTTCAACATCAGGTCTTCTTCATCTTTACAATGTCTGTATTGAATCAGATTGCCAGGTATGTCAAGTTCACAATCTTCTAGTCGCCATTCACCAAGACCCCAAACGTGATACACGCCAGAGGCACTACTTTTATATGCGATTGATATGATCGGGTGAGCCGCTTCATCTGGCTCTGGAAAACCTGCATCAGATGCAACTTCGATATCGATGTTACCGACTTCGATACGTTTGAGGTCGTACTTGATTACACCAGGAAACTTCTCTTGTATAAACTGAGCAACAAAGTTATTATTGCCGTATATTTTAAAGTTGTCTACATTCTCATACTTCTTAACAAACTCAGTGGCTTCAGACATAGAGTCGAGTTCGATAGGATCAACTTTGACACCATCGAATGATTTCCAACCACTTTCGTTTGCTTGAGATTTAAGATACATCGTCGGCTTGAACGGTATCTTCGTTTGAATACGTTTACCTTCATCCGTGTAACCACGAAAAAGAATATTACTGCCATAGCGATTTACGCAAGTGTAAAAACTCATAAGACCTCAATTTGTTTCATATAATGTACAATGTATCACTAATGATACATTTTGTCAAGTATTTTAGTCGCTTCTTTCACCGAAGCCATAGTCGATGACTACTGGGAATCTTGGCACACCGTCAGGTGTAAGACCAAAGTATCTAAGAGTAGCCCAGTTAGGAGTGTCACCTTTTTCCCAGAGGTCTTTCAACACTTCTTGTTTGCCTCTGACTCCTGCGCCACAAGTCTGACCATTTGGCAAAAGAAGACCAAAGTGTTTCACGTGACCCGCCCAGTTACCTTGACCTTCAAGCATTGTCACTACTCGAAACTCTTCAGTGATAAACTCTTTTCTCTTCAGTAGATCATTGCTTCTCTTGTTTTGCTGATAAAGAGTATTGTTTCTCACCATCTGTCCTTCATATCCATCTTCTGTGTATGAGGCATAGAGTTCATCTAATTGCTCTTGATCACTGGCAAAATCAGTCTTAACAATCTTAACGCAATCACTCTTTGCTCTATACGCAAGTTTAATTCTGTCGATGAAAAGCATGTTCTCAACGCTACAGTCGTAAACGTGGTACTGAACCAGAGATGCCGACTCTGCGATATCTTCTGGAGTTGACTTAAGCTTTCTCACAAGACTAGTGATCTTGTTGAAGTCCTCTTTCAACTCATGATTATATAGTTCACCATCTAGAGTTACACCAGGATTAGCATCAAGAAAAGGCTTAACTGATTCCCAAATATGTGGGCAACTAGTAATCTCTTTGCCTGCTCTAGTCCAGAGTCCTGATTGATTTGCGATACATCTAATGCCGTCTAGTTTTGGTTGAGACCAGCCCTGAGCCTGTGGACGCTTAGTGTAGTCACCAGCAAGCATAGGCTTAAACTTCTCGTAAGTGTCAATTAGATTGATGTCTGCAAAGTACTCTTTCTCAGATTTTTTATCCCAACTTGCTTGGGCTTCTGCGAGTGCTTGAGTGATACAAGTGGTTGCGTTGACTTTGCCAACGTTTTTTGGCTCGGTCATATTCCAGCCTGATGTAACAAGTTTACCCTCTTGAATGCCTGCTATAGACCTAGTGCCAGCAGTATTCTCATTATCAAATCCATATTCAATGGTTAGTACTCTAACCTTGCCCTTTGTGTCTCTCTTATACAACGTAGGCAGTGCAATCACATTTTCCATATTCTACTCTCATTATTTAGTTTAGATGTACAGTATAACACTGGATTGAGCCAATGTCAAGCACAAATTTGAAGAAAAAAGAATAGCAGGATTACTGCTATTCCTAGATGCGTACCATTTACCACCCTTTTATGGCTCTATTGTCATAGTGATATTGCTTACACTCTTTGATTGTAGTAGAGATTCCTTCCTCTACCTCTTTCTCGCAAAGCGTATTCAACTTTGATGTGCTTTGGATGGCGCCTATGGCACCTACCATAACTATTACCCAAAATACAATACCCATTATCTCTCCTGCAATTTAAACGAAAAAAAGGAGCGTTTGTCACGCTCCCTTATGTGGTGATATACTTACTTCTTTTCAGATACGAAAGTATAAAGTTCTTTGGCTTTCTCCATCAACTCATCCATTGAGTACATTTTATAAGCATCTTGAAGGCAATCTTCAACATCTTTGCGGGCTTTTTCGCCCTCTGCGATCATGTTCTCATAGAATTGGATATTCATATGATACTGCTGATCCATGTAATCTTTAGCAAGTTTAAGCATTTCTGCTCGGATTTCGAAGGGGTTTTTATTAGACATACTTTTCTCCTGTGTTGTGTGTGTTGTCTTCATTCTTAGGATATGCTACTTAGACAAGTAGCTATTACAAAGACGCATATGCCGGTTAGTGCGAATGATGCTACTGCATCACAAAATGCGCCGTCGCAACTCTTCAGAAAAGAGATTGCTTTGTTCATCAGCTTTTTCGACTCCTATAGTTAGCTGTGAGATTAAAGGACGGAGCTTTCACTCCGTCCCACCCTGTATTACTCAGTGAGTAATTCTTTGGTATCCTTAAGAGTTCTACCGATAGAAATCTTCTTCGGTTTTTGCTCTTCGGGGATAACGTTTTCTAACAGAATACGAAGCATTCCGTTCTCTAGGGAAGCATCTCTGACTACTACAGTCTCAGCTAGGGTGAACTTTCTACTGAAAGCACGTGCGGCAATGCCTCTGTGAAGATACTCTTTCTCATCAGGAGAATCAGGAGTATTACCTTGAATAGTAAGTTCTCCGTCTGCCACCTCAATATCAATAGTTTCTTCTGTAAAGCCCGCTACGGCTAATTCCACAATATAAGTGGTATCACTCTCTTTAGTGATGTTATATGGTGGGTATGAGTTCGATCCTTTTACCTTTCCTTCATTGTGAAGTGATGTAATGCGATCAAAAATCCTATCAAAACCTACAGTCGTGAAAGGGTCGTATTGTGTTTGCAAATAAGTCATTATTGACCTCCTATATTTAGCAAGGGTTAATTTATGTAAGTCCCCTAAGGCAACTTACATGTTTATTTATATATGATTAATGCTTATGTTCTAAAAAAAGTTCATGATTTTTTGTCATGAGTTATATTACATTATATCATATTATACGCCAGTTGAACCAAATCCACCTGTTCGGCTAGTCTTGGTTTCTGGCTCATCAAAGACTTCTTCAAATACAAATTTAGAATAAGTCTCTAATACTTCTCCTTGAGCAATTCGATCACCGTCAGAGACAGTAAAGATTTCATCGCTCAGGTTGTACAGCATTACATAAGTTTGCTGTACGTAATCAGCATCAACTACACCTTCGCAGTTTGCTAATGTGATTCCTTTCTTCCATGCAAGTCCTGATCTAGGATGAATACGCACAGATTGTATGTCATCTAAATCAAAAACAAGTCCAGTTGGAATCAATGCTCTTTCTCCAGACAAAATATCTATCGATCCATTGTGACAGCTTACTTGGCGCTTGTTATTATTTACGTTAACCATAGTAACCATGTCACCTTCACGCATCGAAGCTTTCAAGTCAAAGCAGGCAGCCCACTCTGTTCCGAGTTCTGGCATATGTGCTTCTGGAAAAAGTTTATATATTTTGACATCAATATTATCAGTCAAACTTACTGCTTGGCTCATTTGATCGTCAATGCTATAAGTAAGGGTATATGGAAGTGATCCGTTCGTATCTAGTGTATACGTAACGTTACCATAATCTATGGGAGAAGCAAGTTCTGGAAATAGTTCAAGTTGTTGTGATACAGACATATTAATCTTCCTCAATTCTATAAAGTGGCTCAACGTGAATAGAGTCGTGGTAATCTCCATCACTTAGGTTTCTACGTACAGCAGTACGCTTCACAAAGTACCCATCATTAATATAATAGGTAGTAAGTTCTTGACTGACTACTGAATCATTATCAAGAAAGTTAAAATAATCGTGGGTAAACGGACCAGTCTTGTCTTTCACTTCCATAGTATAATTCTCCAGTTATCGTTTTTTGCCTATGCTATACTTCGCAATTAATTCCCACTCACCCTTTTCTTTGTGAGGTAGAATCTTAATCTGTGATAATGGAGATGTAGGCTCTTTGATCTTTTCAGCGTCAACAGTCTTCACAAGATCCCATTCTTCTAGCAGAGTGATAATAGTATTTCTACGTGCTTTATCCTCTTCTGAGAAGTCATTGATCTTTCCATCTAACATAAACAATTCTTTAAAGTGTACAATGTAGTACTTACCTTGCTTGTGCAAGATATGGCACGATTGAAACAACTTCTGTTCTTTCTTAGAAGCAATACCTATACGAGTTAGAGTCTCCTTGACTTTTAGAAAACTTTCTTCGTTAGGTAGAGTTACCTCTACTAACTTATCTAATAAATTCATTTTTTCAAACCACCCGTTTCTTGTTGTTTTTTCATAATTTCTAGTTCTTCACTAGACAACAAGGATAGATACTCTTGACCAACTGTTCTATTACATTGATAATAGGCACACACAATATCGAGTTCCTCATTTCCAGCATTCTTAACCCACTTTGCCCATCGCTTTTTAGGTCTAATGCTATTTATAAGACACTCGTACTGGGGACGTTTATCCAGTTCGTGATTCATGTTCATTAGGTTTGCGTGTAAAATTGTATCTACGTGATACGATAATGCATTGTTTACAAGCCAAGGCTCATAGCCTTTCTCTGCAAGTGCATCGTTTTCGCTATCACGCATCATGTTCTTTTTCGTTTGCGTAATAGATGTTACATAATCAAACGGAGAAGCCATCTTCTGTCTCCTTATTCATATTAGATTTGTCAAACTCGTCTGCACATTTTAGGCAGATATATGCAGTACCCTCGCCATCTTTATACTTGTACCGAACTTCGCTAAAGTTTTTGCCAAGTTTTACGCCACAAGTCAAGCAAGGATGAGAAGGTTTCTTTTCTCTGTTAAAGAGTTTCATTTTTTACCCTGCACATTAAGTAAGGGCTTCAATATACGAATCAAAGATTTCTCAATATCTTTAGATGGAATATCAACCTGCTTCTTTATGTGATATACACATACTGTCATATTAGAAAAGTCTTCGCCCCACATCTCACGATACTTTCTTGCCGCTGGATGATTTTCATTGTACAAAGACTTGCGCTGTATCTCTTTAATCCATCTACCGATTCGTGTACCCATGCTCTTATCAGACTTGCCTGTATAAAGGCAATGATGATCTTTCCAGACAGCATACATGCCAGTTCTATCGTGAATGGTGTCGGACTTCTTCTCTAGAATACCTTTATCCGCAAGAAGTCTAAAGCCCATCTTAGTGGTAGAATCTACCTCGAGTCTGTACTTAGTATCACATTTTTCAATCAGAGAGTGTGCGATATCGTCTGATGTGAGTATGTATTCTCCTGCGAGATTAATCATTTCCATTCCACTTCTGCCATAAGTGTTGCAAGTGCGGCAACACGGTTGATCTCAGAGTTAGCAACGAATGCTTCTTTGTACTGATATTCAGCCAATATGATAATCGAATCAGCAACACTTTGAGTTGACTTGATCTTCGAAGGAAGAATATCGTACAATTGACGATAGAGTACTGCCGAGTCAATGTCTTGATTCTCTGCAACCCATTTACGAGTGCCAGTAAAGTTCTTCTCTTTCATCAAAGTTATCAGGGCACTGATATTATCAGAGGAGTTATTCGCTAAGATACCAGCGTCAATCCTGCCAGTAGAAGAATAACGCTGTAGTTCATTAAGGACTCTGCGCCAATCTGGGAAATAAAGTTGAACAACTTCAGCAACAGACTTTTTGTCATATTCGATACCTTCATCATCTAGAATACCGCATACTCGTTTGAAGAAGCCTGCCGCAATCTGTGGTTTATCTTTGTTACTTATATTAAACTCGACCACGCTACACCGAGAGTGTAATGGCTCAATGATACGGTTCTTAAAGTTACACGTTAAGATAAAGCCGCAGTTCTTTGAGAACTCTTCCATGAAGTTACGAAGTGCTGGTTGTGTAGAGTTTGCATTCAGGTAATCAGCCTCATCTAGGATGACGTACTTGCGTCCACCAGTAAAGGATACACTTGAAGCAAAGTTTGAAATGTCGATACGCAATGTGTCAATGTTACCATTCATCGAACCATTAATGGTGATGTAGTCTGCGCCAATCTCGTTCAACATAGCCTTAGCTACAGTTGTCTTACCGACACCTGCACGACCAGTCAGTAGTAGATTAGGAACATTGTTTTGATCAACGAATTGTTGGAATGTAGTCTTTAACTCTTCTGGAAGAATAGCATCGGCTACGGTCTGTGGTCGATATTTCTCGACCCATAAAAAATCTTCTTGCATCATCAATCTCCATAATATAATAAACCTTTACTGTATTGTAAAGGGATGAAAGGAGGATGTCAATGACACCCTCCTCTCGGCGTCTAATTAGGAAGCGGGAACTTCTGCTTCAGACGGAACTGCATCGCCTTCAGTGGGAGCTGAAGGAGCATCACCAGGCAGATTTACTTCTTGCCCTTGCTCTTTTGCGTGTTCTAGAAATGCCATGAAACGTTGGCGTACTGTGCCAACTGGCAGTAACTCTTCACCACGAATGGCACCACGTGCAGTCGCAACGTCAATAATCTGAACTGCGGCTGAGATGTCATTCAGCGAGAGACCAGGAGCTTGTTCTTGCTCTTGGGTTTCGGGGGCTTGGTTTTCTTCTGTCATAATAGTCTCCTATAACTATAGTTTATTAACGAGTCTCGATTGCAACCCAATATTGAACCTTACTCGACTTAAAGTGAGCCATACCTTTCGAAGATAGTGTCACTTCGTAATCGGCTGTACCAATTTTAAGTTGTCAGTCTTGATGATCATATTAAATGAATCAAGGCCGGTGCCATCAGCAACAACGGTATTATAATTATCAGCCGTTGATGTTTTGCTGTCGACCGCTGACATAGTAATGGTACTACCATCACCAATGAAAGCAATCTCGGGCAATTGAAGAACACCTGCCGCTTGGCGGACGCTTTCAATATCTTGCCACTTAATATTGATGGTTACTTCAGGATCAGGAACAACAATGTCCTTCTCTGGTGGAGTAACCATCAATGATTCAGACGTATATGTGTAACTCAAGGTACTTGCACCACCTTTGATGGTAAAGCGATCTTGACCAAACATAACGTCGGGATTCTCAAATAACGCAAGAGTGC
>OAPC01000004.1_pt1 | contig 24185 bp, 58 predicted proteins | sample 1516261 | NCBI WGS metagenome assembly OAPC01 (sample SAMEA3275580, study PRJEB22092) | marine metagenome | biome: Surface Water | collected 2014-06-21T10:00:00+00 | depth 0.2 m | reverse complement strand
CAGAAGTGCGGCAGTTTGCTCACGGTAGCTACCCCAACCATAATCGAGAGTAACATTCTTTCCGTTGACCGGAACTACTAGCTGACGTTGACGGTAACCTCCATCATAATCAGCACCGTAAACCATACTAGCGGTATCTGAGTGACCATCAGTCAAAGTGATCAAGTTCAATTTGTGAACTGGATTGTTCTTTCGAAAATCTTTAACGATGTACTCACAAGCTAGGAGCGCAGAGTTCAAAGGAGTGCTTCCCAATGCCTCATGCTTGTTCAAGTAACGAACTTTCATGATCGAATCATAGAAGCCTTTTAGTGCCTCATCATAATCACGCTTGCCCATCTTGTTAGTGAATAACTGATTCAAAATCAGGTCATCATACTCAAATCGAGTCAAGTTACTTGAAGCGGCTTTCAACTCTTCACCATGACGATTGCCACGTGTAGAAGTGAAGCTGTAAACTTCAAAGGGAATGTTCACTCGCTTGCAGAACTGAACCAAAGCAATCGTCTGGCGAATTACCGCAGGCAAACGATGATACATTGACCCAGAGTAATCTACTAGCATGATCATTCCATGATTCTTACCGTCGGCAAGAGTAGTGACCTGCTTGAACAGCTGGTCATCATACTTGTAAGAGTGAAGCTTGTTTACATCAAGTGAACCCTTAGTCGAAGTACGGGCACGAACCGAACGATAGGCAGCCTTACGCATCTCAAATTCTTTAGCCATGAGATTAACAACTTGCTTGGTCTCAGCCATGAAAGTTTCGAAGGCAACTGGATTCTCATCAAACCCATAACCCAGTTCAACCATCTTTTGGTCATGCTTTACTCGCTCAGCCAAAATCGTCTTGTAATCGTTACGAAGGAGTTCAAAAGCCGCACGTGGCATGCCCTGCACATAAACTTTGCCGTTGCTATCGACAAGCGTTTCCATGTTTTCAGATTGAGCCGTCTCAGTCTCAACTTCAGGAAGTCCCTCTGGTACACCGTCAGCCCCTTTGCCAGCGATAGACTTTTCGACATCATCAGACTCTAACTCATCAGTAGTTGGAGTGTCTTGGGCGCTAGAAGAACTTTCTTCGCCCTCTTCATCTCCCTCTTCTGAGTCACTGGATGAGTCGCTAGATTCATCACCTTCGCCCTCTTCTGAGTCGCTGGATGAGTCGCTAGACTCCTCACCATTCTCATCAGATTCCTCTGATTCGCTTTCACCACTTTGAGATGGTGTCTGATCTTCATCTTTAAGTTGATCGATGAGATCCTGCATTTGCTCGGCAGTCATTGGACTTTCTTGCTCTTCTTGATCATCAGCCTTCTGCCCGATCCAAGCAACCAGCTCACGGCAAACTTTCTCAACATCCTTGAACGTCTCGACCTTCATAGCCATATCGACATAGGGTTGCTCTTCCTCAGAGAACTCTACATCAACTAGGTCACGACCTTTGGCTTTGATATTAAGACGATCCATGAAAGACATCTCATTAATGTCCTTCTCTTTGGTGCCGAAGATATCCATCTCGACTAATTCTTTATACCCACGCTTGAAGTTGTTAACAAGACCAGGATACTTGGAGAGAACTTTCTTCTCAATCCGAATATCTTCAATCACGTTAACGTATGCGAAGGGAACACCCTTGATCTGGATCTTATCGACAGAAGGTGTGTATAATGCGTGACCGACTTCATGACCGACGAGAAGGTCGTAAACATCAGCCGACATCTCTTTCCAGAGAGGAAGACCGAGAACACGATTCTCGACATCAAAGAAGGCTGTCTTAAAGTTGCCCTGCTGAACGGTAATATTCTCGTTAGCGAGTAGGCGGGCTAGAACTGATTTTTGTGAAAACATCGCTTTCTCCTTGACTATATGTATATTCTAGCAGGCTCCACCAGAATGTCAACCATTATTTTCACTTTTTTAACAAAAACAATAGGCTGGTGTTTTGAACTCAGCATCGAACATACCAATCTCATCGAAGCCGTACAAGACGTAACCGTCTAATGGGTCAGTACCCTTTTCATAGACTGTCAAGTTTTTACCGGCAGGAATCATGCCTTGAAAAGCATGAATATTTGGGATTTCAATGACTTGGAGTTCCATATGATCTGTCCTTTTCGTTAGTTCAGATTATATAATAACAGGATCCACCAGTAAGTCAACCATTATTTTCGGTTTAGGAGAACTTTTTTTGTATATATTTCACTCCCGCATAGATAGTTAAGCCATATACAGCAAATATGGTGAGAGGCACAGCCATGTTAAGAATTACGCTGATGTCTAAAAATAGCAAGTCCTTAGTGAAGTCGATGATTGCTTCTGCATCACTGACTGGCTGTATCTCCCTTGTTGTTTCATCATATTCCATGTCTGCGTCTGCAAGCAACAGGTGAAACTCGTTCTCGGGAATACACATCATTCCTTCAGGACAATCTGCGTCACCTGGATATAATGTTCCTACGGGATTACCGAATGCATCTGTTTCCATCAGTTGTCTTCTTTCTCTAGTTCCTTAACATCGATTGGATGACCGTGAAAGGTGTACTCTATCTCTGACTCATAAGAAAATAGATTGTATACTATTACACATGCAATTACAATCCATAGACTTAATCCAAAGAAGATTAACAGCCTAATCGAAAGTTCAGACAGTGAATCTAGCCAGTCATCCAACCATTTGAATCCGTCATTCATCGCTTTCACTTTGCATTGGTTCACCGATCTCTTCACCATTTTCATCGATAGGAGTAAGCATAGGTTTACAATGCATCTCGTATTCACAATTCATGAATTCCCAGCCTAATGCCTCAACGCCTTCTTCATACTCTTCGTTGTATGCCTCATCAATGGTTTCAATCAAATCTTCAACATCAGGAATTTCCACCTCTTCACCGAACACTCTGATATCCCAGTCTTCCCAGCATCCGTCCCAGGTAGAATTCATCTGAGCATCAGGATAATCTTCAGTGATCATAATATAATCATCATCTAGATCAGGCAAAAGAATTTCTTCCATCACTTCCTGAATAGACTTGTTTTCAGTTTCCAGTCCATAGTCCTCTACCAATTCATCAAAGGTTTCATACGTACCGTCATGTTGATATTCAAGCCACTCTTTAACTTCGGCTTCGGTCTCTGGCACATCTATGGTAAAATCTCCCCATCGCCAACCAATCTCTTTGACTAGAATTGCGTTTCTATTTTCATGACCTTCAACAAGATCAGATAGAGGTCTTTTAAATGTGTACAACTCGACCAAAGATTTTTTGTACGTGGGCTCCAATTTATAATGCTTCATTTTGCGTTCTCCTGGTAACTAAACCAACTTGGGACAGGTCTATCTGTCCACCTCATTTTGAAACGGGACTGTTTCGTTTGATAGAATGCTCTGTAAGAGCCAATAATATCGTTCTCATCCATGCATTCTGGATTGCTTCCCATAGCAAGTCTGAAGTTCGTCATCTCAGCAATAGGAATATTCTTAGGCAAATCTTTGAGTGCATGTAAAATTGTAGTCTCAGTCTTATGTATCTTTCCATATCTGAATCGATACTCTGCACACAATGCCTCTAAGTGTTGCCAATGCCACTTGTAGTTCTCACTAGATTCCATAGTCCATACAGTACAAGGATGATGATAGTGTACAGCTTTGTATAGAACCTGCTGTCTCCAGTCATTCAAATTGTAGCGTCTAGCTTTTCTACCATTCGCATTTATATAGACTTCAAGATTGCCGTCAAGCATACGATGAGCCGTAGAGAGCATTTGACCACTCTCCACGATCATCTTAACAACGTGTTTGTCACATTGTACTTCTGCCGCTTTCACGGGACAATCTTCTAGCACGAAGATGTTCATTAGACCATCTCACCAATTTCGATTTGGTCTTCATCAATGCCTTCGCCTACTAAGGCTGTTTTTAGCCAGTTGACTTGTTCTCTGGTGAACATCTCATATAGTGATGACCAACCATTTGCTTTCGTAAATTTTAAATAGTACATATTTCTCCTTTCACTTCCCATAATTTATCAATGATCTCCCAGTCATAGGTGATCTCTTTTGTCTTACGATTTCGGTCGTAAGCCATCTCAATACCAGTGTACTCTTCTAAGTACTCAGCACCTTCTTTAGCAGTGGCAAATTCTTTGACACCGATACTGTTATTCAGGTTTGGTTTTGCTACCCACATATTCATTTCTCCATTATACAATATTAGACCAGTCCTGTCAAGGTTAAAATTAACCCCAACAGAAAAAACATAACGACCAGGTACAATACTACGTTAAACAGAAACGCTATTGTAGAATATACCCAGCCTATCCACCTCATGATTATGCCACCTCTTTCAAATACTCACAGTATTCGCTATAGGTCAGCATCTTGCCCGTAGACATTTTGAACTTTTGAGAGTAGTCCACTCTCTGACCACCTGGTGCCATATCGTAGAACTCATGCTTCGACAAGATGTCAGCATGCCAGTATTCATCACGCTCAGAATCACGTTTGGCAACCCACTTGCCTTCTGAGTACTCCATAAACCAAGGTCTTTCCCACGAATCACATACGACTGCATCATCGTCCTCGAACGACCAGTCGAGGATATACTCTTCCCAGCCTTCGTCCTTAGTCTCAATGAGATCAGTGAGAGTTGGAATACCAGATTCCTTGATGCGATTAACATCATTAGGAATTAAGTTAGCGAAAACATAAGTCTCGCCACCCTTGAACTTCCAGTATTGAGGACACTCGCCCTTACCGTCCCAGTCATGGGCGCCATAGTTTTCACGATGTTGAGTTTGGATTACTAGTTTCATTAAAAATTCTCCACTTCACCAGTTATAGGATTACGCATCTCAAGGACGACAAAGTTACATTTGGTATTCATTGTAACTTTACCTGCCCAATCACAGGCGTCTTCCCAGTCAACGAAACGCATAGTCTCTGTTAACGTTAGACCTTCAGCAATGCCAGAAAGCATGTACTTATCGAACTCTACCTTGAATTGCATTCCAAGATAGTCTTCTTTTAAAACTTCAAGCATTTCAACTGAATCAGCCATTCGCATAATCCTCCATATGTAGCCCACCGAGAGCCTCAATTTGATCTAAAATTTCTTGCTCATCACCTGGCCACGCATTAGCCATGATTGCTTGATACTCTTGCCAGAGTTGTATTATTTTTTCTTTTGTTTTATTATTCATTTTTATCTCCATTACTATTATAGTATAGCAGGCTCTCTGGCAATGTCAACCTTTAATTTACAAAATATTCAATATTTTTTTTGAGTTGCCATTTCTCTAGCACAGGCAAGCCGAACTCATCTTCGTCTACAGCAATATAAGCAACTGTCTTCTTGACTATGCCATAGCGATAGCCTTGACCAATGACATCACCTACCCATATCTTGTGTGGGAAGTCCTCACACCAGTTGAAAGGATCATCGTTGTGGCTGTATTCGAAATAGTTGCCTACCTCTTTCTCTGTGAAGCATCCGATGGGGTCTTTGGTGTGGGTGTAATAAGTCATGCTTATCTCTCTATCTAATGAACTACAATTATAACAGGTTGATCAACAATGTCAACCTTTATTTTGCGTATTCACCAACTTTTTTGAACTTTCTTCTGGACTTAGAGAACTGCTTCATAGGCGTACTGAATACTTTCAGTTCTGCTTCTGGAGCTTGATAAGCCACTAGATGACCATTCTGATCGACATGGTACTCACCCTTAGGCATATCCCAGTCTGTTGTTTCTTTCAATATACTAATCATACTATACTCCGCTAAAGAATCTGGCTGATGACTTCTGGTTACTGAAATCATTAAATATCATTGACTTCTTACCATGACACAACTTACAGATCGTTTTGACATTCTCTGGATCGTTGTTATTGTGGTTGCCGTCATAATGCTCAAGGTCTAACGCATTCAACATACCTAGATTGACCCATGCCTTTTGATCAACAGGACACTTCCATCCAAGATGACCGTCAACGTTCTCACAATATTTCTTCTTGTGAATGGTAATGCCTTCCATTGCTTTACCGAATTTACCTGTAGCACGTGCTTTATAACATGTGCCGCACTCGGTCTTGAATGACCAGTTAGACCACGCACGTACCTGTACATTACGTGTACAGCCAGGATTCACACACTGGGGAAGTGTATTGCCCTCAGCGAAAAATTTCTCTTTCATCGGTATCATATCACGCCTCAAAATTTATGCTACTTGTATATAATAGCAGGTTGGACCATAAAGTCAACCTTTTTCTCAGATATTGTGAATAGATTTGAATTTCTTTCTGAGTTCGATGAACTTATGGAGATGATCCATTGGCTTCTCAATGTAGACTTGAGGCTCATTATCATCGACAGCAATCACAGTAACAATCTGTTTGATTGGAACACCAGTTCTCTCAAAGAACATAGCGGCATACACTGCCTCTTGAATGAAGTAACTCTGAACGTACTCAAGTTTCTTTGGTCGTTTAGATGTCTTGTAGTCAATAATCGATAGTTGACCATCCCACTCAGCAATACAGTCCACTCGACCAGCAACAGAAAGCCTTTCGCTGTAAAGCGGTGCTTCTTGAATCCAGACATTATCTAGTCTCTGATCTAGTAGTGGTTTGATTGTGTTGAATGTGAACAGATTAGCGGGCATTGCACCAGCTTTCCAATCTTCTTTGTTGTTCACATAATCTTCTGCGAGTTGGTGAACAGCAGTGCCTCTTGCACCAGCCTGAACCATAACTCGATTTGCTTCTGCTTCGCCTACTCGTTTTCTCCAAGCATCAAGACCAGATTTGTCTTGTACTCCTAAAACAGTGGTTACAGATGGGAGAATGGCACCACTTGGTGTAGTGTACAATCTACCTTTATCAGTGATCTCCGCAGACAGTTCTTCGAAGATATGACCATGATCAACATGCTTAAACATAAAATTCCTCTCATTTGAACTATCATTCTACTACAGGTAGATCCAAATGTCAAGCTATTTTTTATATTTTTTAGTAAATCTTTCTGATAAGGTTTTAGCGTCTGATCTATTGTATCCTAAAAAGTTAACAAAGTGGTCTTCAGCCTCTTGTCGCTTCGTATATTTAGATTCGCCTTGCTGTTCTTGTATTACTTGCTGAAACACCATTTCAGCTTTTTGGTCAGACACTTTATCCTCCTATGATAACCTTTGATGACCCGCCTATGATTGCGCCCATATCAGCAACATCTCCTACTCTATTAGCAGGTAACAATGCTGGTCCAAAACGCACTTTTATTGATCCTGGTCCAGTAACTGCGGGGTGAGGTACGCAACTAGAGCCAGATAGAATTGTGTGAGGAGCGATAGCATCACCAGTAACTGCCGCAGGCTGACCTTGAATGATCACCTTACCAGTCGCAAGTGTGGCGACAATAGTAGATGTAGCATCGCATGGATGTCCTGTTAAAATAGGATCTAAATGTCTGGCTGCCATTGGCATATTGGTATTCCTATGCTAGTGCTTGAACTTTACTTATAAAGTCCTGTGCTTTAAAATGATTTGCTTGATTTAATGTGATGTCTCCACCAGATGTAGTGAAGACATGACTTTCCTCAATAGTAATAGGATCTGGAATAGATAGCGATATTAGAGTGAGTAGCGCAGGATCAGATGCCGCTAGTGCCTCTGTATCACTAGTAAATGTTTGAATGGTGTAGTCATCCATGAGACAAGAATATGAAACGCTAAAAGGATCGTTTTGTTGAGTGATAGTTACACTGTCAGTTCCAGAGGAATAATTAAAGTTCGTATTATCTGGAATTGAAACTGAGGTTACCGCTACTCCAGAATCCTCAAAGGAAACTGTTACTGAATATCCGTCATTGGCATATACGGGAGGCAATCTAGTTATCTCTTCACCAACACCAGTATTGCCAGCAAAGAAGACATCTCCGCCTTGATCGCTGGCAATATTAGAGTTGGATCCTAGTAAAGCAGTGGTTGCCATAATACTATCTAACTAAAGTTGATCCAGAGTTATCCGATAAGAATGCGTCAACCTGTGCCTGCACAAATTGATGTGCAACACGCTTTCCGTTTGCCAATAAAAATATTCTGATTCTCGGTTGTTCTACTGCCATGTTATCCTCTCAACATATGCTTTCTGTTTAATTTACGCTCTTGAGTATTGGGGAAGTCTTGATCCTCCCCAAAGTCCCACCCCATTTGACCGAGATTTCCTGCACATTCGGGCGTGATCTCAATCAAGAGTTCTTCGCCCTCACGTCCACGATTCTCATTACCATCAGCATTGAGTTCGGTCATTTCTTTAAGTTTTTGTTTATAATTGTCCATAAGAGTATTTATAGTCCTTGTCTATCTCGTTCTATGATATAGGACTTAACTAGCTTACTCCGAACAATATCGGATGCCTCGAACTCGACAAAATCGAACTCTTTCATCTTTTTGATCACTTTCATGAATGATCTAAGACCCGACATTTCTTTCTTTCGCTCACTGGTTAAATCGTCCTGTTTAACATCTCCGCAGAATATGATTCTACAATTTTCTCCTACACGTGTCATTACTGTATGCAACTCTTGGTCACTCATATTCTGGACCTCATCTACAACTATGATGCAGTCATCAAATGTCGAGCCTCTTAAGAATGAAGTAGATATGAACTCTACATTATTTCTTTGCTTGAGGATCTCGTATGCATCGCCTCGCTCAAATAGCTTAGATGCAATATCATAATATGGTGCTTCATATACTTTCATCTTATCTTTCTGAGAGCCAGGCAAAAAGCCGATGTCTCTTGTCGGTACCACTGACCGAACGATGAAGACTTTTTTGTAGTGTGTGTTTTTTGCCATAACTTCTTTCAGAGAGAAGTACAGACCCAGAAATGTTTTTCCTGTTCCTGCTATTCCATGAAGCATTAGATTTGCTCCATTTTCCCAAGCATCGAATGCTACAGATTGATTATCTGTCATTGGGCTTATGTCGTTGCTTATTGAAAAGCCGTGTGAGAAGTTATTGTTTTGGTCTAGTATTCCTTGTTGTCTGAGTACTCGTCTTTGCCTTTTTGTTAGTCGTTGCTGTTGTTGTGCAGGCATGAAACATCCTTATGGTTATCTAGTTTGAATTTTAGACCCCGGACTATTCTTGTGAATGTTCTTCATAAGTGAATTGAAACTATCAGGAGTCTTGATTACTCCCATACGATGTGGATCACCAAGAGCAGGTGCTTTGGTAATTGTTTGTCTGATATGGGGATTGGTAGAGAGGTAGACTTCACGTTCATCCATCTTCATAATCTTCTCAAAATTCTCACCCGTTTCAGTATTCTCAAACGTGTATATAGGCATTAAGTACTCCAAATTATTATAAGAAAAGGCAGATTGACTGCCTTATGATATACCCTTCTATTCAATATTTATACTGAAATGTGTCTCTCAAACGAGCATTTCGTAAATTTCTTTCCAAGAATCGACTCTTGTAACATCGCTGTGATGATAGTCTTTGTTGAAGGGATGGTCGAGGAGAATAGCATTCAAGCCCATGTTAGCACCTAACTCTGCGTTCTTTGGCTTATCTTCGACCCACATACATCCAGTGTCGAGATAAGGTAAGAGTGCATCGTCTTTATCAGCACCAGTATCTAAGCAGACTAGCTTCTCAAATGCTGTATCGCCAAATAGCTTTTCTAAGTTCATCTTTCTTAACATGCCTGCATGTTGATCAAGACTCATACTGGTAATGCAATGGAATACATATCCCAGTTCTTCATGAATTTTCTTGACATACTTCACTGAATCTTTTAGAGGAGGTAAGCAACACATAGTAGCACTCTCATTGAAAGACCTTACGAGTTCTCTGCCCTTCTCTTTAGATATATTGAAGGTCTTGTGGATGTCATATTCTTCATCGTATTGCTCTGCGGCAAAGTATCCATGCTGTTCCATCCACATGTGGAACGAATAGAGCCAGTCGACCAGAACTCCATCGCAGTCGACCAGTATTAGTTTTTCATCTTTTTTCATATTATACTCACTTTCTTATTTCATTAATATAGCATATTTTCAATTCGTTGTCAATGGGTTAATTGAAGAAAGTGTCCTTTTGCTTATTCTTTTGGCGCCTTGCCTTCTGAATACTCGCTCTACGTTTATCGTATCGCTTAGAGTCTTTCTTTCGAAAGCGCATGTCTTCCTCATCCTTGAGAGCTTCCTCTTCAATCCATTCACGGAACTTCTTACCCTTAGCCATAGGTGGTAACTCACTTCTATTCTTGGTGACTTTATTGGTTTACTCAGCTTTCGCTTTTGGTGGACGTCCACGCTTTTTCTTAGCTGGTGGCATGTCTACCGAATCAGAGATAATATTGCCAAATGCTTCGTTGATAGTTTCAGGTGCCAATTCTGAGAACGGCTTCTTCGCTAACATTTGAAGCAATAGCTTTGCATCGTCTGCATCAACTGTCTCAAGCATTTGAATGAATAAAGATTCCTTCTTTACCTGAGTCAGGTTTTCACCTTCAGGCATTTCGTTAACAAAGTATGCTAACTTACGTGCCTCTCTATACAACATTCCGTGCGTTTCACTATGCACAGATGGCGTGTAAGGTGGTGCTTCAGCGGGCAGTGCAAAACTCCATCGCTTGTCATACATCAAGATAAGGATGTTACGTAGTTCCTTACTGTTATTTTTTTGTAAATATGCGACTTGTTCAGATGTATCCTTCAATTCGCAAACGCCAGCAGTAATCTCTGCCAATGATAGTGTAGTCATATTAAAACTCCGATATGCTTTCCATTAAGTTTCTAAGTTTGTTCTTAATGAAGTAGTTTAACAATTGGCTTCTATCTTTAGGATTGTCAGCCGTATATTTTTCCATGATCTCAGCTTTGATTCTATCAGGAACTAATTCCAAATCAATCACTGATTTGTTTCTCATGTAATTGCGCTTTACTTCTTCATTCATATTATTTATATCAGCCCATTCGAGCAGTCTTTTCTTAGTGACTGGTCTTTGCCTGATATTCATTACGAAAGTATTGTCTGGAGATAAGACATTTGGAACACCGTCTCCCTTATCACCTTTCAATATATGCTCATGCAAGTACAACTCTGGATTAGAGTTTGATATCCAACGCTTACGTGTAGGATCATATTGCTTAACATTCGCATACTTGTGCAACTGAATGTAATCTTTATCACCTGATAGAACAAGTATTGGATTACTACCAGTGTTCAATTGCTCACCTTCAGCGTGAACAATAGTACCAATGATATCATCAGCTTCAGCAGTTTCAATTTGAATTACTCTGTATGGAAAGAACTCTTTCAACTCATCACGAATCTTGTTGAGTGCTTGAAAGATTGAATTCCAATCTAACTCTGACTCCTCACGATTCTTTCTACGACCTGCTTTATAGTAGGCGTATACTTGCCGTCTCCAATAGTTCTTATCATCAGCGCAGATTATAAGTTCACCAAATTCACGATGAAACTTTTGTCTGTTGAATCTCAGAGAGTTGAGTATCATATGTCTAAGCATATTCTCATCTATCTGAGCATTTTGGTGATTTCCAACTTGCATCATCATATTGGAAATCATAACTTGGTTTAAGTCAACCAGTATCATAATTTTCTCCTAGTTTATATTATCATTACTCTAATATAACATAAACAATTAGGTTTGTCAAGTAAAATCGTTATCGAAATTGTCCATCTCTTCTAAGAAATCGAATAGTGCCTGTTCACAGTCCATATCAGAGTCAGCAAATATCTTTTCAGATACGCTCTGAAAATGATAGTCTTCTCCAATCGATCTGTTTATTAAAGCACGAATAGTTTCAATTAACACCATTATATCTAGTACAGTCTCTGGGTTCTGAGTGACATCAAAGCCCAAATCTGTCATAGCTCCTACTACATCATGTGCAACATCAACAGAAAATTTCATTGCGATTTTCTTATTGAGTTCTACAACGTCTTGTTGAAGGTCAGATATTTCATCTAACCTTTTTTTGTAGTGCTTAGTAAAGTCGATAACATTTGTCATTTGATTATCTTCAAGATAACAGTATCTCTATTGATACGTGCATCTGTCGTAGACTCTTTGGTCTTCAAGGCTTTGAGTGATTTCATTGCCTTAGACTTAGTAGCTTTACCGATAATCTCAATCATCTCCTCTGGCTTTCGTAGCATCTTCTTAAAGGACACCTCTTGATCATAACCACCAATCGTACTACCTTTGACTATAAAGCCATCTCTTCGATCAGAGAGTAGATACTTTATAACACGTGTCTTAGTGTTAAATAGGTATACTCCTTGAGCACCCACAATCTGCTCTGGTGGTACACTTGCAATCTTGTACTCAGGAGACTCCTTGAGGTATAAAACCTTAGCGACTTGTTTACTCGCAGGAGTAGGCTTCTTAGTACGAGGCTTACGAGTTGCTTTCTTACTGATTATGAATTTTTCACAGTCAGAAATGATCTCGGATATAAAGGCATAGAATGCTTTCTGTTCTTTGACAGACATATTACTATATCCCTCAACCAACTCTTCTGTCTTATCTTCGATCAGTTCACGCAACTCTTCTTGAATTGGAAGATAGTACGTGATGGTATCTCTTGCGGTCTGAGCCGCAGTATTGAGTTTACGCATCTCATCGTACAATGACCACTTCTTATCTAGGACTCCTGTAGTGAACTCATCCACGCATCCTTCGATCTCGCCAATGAACTCGTTGGTCTTCTCGCCAAGCAACTCTTGTGGAGTCTTACGCTTCACTGGTTTCACTGGTTCGTCATTAGCATCTAGTACAAGATTAGCCAAACGATTCTCTTTACCAGTAGAGAGCAATTCTTCGATAGCATTCAACTGAAACTCTTTACTGGATTCAGGAAGAACACAGCCGTTCATCTCCATCTTACATAGGCTAGACATCGTTGAGGTACATCTCCAAGCTTCAGCGGCTTTGAAGTCCTCAACGCTTTCTGGTCTATGCTCTTTTATCCACGCTAACATCCAAGACTGAAAGGACTTCTTCTCATAGAAGTATCCATAATGCCGCATGGTCTCAGTGATCTTCTTCTGATACTGATCTGCGGGTATGTCAGACCATTCTGTGGTCTCATAACCAATATGACCCTCTTCGATAGAACGTTGGGTCTTACCTCTGCGAGGCAATCTTGTCTTTGTTTTAGCTTTTGCCATGTGTTACTCCATCAAGTTATAACGTATATTAACACAGTACGAAACCTTTGTCAACCATTATTTTTGATTAGAAAGTTGGTTAGTAGTTCATTCCACTGATAAGATCGCTTTTTCCAATCGTATACGCCATCGACTATTTTCTTTTGATTTGCAAGTGTCTGCATCATCGATCTTCTAAGTCCGCTGTGATTATATATGCTAAGGGCATTGTCAAGTTCACCTGTAAACTGTATGGCATGTTGCATCCTATCTTCATGAAAGCCATACATAGAAGTCATATCGAGTGCAGTTTCTGGCAAAGATCCATACGATGAATGTATACACATACAGCCAGAAGACATTGCTTTGATCAAAGGCGTATAAGACACTTCTGGATAATTAGTAGGATATACGAATATATGACTTTGATTATAAAGTCCATTTAACAATGCTTCATCTGCGCTTCTATACCATTTGATTCTAGGGTTAGACGTAAGTTCATTTATTATAGTATCGCCATCTTTACCGGCTATAGGTCTGGCGCAAACAACTAATCGTGCTTCAGTGTATTTTCTTTTTGTGAGTTTTTTAAATGATGATAGAAGAATATCAAGTCCTTTATCCATATCACCAACATAAAGTAGTCCTATTCCTTTTCTAGGTTTCTCAACCAGAGGCATAGGATCTATGGCATTTTTCATTACGATTCCACTAGAGTATGGAACGTTGAGAAATAGGTTGTACATTTGTTGTTGCCAGTGACTGAAGAATACAATAGCATCATATCCTTCTAAGTCACCAGCATCAACTTGATCAGGTGAAAGATGAGGTATTAAGATGTTAATATACTCTTCTTCAACTGAGTTGAAATTAATCTGCGGAAGAATCGTCGGGTTGATATCTCTCCGAATAAGATTGATGATCGAACCCGAACAATTTTCATTTAGCAGATTAGGCGGCACTGAGTAAACTTCCCGCAGGAATCTCTACTCCATCTACCAACTTAAGGCTATCCCATCTGAATGAGCGCCAGCCATTGGCTTCAGTATCCCAAACAGGCAGAGCGAACTCACTTTGCTTCTTTGAGTTTGTTGGTGCATTCTCATACACAATAAAATCATCGCTTAGTGTAGCAACCATTTTACGTAAAGTACCGTCAGCCTTGATAAACTCAAGATCGACTTTGCCTGACTTCAGGCTTTCCAAGATTTCTGATTTAGTCATTATCACTTTCCTCACTTTCTTTAGTTATATATTCATTCACTTTCACAGCGAACTCCTGGTATCCACCGACGTGTTCATCGTCCCACATTATCTGAGGGACAGTTTGCACACCAGGGAATTTCTTTGAGAACTCATCGAATCCTATCTCATCAACTAACACATAGTTATGCTCTAGTTCCATAGTCTCGCAAAGTTGCTTTGCTTTTAAACACCAAATACAATTTGATGAGCCGTATATATCAATCATGCCTTTCTCCTAGTTTATATTATCAGTAGAAAGGGATCTTCGTATGTGATCAATCTTCTGATCACGTGACCATTCCTTAAGATAGTCATTGTCGTTATCGAACATCCGTAGCATTTCTTCTTCATCAACTACCTTATGCTCAATGATTTGTTCGCCTAGATAAAGCTGAGAGAATTCTTCAACTTCTTCGCAAGTAACACAGTCTAGTGCCCACTCAGGATCAACTATTGACTCGGTGTTTTGTTTCTGAAGTTCTTCCATCGAAATTGCGTATCTCATTCGATAGGTTGATATGGTGTCTACCATCACGTACTTATCTTTGATATAACTCATTTTCTTTTCCTCTTCACGGGTTCGCCGAAGCATGTAGTCATAATAACCTTCACGCATACGTTTCCTTTCTACATTGTGTATACTATACACGGACTAGATGTGTATGTCAAGTACTAAAATAAGTTTTTTACATTAGATGCTATGATGAAGCAACATGTCACTGCATTGAGTAGCAGTATTACTGTTCGAATAATCGTGATTTGATCTTCTACCGGTTTAGTGTCCTCATCGTTAAATGAGCCTAAAGCATATTTCCAAATTTTCCACCATCTTGACATAAGTTTGCCTCACAGTAAAAACACTATTCCGTATATAAATCCAATATTTAATCCAATAGAACACACTAGTAGCATGTCTTTTGGAAAACTTCTCTGCTCATAGGTAACAACATAATCAACTTCTACCCTATCAGCTTCTTTCAATTTAATCGCCTCTTAGTTTCTCCCAAAGAGTTCTTTCGTCCTCAGGCTGTTGTTCTTCTACCTGATCTTTAGCACTTTCAATTTGTCCGTTAGCGTCATCTAATGCATCTTCTGATGCCCTGTAGTATCCCTGATATGCGGCTATGATAGCGTCTTGTTGCTGTACATATGCACGTAAATCAGAAAAGTTTAGTCCTAAATCCTGGTACCCCTTATCCGTAATAGCAAAAAATGCGATAGATCGCCCACTTGATTTAAGTTTTGCAAGTTGCTCTTCCCAGTTATCAGGAGTAATGATAAGCCATTCAATCTCTCTGAGATTAAGTTCATCTGCACTTGGTAAAACTAATTTTGGTTTTTCTACTGGCTTCGCTGATACCTCAATCTTCTGAGGCATACTCGAACATCCACTAATCAGTAGTGACGTAACGATCAAAAAGCCAAGGACATTCGCTATTGAATGATTTGCCATTTTTTGCCTCCTTTTCTTTATCTGTTAGTTCAGCACCAGACAGTAGTTCGAAACATCTACCTGCTTTCGTAGATGCTCCAGTTATAATTCTCTCTACTAGACCTGGCTTATTTTCTGCCAGATTGCCTAAATCATGTCTACCCAACTTATCACTAAGTGTTCGATTTTGTCTGCGGATATCAGCAAACTCTGTATTTACTTTATTGAGTTCTTCGCTTGCTCTTTGAAAATCTACTTGTAGTTGTTCGACTGCCGCCTCGCTTGTCTGCACTGCGACTTCTAATTTTGCATTATTCTCGTTCAGTATTGCCATACGTTCTTGGGTGTCATTATAATACCAATAAAACGCACCAGCCATAACAAAGCTTATCAATGCCATAACTCCCGCTAATTTCATTCCCATCTTATCTCCTCATCATACCATGATGTCTACATACTGTCCCGTAGAATACACGACACTTTGTTTCCCAGAGGCATTATACACTGTCATAAAATAATCTGTTGTAGTTATTTTTAGACTACCGTCAACTAAAGTCTGGGCTCGTTTGACGGTCTTTTTTATTTCATGCTCTGCCCTTGACAGTTGCTCCTGATTTCGTATCAGTTCGCCCGTCAGTGCTGTGGCTACTGGTTGAACTTCCATGTTCGTCTTTCTTCCCGCTAAATATTTTATCCCAGCCGTCGTTGAACTTCTTCTGGTCAGTAGGTCTTTTTTTAGACCCCTTACCTCCATGCCAATTACTCATAATGTTTCACTTTCTCCCAAGTCTTCATCGTCACAGGATGCGTGAACTTGTGCGAGTAATAAAAGGTAATGCCACCAAATACCATCGGGCATAAAAAAACTGCAAGAATTCCCAGTAATCCAATCACGCTTCAGGATATCCTAAGTACCATTCATTAATAGTTGACACAATAACGTCCCTAAAATCTTCTTTATCGAGTGCCCAAACAACAATTGAGTCACTATCTGATGCTATATTTTTAATCGTTATGTTACTGTTATTTAGCGTACAAGGCATTACACGCCTCTCACCTGTATCAATTTTTGTAAAATCAATCGTTACAACGCCCTTCTTAAGGCTTTCGATTAGTGTTGCCATCAGGTTTGGTATATGCTCCATTTACTTGTAGATTTACTCCGTATGATAAGATACAAGCAATCTTACCAGGAGCTAAAAACACCTGAGACCAGGCACTCGTTACGGGATTGACTGCTATTAACAATCCTCCCTCCATTGGTTCTTCGTTAACTTCGACCCAACCTTTCCCCTGCATAAAGGGAACTTGACCGTAAGTGCCTCCTAGATATTCTGCCATATCAGCCAGAGGCAAACATTCACCCGTAAAATCAAAGGGCATGAGTTCTATCGTATTAGCTTTCGATCCTGCTGGTACTGTAAAAAGAACTACTAAAGCTAGTGCTATTAAATATTTCATAAGCTTTCCTTTCATGCTTATACTTATATATTTAGTCCCACAGATTTTCATAATATTTACCAAATAGTCTAAAACCATTTGAGATCCGTTCACGATGTGATTTCATTCCCTCATGATCAATCCACTCAAAGTGTCCAAATGAAGTATCGTCTTCAGACTCAGTATAGGGTCCATAAAAATCTTTTTCCGAATCGTCTTTATTCTTCTCGTTAAACGACCAGATCATTTCATCTAATACCCAGTCCCATCTATCGAACCAGTACGCATCAGTGTCATAGTCGTTTTCTTTTGGCGGGGCATTTACTGACTGGAGATTTTCGGGCACATCTTCGTCATCAACATTTGGAGCTCCATGTTTGGTGTCTTTGAGTTGCACCAGCATTGGATGGATTATTAGTGCCAACGTGTGATCCATACTCCACGTATCGAATGGCTCTATTTCAATCTTCTCAGCTCGGTTCTTCCGATACGGTCCTATTCGAACTCTCATCAGATTTTTCCTTTTCAATTAATTCTTCAAATCTATCGGCAATGTCTTTCCAAGGCTGTGTAGTAGTCCAGTGTTCATAGCCTCTTAAGACACTCAGTATTTTACTATCTGTCATTTAACTCTCCAAAAATTTGAGGAGCAATCCTTTGCGCCTCTTCCATATGATACTCAGTAGGAAAATGCTTTAGACATCTGTACGCTTCTGTTCTTATTGTCTTTGGCACTCTTGGAGTCTTCTTAGGATCCATCAAGTCTCTGAGAAACAGTTGTGCATTTTTCATCGCATAGAATCTCTCAATTGGCATTGTCATAGAACTGCCTTAATATTATCTAATTTGACAATAGCGGCTTTTTGACCCTTGACTGTAATCGGCATGGATTCTTTCCAGTCAAGATATACTTCAGCTCCTATAGATAAATCAGGATGAGACATAGCTACTGCTACGCTCACTCCTAAAACCACAGCGGGCTTTACAGACTTATCAATATCAGCAGTTAATATAATTCCACCTGCTGTGGTCTTTTCTCCTTCCGATTCAGTAACCAACACATTATTGTGTAGCATCTTCATAAAACATAGTCCTCAGTTTCAGATTCCCACCAGCGAACAACGTTGAAGAATCCTAAAGATATAAAATCTCCGTAGTCCTCATCTAGTCTGTCTGCTTCAGCGGCAACCTCTTCTACTTGATCACGGGATAGTTCAGTTACTTCTTCGACACCGTAGTGTTCAAAGACGATACCCTGAGCCCATTCAGTTACTTCATTCTCAATCCAGTCCATCATCTTATGGGCACGATGGACTCTGAATCCCACTTTTTCTTCACTCATTTGTTTCTCCATTCTTGAATCCATTTAGCGCCATCACGTTCAGCATCAATGAAGACGCCATTGGTAATAGCGATAGGAATTAGAATAGATACGTGAACCCAGATACTTGTTACGATATCGTATCCCATGAAACCCATATGATAGATTGCGACCATACCAAAGAATGCACTCCACATGATAAACAGTACAAGCATAAAATACGTCTGCATAACAGGGTCTGGAATAAAGCGTAATGGATTATACTTCACGTTCATTATAGATCGCCAACAGTCTACGGCAAATACAATGCCTCTTTTAAATAAATCACTCACTGGGAGCCTCCGCTTTCTTGATGGTCCATTGTCCATCATCTTCAATAAATTCTAACTGATCTCCTATAGACCAACCCATCTCTTCTAGCAACTCATCTGGAAAGTCCAAACACAGTTCGTTAGGATCATCTGGATCAGGTACTACTTTTGCTACCCAACGATTGATCATACGATCAAACCGCTGGTTGCCTCACGATAAGCCTTTGCGACTTCTTTTGATGTTTTAGCGACAAACACTAGACCACCGTTATAGAATGTCATGCTTGATGGATCTTTCTCACCAGTGACACATACTCCATTACCAAAGCCCATGCCTTGTTCGCCATTCACAAGCATCTTAGGATCGGCAATAGTCAACTTGCTTGCGCCTTCGTCAACAAACTTACCAATATATTCGCCTGCAACAGTAATCACTGTGATTACATCATTTTTCTTATATTCCATTTTTACTCCTCATTTTCATTAAGATTTTCAATTCGCTCTTTGAGAAGAATAAGCAGATCAACAAATTCTGATCCTATATCCTTGTCTTCGATTGTGTCCAATTCAACTTTAATTTCAATTTTCATACTCTATTATTCCCTGAGAACTTAACCTTGTCCTCGATATTTTTTATAACTAGCCTTCTTCGATTTGTTCATAGAAGACATCTTTGGATTACGTCCGATTGAAGTCTTCTTAGAAGTTCGAACATGTACTGCACTAAATGCTTTGGCTCTAGTTGCCATATATTTCTCCTGTTTAGTATGGGCTGTTGAACACGCTATGGCCTTGTTTCAACTTTTCCCTCACAGTATGTTTTTAGTGAGGTTGGCGGTTTTCTTCTCCTTACGGCAGAAGTAGCCCAAATCTTTAATTTATTTCCAGATGAAAAGGAAAGCATTCAGTAAATAGTTCTTTCTCCAATTTAAAAGCTTCTTTTTCCCACGGCTGGTTTTCATATTTATATCCACCCGCATTTCGTTTTTTCCACTTAAAATCGCCACCATAACCGTGTGTCAATTCTTGGCGGAAGTACTGCTTCACGTGAACTAACTCATGAGCGAGTGTCTGCATCTGTTCTAAAAACGTCAGCTTTCTCCCAGCCCATGATTTAGAAATTGTTACTTCAGCAACCTTATCAGTACCTAAGCAATATCCTTGAGCATCTCCTTCGACTTTAGATTTGAATTCAATGATCACAGTCTTACTGGTCATACGATGTAGTTTTAGGTGCTTCAAGCAGTTTATAACGTACTGCTCGACAACATCTCTATTCTTACATTTTCCAGTGACGTAAAAGATCATCGTCTTCTCCTCATCATTCTTAATACTACATATTGTAACTCATCCAGAAGAGGATGTCAAGCTTTTTTTCAGTAGTTTGTAAAGTCCTCTATGCCACTATCTTGGCCGAGCCACTCTTCTGGCTCTTCTTCCTGTAGATTGAGCCTTTCAACGAACTCACCATCAACAACTTTGAATACGCCTTTTAGGTTTGTTGACCTGATGTATTCTCTGCCACCGTCAATCATCGACCCATCAATAAAGAGACAGTCGTGGTGACACTGAGAGTACCACAAGAATCCATCTTTATCTTCAATAACACCGAATATGTATCTCTTTGAAGTCTCGACTGCATCTGCATTAGTAATCATTATTCGTGCATCGTTTGCATACGGATTTTTGTATAATCCAAAGTATCGATTACCAAATTCTGGATGCGGGGATTCACGATAAAAAATATCTACTGGCAAATCACTCGCCAGTAGATCGGTGGTACACACGTATTTGATTGAGACACCGTCTTTGTTTTCATAGTAAGAAATTGCTTTCTTAGTATCAAAGACTGGAGCGTGTTTTACTAGTAAGGGATCTAAGGCGTCTTTCACTCTTTCGTTCCTCTCTTTTCTTTATTAGGCGTTTGATGCGTTTGATGCGCTTTCTGCCTAGTCTCGCATTTATCGATCTACGAAGTCGTGTCCCTCGACCAGGTCGATCAACTAAAGGTTTAAACAGTTCCTCTTCATCTTCAGATGAATCCATGTTCACCTCTCCTCAGAATTAGATACTAGGTTGCTTGAAATACTTATCGATCATTTCTACTTGATCATTGTATCTAGCAATTTCGTCTAACTCCTTTTCGATTGAATCGATGATGTCTGGATGTTCACCGACACCTACAGCATTTGAAAGAAAGACTTCGACATTAGCCTTATGTTTTTGGATATGACCACTAGCGTGGGCACGTACAGCTTGGATTAACATCTCTTTCATATTTTTCTCCTTAAATTTACAACTATTGGTGCGCCTGATATGATTCGAACATATGACCTTCGGTTTCGTAGACCGATACTCTATCCGCTGAGTTACAGGCGCATTCTACTAACTCAGTAAAATGGGGTGCCCTATCTCGCTCTTATAATTGGGAGATTAATCTCTTATCACACCGACACCCAATGTGATCGTATCTTACTTTCTCTTTAATAGAATCTGACCCGTAGTAAGAGACGTTTCAGAAAACGGTCTTTTTGCTATGCATGGCTGGACCGGTACGCCATCTAATTAGGTTGTGGGCAGGACTTGGGAATACCTGCATCTACTTGCACTGAACGCTCCCGTTCAACTGGCTTTCGAACTTTCTTGCATCCGCTAGGACAGGGCGCTACCCTCTTCAGAAATACTTTATACGCACGTTCACGTATTTTTCAGTCACCACGATCTCACTCCGTCGAGTGAAAACTTTAAAACTCTCTTATCAGTGTTGATCCCAACATGATAAGCATACTTGCATTAAGAATAATCAATGATCTATCTTTCCATCTTATCGATACCCAAAGCCACATCATCGTTCCTAAAACTCCAGAAATAAGATCAAACGTTCTAAATTCTGGTCCTGCACCTCTGAACATAACAGAGATTAAGATGAAGACTGTGGCAGCCCACTTAGCATACCAGTCAAGATTTTCTGGATACCAACTGTCATCAATCTTCTTGTCGTTCATAAACCCTTCTATTGTTTCAATTCAATGTGTATACTATACTACAAAAAGAGCCTTATGTCAAGCACTTTTTTATTTTTTTACGATCCAAGATCCTTCTGTACTTTGCCATGCCATCATGATCTTGTAATACATCTCAGACGTAAGCATTATCCTTTGGTAGCTATCAGTTTCATTACAGTGCTGTTCGATGTAACAGTAGTCATCAAAGAGTGTTATAAGGCAATCTTCAAATTGACCACTGTCATCCAATACCACAATTTCCGTGCAGTCGTTATCAAACTCTACTGTATACATTACATCCGCATATCTTCATACATGTCTGAATACAGCCTATGCTTTGAAAGATCACCACGATCTTTACATATAAAGAACTCTTTTATGGATGCTAAAACTTTTTTCATTTGACTACCTATTCTATATAGGGCTGTTTACTACCGTCACCGATAGTGAAATGATCTTCACTATCGCATTGGCAAAGCTTTGCGTCTTGCTTTGCAATAAGCATATCAAGTTTAGCCTCGATACTATCACACCTTTCCATAATATCCGAAATGAGTAAAGACATTTCATCAGCATTGATTGCTGATTGATGGGTGCGTGAATTTTTATTCGTTTTGATCATTATTGATCCTTTCTTAAAATGGCGTCCCCGACAGGATTCGAACCTGTGACCTACGGTTTAGAAGACCGTTGTTCTATCCAGCTGAACTACGGGGACGTAAAACATTAGACTGACCAGTCCATTTGTTCTTCGATTGCGTAGCGACAAGCTTGGATATATTCTCTATCCTCATCTGTCAAGACATTAAAATACATTGATAGCTTAGAGAGTACTTCCTCTAGGCGTTGGCTCTGATCACTATCTTTCATGTGAGCATTGGATTCCATTAATGATTGTAACTCATCCATTCGCTTCACGTTACTGGCACGTATGCCATTAGCGGCATTCATTTAAACCTCACTTTCATCCATAATCTTTACGTTCTATTTCGTTTTCGTATCCATATTTATACTCTTCAATTTGAGCATGGGTCATACGGCTAATCTCTATACGATTACCTTTACCTGTTCCTGACGGATACCAATGGGGATCGTATTCACGATGATAATAGGCATCTGCGCTACCACGATCTTGTGGTCCACCATGAACTGGCAGTTGATTCGATTCAATCGGTACTATCGGCATTCTTTTCGTACTCCAATAGAGTTTGAACCTTACTAAGAAGCATTCCTTCTAACGCTTCCATAGCCATTCGCTTCTCATCACTCGCACCTTCGTTTAACGCAACAAGAGCGTTTTGAAGAATAGTGATCTCTTCTACAGTTTCAGCATTCATTTACTTTACCCACACATGATTAAATTTAGAAGGCATGTTCTCGCAAGAGTAATTGTTTCCTTCTTCATAGTTAATAACTTCGACACAATCACCAGTCGAATGACTAAAATGGACATCGGGAATCGCTAAAGAGGTACTGAATGCGTATCCTAAACCTAGAATAAGTCCCAACACTATTGCTACAGAAACGGTATAATCAAAAACAGCTTTCATGCGCTTTTCTCCTCGAACTTAGCCCAAGCATACTCTTCAGCTTTCTCATCACTTAGCCCCAACTCAAGAGCCTCTTCAAAGAGGTTCTCAAGCAAGGCTTCATTATAATGATTAGACATACAATCTCCCTTAAAGGTAAGCAGGGCCGGTCCAGTTGACCCAAGTTAAATCGTTAAACACGTTGCCTCTTGCTTTGTTTCTCGCAGGGGCAGCCCAACCAGCGGCTTTCAAGATGTCACCAGCTTTAAACTTGGCATCATCTGCTTTCATCACAAAGCCCCAAACACTACCTCTGGTCATGACTTTGATATACTTTCTACCTTCTTCGAAGTGAAGACCTTCGTTGAACTCGGCAATCATCTTGTGATTGATCTCTGTGAGTTCTTCGTTGCCTCTGGCATACGCACTTCTCTGCGTCCACTGGAGGTAGTCGTTCTTGATTTCTTCAAGCAGGTTTGTTATCGCTTCATTCATAATAATCTCTCTTTCTTTAGTTTATACAAGTATTATAGCAGGTTGGACCACAATGTCAACCCCTTTTACATATAAACATGAAGATTTTCGTAAATACCGTTACCACCGTCATACATTGTGGTACCATCGATAAGGTACATCTCATCGTCTGAATCGACAACTGTGACCTGAAGGTCAGTGCCGTACTTGGCACGAACATCAGTAATGAATCCCTCAAAG
>OAPC01000002.1_pt1 | contig 32820 bp, 46 predicted proteins | sample 1516261 | NCBI WGS metagenome assembly OAPC01 (sample SAMEA3275580, study PRJEB22092) | marine metagenome | biome: Surface Water | collected 2014-06-21T10:00:00+00 | depth 0.2 m | reverse complement strand
ATACATACACGTCACTCGACGATGTAGTATGGCCCACAAAGCCTGCCTAGCAATAACTGCGCAACGAGTGTACAATGCGCCAAGTTTTACCGTGAGAGGACCACCAGATGGCAATCAGCTTAAGCAAGCCCACCGTTGGCGGAAGCGAAAACACATGGGGGACCACGATTAACACGGGCCTTGACACCCTCGTTGACGCGCTCAACGGCACCTCTGGCACAGTCGCTCCCGACCTAAGCACGTTGACTATCAACGGCACAGACGTGACAGCCACAGCGGCTGAGCTGAACACGCTGGATGGCGTGGACACAAGCGGCACGGGCTTCGGCTTCGTCCCCACTGGCGGCATCATCATGTGGTCTGGCTCTATTGCCAGCGTACCATCGGGCTGGGCTTTGTGTAACGGATCAAACAGCACCCCAGACCTGCGTGACCGTTTTGTTGTGGGCGCGGGTTCAACTTACGCTGTAGACGCTACAGGCGGTGCTGACACCGTAACCCTTTCTGAAGCCAACATGCCAGCGCACAACCACAGTGCGACCTCTACTAGCACAAGTACCGTTACAGATCCGGGTCACTCCCATAACTACACGGGTGTCATACCTAGTTCTGGGGAGGGAAACTCTTATCGTACTTCCGTACCATCCACCAAAACAACCACTGCCGCAACGACTGGTATCACGGTTCAAACAACTACAGTTACATCTATCGGTAACACGGGTAGCGGCACTGCATTCGACATCATCCCTAAATACTACGCACTCGCGTACATCATGAAGCTGTAAGCCATGCCGCTGATCCCCCTCGACATCCCCGCAGGCTTCTACCGCATCGGCACGGATCTCGACGCATCTGGCCGCTGGCGCGACGGGTCACTCGTCCGCTGGCGTGACGGGTCGCTGAGACCTGTCGGCGGCTGGCAGGAGCGCGTGGCGAGCTTTAGCACCGACCCCATCCGAGGCATGCACGCTTGGGAGGCCAACAACGGCACAGCCTACGTGGCGGGCGGCTCGCACACAGAGCTTAACGTGATGACTGGCTCCAACACAGTCACAGACGTCGCGCCGAGCGACTTGGCTACGGGTCGCGCGGACGCGGAGGTCGAAACGGGCTACGGCTACGGGTTCTACGACACGGGCTTCTACGGACAGCCGCGCGAGGACTACGGCAACTACTCAGAGGCAACAACGTGGTCGATAGACAACTGGGGCGAGTACCTTGTCGCCTGCAATACGGATGACGGACGGCTGCTTGAGTGGCAGCTAGACACAGCCACGCCTGCGGCAACAATTGCCAACGCGCCGATTGACAACCTCGGCCTGATCGTCACCGAGGAGCGCTTCATCTTTGCGCTGGGCGCTGGCGGCAATCCGCGCAAGGTCCAGTGGTGTGACCGCGAGGACAACACCGCGTGGACGCCGCTCGCGACGAACGAGGCGGGCGACCTTGAGCTTCAGACGGCGGGACAGATCATGACTGCCGTGCGCACGAAGGGGCAGACGCTCATCCTCACTGACGTAGACGCCCACACAGCGCGCTACCAAGGGCCACCCTACGTGTACGGCTTCGAGCGCGTAGGCACGGCGTGCGGCGTCATCTCGCGCATGGCGGCAGCGGACGTTGACCAAGGCGTATTTTGGATGGGCCAGCGTGGCTTCTACGCCTTCAATGGCAACTCAGTGACTGAGCTGCCGTGCGCGGTCCACGACTACGTGTTTGGAGTTGGGGGTCTCAACCCCGCGCAGCAGTCGAAGATTTGGGCTTGGAATAACGGCCAAAACAGCGAAATCTGGTGGTTCTTCCCGTCGCAAAGTAGCCTCGAAATAGACCGCTATGTCGCGTTCGATTACAAAGAGAACCACTGGCTCATCGGCGAGCTGGCGCGCACTTCGGGCGTCCAGCGCGGCGTCTTCAAGTACCCATTCATGACGGGCGCTGACCTTTCGCTGTACGAGCATGAAGTCGGCTTCAACATGGACGGAGACACGATCTTTGCTGAGACCGCGCCCGTATCGCTGGGCGTAGGGGCGCAGGTCATGTCTGTGACTAAACTCATCCCCGACGAGGTTACGCAGGGCGACGTGACCCTCACATTCAAGACGCGGCTCTATCCCAACGGAGAAGAGACAAGCCACGGGCCGTTTGACCCGTCCAATCCGACATCCCTGCGGTTCACTGGACGTCAGGCGCGCATGCGCATTGAGGGCGATCAGGTCGGGCCTTGGCGTGTAGGCACCATGCGGATTGAGGCTAAGCCTATGGGTAAGCGTTAATGCCAGCGCCAGTACTCCCACCGATTGGCCCAGACCTCCCGCAGTGGGGACGGCAGCTCTCCTCGTATCTGTCGCGGCAGCTTCCGCGTCTATTCACCAAGACGGCGGACGACAATGCGTCCGAAAACGGCATCCTGCTGTGGGACCAAGTTGACGGCTACCCGACAGTGTCCAAGGACGGCGAGTGGCGGCAGGTCGTGCTGGCGGACGGCTATGCGTTTCTTGGCCAAGACGCTGACATCACGGCGGCGGCGGTAAACACTGCGTACGCTATCACGTACGACACACCCGCGATGAGTTCTGGCATCACGCTTGGCACGCCCGCAAGTCGGATCACGTTTGCGGAGGGCGGCACATACATCTTAGCGTTTTCCGCGCAGGTCACGTCAACGTCTAGCAGCACAGTGTCTTTCCGCTTCTGGCCGAGGATCAACGGCACGGACGTTGCGGGGAGCACTATCGTGACCAACCTACACCAAAACAACGCGACGAATGTTGTCTCAAGAACGGCGATATTCAGCGTGAGCGCTGGCGACTATCTTGAGGTCATGTGGGCCGTGGACAGCACGTCAGGCTACCTGCACGCGACGGCTGCGACGGCATATGCGCCCGGTGCGCCCTCGACTTCGCTGTCAATCACGAGGATCAGGGCGTGAGCGAGTTAGAGCGATGCAAAGAGTGGATTGAGGCTGCTCTAGAGTACAGCGGCGGCACGCACGACTTCGACGATATTGTCGAGGGTTTACAGAAGGGCGTGCTGCAACTTTGGCCCACTCCGAGGGGGTGCATCGTCACAGAAATCGTGGTATATCCGAAGAAACGGGTACTGAACGTATTCTTAGGCGGCGGCGAGTTGGACCAGATTTTGGATATGCACGAAGATGTGATAAACTGGGCCAAAGCGCAGGGTTGCGCAGCCCTAACAATGTCTGGCCGTTACGGCTGGAAAAAACCTTTAAAGGCACACGGCTGGGAAGCCCAACACGCCTCATATATTAAGGAGTTCAAGTAATGGCAGGCGGCGGTAAAGGCGGTAAGCAAACTAGCGAAGTCACGATCCCTAAGTACATCGAAGACGCGGCGAGACGTAACCTCGGCAAAGCCGACGACATTGCTGCGATGGGCTATGTGCCTGAGTACGGGCCGACGGTTGCGGCGTTCACTCCCACGCAGGAGGCGGCGTTCCGCAACACGGCAGACACCGCAAGCGCGTTCGGGCTGAGCGGCGGCGACATGTCCGCGCGAGACCTTAGAGGCGGCATGGACGCCCCAACAACTTACGCAGGCGGCGTGCGTGGGTACTCCTCGGCTCCAATGTACGAAGACATGCTGGCCCAACTAGAAGCAAACGCGCCGGGGCAGTACGACTATCTCCGCAGCTTCTCTATTGACCCTGTGACTGGGGCGAGGGGCAGCCGCGCGGCCCCCGCTCCCGCGCCTGTCTCGCAAGGGACCAATCTCGGCGGGATTAATATGGGCGGCGAGGCGTCAACCTACGACGGCTACGGCACTCCCAGTAACGGGCGCGGTCTGTTTGACTCATACCAAGGACCAAACCTGAGCGGGTCTGCGGGCTACGGCCTCGGCGGCTACACAGGTTTTGGTGACATGATTGACCGTGGCGGCCCCGGACAGAGCGGCGGCGAATTTTCTGGTGGCGGGTTCCTCTCGACCCTCGGCAATGCTTTTGGAGGTAAATCCTAATGGCTGGATCAACAGGCGGCAAAGGCGGCGGCATGGCGGCACAGCCCGCAACAGCAGCGCCAACGCAAGGTCAGTACGCACCGCAAGGTAATTTCAACGTAAACCAAGCGGCGGCGGGCGGCTTGCAGCAGGCGATGCAAGGCACGCAGGCAGCGATGGCGGGACCGAATATCGGGCAGTTCATGAACCCGTACACCAACATGGTGACGGGGCAGACGCTCGACAGCCTTGAGCGGCAGCGACAGATGCAGGCGAACACGACGGGCGCACAGGCAAGCGCGGCAAGGGCGTTCGGCGGCTCCCGTCACGGTGTTGCCGATGCGCTGACCAACGAGGCGTTTGCTCGTCAGGGCGCGCAGACCTTTGGTAACTTACAGCAGCAAGGCTTCAACACGGCGCTTGGGGCGGCACAGAACCAGCAGCAAATGATGATGGGTGGCGCAGCGCAGCTTGGGCAACTAGGCAACCAAGCGTTCAATACAGGTCGTACAATTCAGCAGGACCAGATGCAGCAGGGTCTCATGCAGCAGGGTATGCAGCAGGCACTTATCGACGCCGCGCGCGGGCAGTACGCGGGTTACACAGGCGCGCCAGCCGCAGGCTTACAGACGCAGATCGGTACGCTGGGTGCTACGCCTTTCCCCGAAACGGAGACTAAGACTAAGACACCGGGGCTGTTCGACTACCTGTCGCTTGGTTTTAGCGCGCTTGCTTCAGACATCCGCCTCAAGACCAACATCAAGCCGCTCGGTAAAGAGAACGGCGTCAACGTCTACTCTTGGGACTGGAACGAAGACGGCAAGCGGGTCGCTGATCCAGCGCAGCCGACAGTAGGTGTCATGGCGCAGGAGCTTCAGGATACGCACCCACACCTTGTACAGCTTGGCCCAGACGGCTTCCTCCGCGTAGACTATAGCGGACTGGCGGCGGAGGGCGGTTGATGGTTTCTGCGGACTACATCCAGCAAGGATTAGTGCAGCGCGGACTGCCTGCGCACATCGCACAAGGTTTTGTGATGAATATGCGGGACGAGAGCGGCCTAAACCCCGGCATCAACGAGCGCGCACCGCTCGTACAGGGGTCGCGCGGGGGATACGGGCTTTACCAGCTAACGGGGCCACGCCGCCGTGCTTACGAGAGCTACGCGAGCAGTCGCGGGGTGGCGTTCGACAACGCCGACGCGCAGCTTGATTTTCTTATGTCCGAGTTGCAGGGGCCAGAAAAGCGCGCCGCGCAGTCAATATTCTCAACCGACAACCCGCAAGACGCTGCGGTAGCTATTGCGCGGGACTTCCTTCGCCCAGCAGCCTCAAACCTCCAGAAGCGCGTGGCTAGGTACACGGGAAATAAAGCTCCCCAAGCGACAGTGAGTACAAAAGGAACAGCACCCATGATGCAGCAAGAAGAAGAGAAACCGCGCGGATTTCTGGGTGGCCTCGGTGTTCAGAAGATGCAAGAGGGCGCATCGGGCGAGACTGGCCAGCGCTTCTACAATCGGGACAGCTTCAAAGACACGGCAGCGCTCTTAGCGCAGGGCTTCGGGCGCATGGGCATCATGGGCATGGAAGAGATTGCCGACGGTATCGCCAAGGAGCGCACAGAGGCTAAGGCTAAGAATAAGACTGTTGAGTATCTGCGTAAGTCTGGGCGCGATGATCTTGCCGACGCGGTTGAGAGCGGCTCTCTCGGCGCGCGCGATGCAGCGGGGCTGTTGTTCTCAAAGCCTAAAGATGACCGCACTGCCGCAATGCAGAACTTTAACGAATATCAACGCATACTTGCGGAGCAAGGTAAGGAGGCTGCGGATCAGTTCCTAGCGATGAGTGGGCGCGGCGGTAATGTCGTTAACGTAGGGGGTGGGGAGACTTCAAAAGGATTAGAGGCCTTAGACAAAAAGTTCGCTGAAACTTACTCCGAGCTTAGTCTGTCTGGGTTGGCCGACGCTCGCTCGCAGGCCGCCACAATTAACACAATCCTGACAAAGCTTGAGGCAGGTGAGAAACTCACGGGGCCGCTTATTGGCGCGCAACCTGATTTCTTGAGAGCGATTACTAACCCCGACGCTCAAGACGCGATTGACCGAGTTGGTAGCGTTGTTCAGCGAAGCTTACGAGAAATTCTGGGTGGGCAATTCGCCCAGAAAGAAGGTGAGCAACTTGTGCGCCGTGCGTACAATCCATCACTACCCCCTGAGCAGAACGCGGCACGCCTTCGGGCCTTGTTCACTGTGCTGGACCAAACGGCGCAAAACAAGCTGGCCATGGCTACTTATTACCAAGACAACAATTATAGCCTCGGCGGGTACAGAGGTAACATGGGTGACCCAAGCAGGGCAGACTTAGAGGCCGCTATGGACTCTGCTGCACCTGCCCCGCAAAGCGCTGCCCCAGTAACCCTTAGCCCAGCCGACGCGGCGCTCGTAAAGAAGTATTCGAGTCCGCCGAAAACAGAGGAGGAGTAGAGTATGGATCGTGAAGTACTACTGCAAGCTCTTCGTAACGCGGACGCCGCGGGCGACACGGCTGCGGCGCGGCGAATTGCTCAACTAATCACCGAAGCGCCTGCGGAAGAAGCGCCTGCGGAAGAAGCGCCTGATCGCGGCTTTGGGCAAATGTTTTACGAGAATGTGATAGGTAGCGGCGAGGTGGACACGCCAGGAGAACGTCTCGGCCAGTATATCCGAGGCGGCACAGCCGCTCTTGCGCGCGGCATAGCTGACGTTCCAGCCCTACCTGCCAACCTCGCCCAGATCGGCGCAATGGGGGTTGAAAAAGCTTTTGGCATGGAAGAGCCGTCAATGGTTTCACGCGGCTTGGCCGCGCTTCCTGATACACGCGAGATGCTTGGTGCCGTGCCAATCATCGGCCCAGAGAGTGAATACGTTGCGCCAGGCACAGCAGGCGAATTTATCTCAACCGCGGGCGAGTTCGCTGGGGGCGCAGGCGCAACCGCTCGCCTTGGGAAGATTGCGGCAAGTCGGTCGGCGGGTGGCGGTAAAGCAGTCAAGGATATTGGCGCTACCACAGGTGATGTTTTGCGCTACGGCGCTGCCCCAGGCCTTGTCTCAGAAGCTGCTGGCCAAGCCACAGAGGGGATGGATATTGAGCCATACGCTCGCGCAGTTGCTGGGCTTGGCACGTCCTTACTTGCCGCCCCTCGCTCGGCAAAGTATACCCGTGGCGCTGGCCCAGACGAGCTTGAAATGGCAAACCGATTAGGCGCTGCTGGCGTTAAACCGACAGCGGGTCAACTGGCAGACTCACCGCGCCTCATGCGGGCGGAGGGGACGAGCGGACCCACGGGGAAACAGCTTGAGGACTTTACGAGAGCGACTTTGCGGACTGCTGGCAACACGGTTGATAAGCGAGCAACAGCGCCCGCCTTGCGTAGAACACAAGACAAAATCACCAAAGGGATGAACGACATCCTAAAAGACGTGGATGTCCCAATCACCACTGATCTCGGCCAGCGCACGCTTTCTGTGGCCGATGACTACTTTGCGGGCAGCGCTGGCAATAAGCTTCCGCCCTCCCTTAGACGCATCAACGACAGTCTTTTGGACGTATCTACGCAGCCAGGCGGTGTAGGCAAGATACCTGCATCTGACCTGAGAAAGTGGCGCACCACGGCAGGTATTCACACGACCTCAAGAGAGGAAATGACACGCGCGGCTGCTCACGCTCTTCGTGATCTGATTGACGACGCCTCTGAGGCCGCGCTAACCTCACTTGGCCGTGTTGATGATATTGATAAGCTGGGGGTGCTGCGAAATCAGTACAGGAATTTCTTGACCATTGCAGATGCCTCTACCAAAGGCGGCAGGCAGGGCGCGCGCGGAATACTGACGCCTGAGCGGGTCTCCTCGGCCTCTACGAGAACTGTCGGCAAGATTAATCGGGCCACGGGCAAAGGTACGGATTTGACAGAGTTGTCTAATGATGCCCTTGCGATGATCGGCGCAGCTCCAACAACCGAAGCAGGCGCGTTGCGCAGAGTTGCTTTGGGCGTTGGGGGCGGGGCAGGTAGTGGCGCAGCCATTGGTAGCCTTGCAGGGGGCGGACTTCCAGGCGCAATCATTGGCGCAGGTGTTGGCGCAACAGCGCCTGCCGTGGTGCAGGGGATTGCGCGCAACCCCTTGGTGCAGAACCTCTTGAACAACCCGTCGGCATTAACGCAATCAGCGCCAGTCCTGCCAGGCCTACTCGCACAATAAGGATACCACATGGAACCCGAAGACATGATCGAAGACATCCTTGAGGGCGAAGGCGTTGAGCTTGAGATGCTTGAGGAAGAGGAGGTTGACGACAGCCCCCTAAAGCCCAAGTCTGAGCGCGAGATCGAAGGCATCGTCCAAGACGCTATCTCTGACGCTGTGGACTTCATTGAGGGTGAGATCAGCGATGACCGCATCACGGCGCAGCGCTACTACGACGGCGAGGTAGACATCGGCCACGAAGAGGGCCGCAGCAAGGTGGTGGCGACGAAGGTGCGCGACACCGTGCGCGCCGTGAAGCCAAGCCTGATGCGTATCTTCCTGAGCACATCAAAGCCTGTTGAGTACACTCCCAAAGGCCCAGAAGACGTAGCAGCGGCAGAGCAGGCCACAGCATTCATGCACCATGAGTTCAATCGCTTGAACGGCTACCGAGTGCTAAACGACGCCTTCCATGACGCGCTGATCAAGAAGCAGGGCATCGTCAAGGCGTACTGGCTGATGACGCCAGAGGCTGAGATTTACACGTTCACAGACCTGTCTGATGACGAGTACACTTACTTGATTGAAGACGACAGCGTCACAGTGCTTGAACACTCTGTTGAGTATTCAATAGAGATCGACCCGATGGGCATGGAGATGGAAATGCCTGTCCACAGCGTTAAGATCAGCCGCATGAAAGAGAAGGGCGAGCTACGTGTCGAGAGCGTGCCGCCAGAAGAGTTCTTCATCAACCGAGACGCGCGCAGCCTAGAGGACGCATACGTCGTCGCGCACCGCACAGATATGCGCGCGGGCGACCTGATCGCGATGGGGTTCGATAAAGACGTTATTCTGAACCTAGACAGTTTCGACAGCGGCTCAGAGATGACCGAAGCGGAAGTGTTCGAGCGCCGTGGCTACGACGAGGACTTCTCGGACGAGGACATCCAAGACCCCGCCATGAAGAACGTGGCGGTTACGGAAGCCTACATGCGGATTGACGCAGACGGCACTGGCACGCCTGTGCTGCACAAGATCACCTGCGGCGGCACGTCATACGAGCTGCTGAGCTACGAGCCTTGCGACGAGATCCCGTTCGCTAAGTTCGAGATCGACCCAGAGCCGCACACCTTCTATGGGCGCTCACTGGCTGAGATCATCATCGACGATCAAGACGCCGCCACGTCCATCCTACGCGGCATCCTCGACAACGTGGCGATGACCAACAACCCGCGCCTCGCTGTGGTTGAGGGTCAAGTGGACATTGACGACGTGCTGAACAACGAGATCGGCGCTGTGGTGCGTATGCGCCAGCCGGGGGCTGTGCAAGACCTGACCGTGCCGTTTGTGGCTGGGCAGACGCTCGGCGCTCTGAGCTACCTCGACGGTCTCGTAGAGACCAAGACAGGCGTCACGCGGGCCTCAATGGGTCTCGACCCAGACGCCATGCAGTCAACGACCAAGGCTGCGGTGACTGCCACCGTGCAGGCGGCGGCTGGTCAGGTTGAAGTGATGGTGCGCAACCTCGCGGACGGTATGCGTGACCTCTTCGGCATCATGCTACGCCTCTACTCCAAGAATGTGGATGAGGAGCAGATGATGCGCCTCAACGGCTCGTTCGTCCCTGTTGATCCGCGCGTGTGGAACACCAGCATGGACGTGTCGATCAACGTCGGTCTTGGCACCGGGCGTGAGGAAGAGAAGATGATGGGCTTGCAGCAGGCGTTGCAGATGCAGACGATGGTTTACCAGAACTACGGACCAATGAACGGCCTCGTGTCCATGACCAACATCCGCAACACGCTGGCAGACCTACTGGCAGCGTCTGGTGTGCGTAACGCTGACCGCTACTTCGCCCCAATGACACCTGAGATTGAGGCGCAGATGCTACAGGCTCAGCAGGCGGCCCAAGCGCAGCAGGGACAGCAGCCTGACCCCAACGCCGCATTCCTGCAAGCCGAGCAGATGAAGGCGCAGGCTAAGATGCAGTCCGACATGGCGAAGTTGCAGCTTGATGCACAAAAGGCTGCCTCTGAGGATGACCTCAAGCGCGATAAGATGGCGCAAGACTTGCTCGTGGATGCGGCCAAGATTTACGGGCAGTACGGCACTGCCGTTGACGTGGCTAAGGTGCAGGCCGAGCAGGATAAAGTCCGTATGATCGGCGGCATGGCACAAGGAGCACCGCAGCAATGAGTACCGAAATACGCATAAGGGCAGACGAGGGGCGGCGGCTAAAGGCCGACACCGCGTTCCTGTCTTTTGTGCAAGGCGTTCGTGATGACCAGATCAAGGTCTTCACAGACAGCGTAGCCTCTGACGTAGAGGCGCGCGAAGCGGCGCACGGGATAATCCGTGCGCTTAACCTGATCGAAATGAAGCTCGACGCCGCCATAACGGCAGAGGCATTTTTAGATCGCAAGCAAAGGAAGTAGCACCGTGGAAGCGACTACCCTAGAACAAGCGGCTGAGAGCCTGCTATCAACATCCGACGCACCTGAAGCAGAGGGTGATAATCTAAGCGAAGCTGTGGACGAGATCACGGAGCCGACGGGCGAAGAGGTTGAGGACGTAGCCGAGAGCGAGGATGACATCGAGGCATCCGATGAAGACGACTACGATGACCAAATTGACGACGAAGACCTAGTAGAAGTTGAGGCTGAAGACACCATGCTCATCCCCGTCAAGGTTGACGGAAAAGAAGAGCAGTGGACACTGGATCAGTTGAAGCAATCTGCTGCGGGTCAAGCGGCAATCAATAAGCGGTTCCAAGAAGCTGCCGAGGCGCGAAAGCAAATCGAACAGCAGGCAGCCGCGTTGCAACAGCAGCAACAGCAGTTCATGCAGTTGTACCAACAGGCGCAGCAGATCGGAGTGCAAGAGCCGACCCCACCGTCGCGAGACTTGTTCGAAAGTGACCCGATTGGGTACATGGAAGAGAAGCTCAAATACGACGAGGCGAAGGCAGGCTACGATCAGCAGATGTACCAAATCCATCAAATGCGAGAGCAGCAAACCCACCAACAGGCGCAGGCGCAACAGTCGTATCTGCAAGAGCAGGCGGAGTTGTTGAAGCAGCATATTCCAGAGATTGCAGACCCAGAGAAGGGCGCGCAGTTGAAGGATGACCTGATGCAAGTCGGGATGGACTACGGGTTCTCAGCCGAAGAAATGGCGGGTGTTTCTGACGCACGCTATGTCCGAGCGCTGAATGACGCCCGCAAGTACCGCCAACTGGTGGCTAAGCGTAAGCAAGCACAGCAGAAGGGCCAGAAGGCTCGACCTGTTGTGAGGGCGGGCGCTAAGAAAACTGCGGACAGCCAAGCTGCAACTCGCAAGAAGGCGCAATCGCGCTTGCAGAAGACAGGCTCAATCAATGACGCATTGGGCTTGATACTCAACTCCTAGAAAGGACTACACAATGGCACAGCCATCAAACACATTCGACTCGTACGATTCCGTGGGCATCCGTGAGGATCTCAGCAACGTAATCCACAACATCTCCCCGGAAGAGACGCCGTTCTACTCAAAGTCTGGTAAGACTTCCGCGAAGAACACGCTCGTTGAGTGGCAGACAGATAGCCTCCGCGCATCCGCTGCGAACGCTCACATCGAAGGCGACGCAACGGCTGCTGAAGCTCGCTCTGCGACGACGCGCCTAGGCAATTATTCACAAATCTTCAAAAACGCTGTTGTCGTTCCAGACACAGACGAAGGTTTGGACAAAGCTGGCCGTGCGAAAGAGATCGCATACCAGACTTTGAAGATTGCCAAGGAGCAGAAGCTCGACATCGAAAAGGCTCTTTTCGACAACAACGCACGCGCGGCTGGTAACTCCACAACTGCTCGTGAGCTTGCGGGCGCACCAGCGTGGATCACCACCAACACCGACTTCGGTGCTAACGAAGGTGCTGACCCAACTGGTGACGGTACAGACGCTCGTACAGACGAGACAACTGCACTGACAGCGTTCTCGCAAGACAAGTTCGACGGCGTTATGCAGTCAATCTGGGAAGAGGGTGGCAAGCCAGACACGGTTTACCTCTCCGCGTTCCAGATGAACAAGGCCCTAGCGTTCACTGGTAACAACAACCAGCGTTCCGCAGTACAGGCGGGCGACGAGCGTGTGATCAAATCACTCGCAGTGTACGTCACACCTTGGGGTAGCGTGGAGTTCATGCCGTCCCGCGAGAACCGTGCGCGCGACGTGTTCATCATGCAGGACAACATGTGGGAGATCGCAACACTGCGTCCGACCAAGAACGTTGCCTTGGCCAAGACCGGGGACAACACCACCCGACAGGTTGTGACAGAACTCACTCTCTGCGCAAAAAATGAAGCTGGAAACGGCGGCATCTTTGACAACACAACTTCTTAATTGAAGTAGGCGGGGGCGAGTAATTGCCCCCGCTATTTTACAGGAGACGCCCATGAAAGAAGTCATTGTGAACCGCCTAAAAATCAAGTGCAGCAAAGGCCGCATTGAAAAGGGCGAGACTGTCATCCTATCAGATGCCGAAGTAGCTAAGCTACGCACACTACGCCCGGACAGCGTTACCGTCCTGCGGGACATCAAGCCAGCCGCTAAGCCTACAACAACCAAGACACGGAAGCCGCGCAATGCAAAAAGCAGCCCACTCGACAAAACTCTCTGAGAAGTACAGCTTTGAAGGCGACAATCTAATCATCAAGAAGACATTTGATGCGTCTCACATGCTGAACGATGCGCAACACGCGCGTGAAGTCACAGAAAACAGCTTTGGCTCTGATTACAAGCACGTCGGCAACGTAGACATGGCCCTGCTTAACATCTGGCTGAAAGAGGCTGGCGTTGAGTGGACGGATACTGAGGCCGTCAAAGACGTCATTAAGCGTAAGCTGATGTCGAACGAGTTCCAAGCGCTCCGCGTGTGGGAAGGGTCGTACTGATGGAAACACTTGACCTCTTTTTGAAGTACATCGTTGTGCCAGTCGGCGCGTTCGTGTGGATGATCTATAACAAGATCAACAATCACCACACGGAAATTGAGGTATTGAAGGCGCAGGTCGAGGCCACCAAGATTGCGCATGACCGAGAGTTCAAGGAAGTGCGTGAAAACTTCAAGCGTGTGTTCGAAAAACTTGACGGCATTGAAGAGGCATTAAGAAAGTGATCGACCCAATCACAGCCCTGTCAGTAGCGGCATCGGCTGTAAGCAATGCTAAGCAGCTATTAGCTGCGGGTCGAGACGCCACGTCCGCTCTAAGCAAGTTTGCTGGGGCTATCAGCGATGTGAACTACGCTGCTGAGAAGGCAAAGAACCCGTCCATCTGGAAGAGCATGACTGGTTCAGCAGAGGCAGAAGCTATTGAGATATTCGCCGCGCAAAAGAAAGCGGCTCAACTCAAGAAAGACTTGGAAACAATCCTGCGTGTTTATCACGGGCAAAAGGGCTTGGATGAGTACAAGGATTTGCTCCGTAAGGTGCGCGCTCAGCGCAAGAAAACTGCCTATCGGCAAGCAGAAATCAAAGAGGCGTTGCTTGCTTGGACGGTGGGCATACTCGCAACACTTGCTGGTCTCGCTGGTTTAGGCTTATTGTTCTGGTGGATCGGGAAGACACAGGGGAAATGGTAATGAGACACATCGACAGCATATACGTTCACTGCACGGCGACACGCGCAGAGTGGTGGGCAGACCGACGATCAAGCGAGAAGGCCGCTGAGTGCAAGCGCTGGCACCTTGATCGCGGCTGGAGCGACGTGGGCTACCATTACTTCGTGGACCGCGACGGAACGATCACTGAGGGTCGCCCTATTGAGAAGACTCCAGCGGCGCAGAAGGGCCACAACACAGGCTCTGTGGCTATCTCTTTGTGGGGCGGGCACGGCGGCAATCAGGACGATAAGTTCGAAGATCATTTCACGCCAGAACAGGACCGAGCGTTGCGCAAGCTGATCGCCCAACTGCGGATGGAGTACCCGGCGATCAAGCGGGTGCGTGGGCATAATGAGGTAAGCGCCAAGCAGTGTCCTTGCTTTCGGGTGACGTCATGGATGAACAGCGCAGAGACCGAGAAGAAGCTAGAGCGCAAGCGGATCTCGCAGACCAAGACAGTCCGCAGTTCCACTGTAGCAAAGCTCGCCACCCTAGCCAGCCCTGCGACGATTGCTACTGTCGGTGGGCTGGAGTGGCAAAAGCTGCTGATCATGGGCGTCTTCGCTCTGGTGGCGATGGTGGCACTAGGCGTGATCGACCTTGAGCGGCTCAAGAAGTGGGAACTAGGAGACCGCTAATGTTCTTGTTGGGTAAGCTCAAGCTATACGCTGCGCTGATCGGCGCGGCTGCGCTCGCAGTCATCACGGTCTACTATCGCGGCAAAGCTGATGGGCGTGATGACTTGGAATATGAGATCAAAGATGATCGGTTGGACAAACTGCTGACCGCGAAAGAGGTTCAAGATGAATTGCAAAATACTTCTGACGATGACATTGCCGTGCGCGCTAGTCGCTGGCTGCGGGACAACAATTAGCGGCGACACATACTGCGATCTTTCGCAGGTGATTACGTTTGGCGAACAGTCTGTGATTGATGGGCTTTCCGCATCGGACCCGCTACTTCTTCGTCAGATCGTGACGCATAACGAGACCCGCGAAAGAGTGTGCAAATGACCCCAAAGCAGCGCGAAGCTTGGGATTTGCACCTCGCAGGTCTCCCGGGGAGAGAGATTTCTAAGAGGCTCAACATTAGTGAGGGTAGCGTAAGCACTAGACTAAAGTATGCGCGCAAGCACGCAGAGGCCGACGAAGCTATTAAAGGCGCGATGAGTTCTGTCGGCATGACAGACGCGGGTCCGCTGCACTCAGGTTGGATAAAAAGCGAAGGCGCTTCGCTTTATTTCAAGATGCCCAAAGACGCGGGGGCTAACGTGAGCGAGGTTGTGCGCGAGGCGTTTGAGGACATCCCCGCTTGTCCAGTAATACCAGAGCCTCGCCAGTTTACGGACGGGCTGTTGACTGTCTATCCGATATTTGATGCACACATCGGAATGCGCGCGAGCGCTGATGAGAGCGGCGAAGACATGGATAACAGTAAGGCGGAGAGCCGTGTCACTAACGGAATGGGTCAGTGCGTCGCCTCGTCTCCAGCCTCAGAAAAAGCCGTCGTTCTGATCGGCGGTGATGCGCTGCACGCCAACGATCAGACCGCGCAAACCCCGAAATCTCGACATATCCTAGATGTGGCATCCAGTTTCAACGACGCTCTTGATGTAGCGATCCGTGCGTTTGCTGCTTGCGTCGAGATGGCGGCGGCTAAACACAAGAGCGTCATTGTGAGCGTAATACAGGGCAACCATGACCGAGATGCCTTCTTGGCTATCATGTATGCCCTGCGCGAGCGTTACAGAGACAATCCGCGCATTGAGGTGCAGCGCAAGGGCGGCGAGTTCTTTGTTATGGAGTGGGGGAAGGTTATGATTGCCTCGCACCACGGAGACAAGGCAAAGGCAGAACGGCTGGTCATGCACATGGCTGATGAATGGGCTGCGATGTGGGGACGCACCAGATACCGCTTTTACTTCACTGGTCACATGCACCACACGAAGATGCAGGACATTGGCGGTGTGCAGGTTGAGCAGCTTCGCGCTGTTGCGCCGAGAGACGCCTACGCAGCGTCTCACAGCTATTCTTCAAGGTCCGAGATGCAAGCGATCACCTACCACAAGGACAGTGGGGAGATCAGTCGCGTTAAGGTGGCTCTAGGCTGATTGCGTCTCTTCGTAGTACACATCTACCAAGGCTGACATCGCAAGCTCAGACACAGTGATACCCAGCGCGCTAGATTCTACTGACACCCAGTCTTTGAAGCCAGCGTTCTGCAATGCGTGAGGCAATAGCGCTCTACTGATTGATCCGTATCTCATGCCCCGATAGACCGACCTGCGCGCACCGTATAAGCGGTTGTCATCTGTCAACCCTCTGTCTACCGCCTCTTGCTTGATGCGCGAGACTTGCGATGGGCTGACGCCGATGATCCTCCCGATGTCTGACAGGGATAGGCGTGGCTCTTTTTGCATGAGCAGCGGTTCGATCTCTGCCCAGCGTTCGTTGAATGGTTTCTTCATGTCTGCTCTTTCTTTAGGTCTGCTAACAGTTTGATCTTGTCTTTTCGTAGGCGCTCTACGTGGTCAGTGAGCCGCTTTATTTCGGCTGCTTGCAGCGCTGCCTTGGACTGCCACTTCTGCGCGTTGGCTGTCTCGTTGTTGAGGCTGTTCAACAGGCTGCTGATCATCTGGTACGCGATCATATGTTGTATCCCTCCTTGCGTCGGTTGCTCACAAACTTTGTTAGGTCACTCTTAGCAGCCCAGTATCGCTGCTTCGCCGATGGGCTGGCGTCACTTTTAAACTGTGCTTCCATCCAGAAGTCTGCTTGCTGTCGTAAGAATTTTAGCTCTGCCTTCTGAGCTTCAGGTAATTCTTTGCGGATCACTGCTTCGCCTCCAGCTTGGACAGTTCCATTGCTGCGCGAGCGAGTGCGCTGCGATCCATAGCAATGTCTGCGGAAGTAGCGCCTGACCGCACACCGCTCGCGTGGCCCGCTACGGCTCGCTCTTTGTATTTGATGTACTCTTTGAGAGATTTGATGCGTTCGAGATCGGTCATTAGTTGCTCTCCAAGAAGTCTGAAGCCTGAGCGGCCCATAGGATAAATGATGGCCTAGATTGACCAACTCTGCCGTACACGTCAGCCTTGGCGATCTTGCCAGCGTTAAAGAGGCGGTTCGCGCTGTTTGACGCTGTCCGAGTGTCGACACCAAGTGTTTCGGCAATCTCAACGGTGCTGACGAGACAGAGTTCCCTAATTACCGTGAGCGCTTTTTCATCTAAGGCAGCCGTGCCAATCGTTGCAGCTTCAGCCTCTTTCGGCTCTTCGGCTGGTCGCAGTCTGATTGCAACGAAGCGCGTGTTGTCGCGCTGGGCTTCATTCGGGTTAATCGCAAGCTGCGCAGTCAAACCAATGCCAGCAGATAGGTTGTGGTTGTCCGCGACATGCGGTGGGATGAAGACCTGATCCCCATCTTCAGTGATGGCAAATGCAAACCCGCGTTCGTGCGCGTTGCTGATTGTAATGTTGGTGATGTTCATTGTTTATTCCTCGTTATTTAATTATGATTGACTGCGCTCAAGCATCAGCGTGAGGGCGTAGCTCGCGACAGGGTTAAGCGGGCGCTCGCCTGTCTCCCAACGCCTGATCGTGCGGCTGCCGTGTATACCCATGCCCCACTCGTCGGCCAGTGCTTGCTGGCTGTAGAAGAGCGACTTGCGCATATCTTTGAACTGTTCTTTGGTCACTTTTGTTTTCCTCTGCTGTTAAGGGGTACTAACTTCATGAAGTCAGTACCCCACTAGTTTAGGGCCACATGCCCTGTACTGCAAGCCCTAACTTGAAAAATAGGCTAATAACTTTTTCACGTCGTCGGGTGTGATATTATGCGCGTTGCTCAAAGCGATGAGCTGGTCTTCAACAGCCTCAAGAGTGTCGCGCATATCAATCAGCCGCTGCTGCACGTCCTCATCTAGGTTAGTCACGCGCTCGAACTCCCCGTCGCGCAAATTCATTTTCTCTAGTGCTGTAAGCATAGTCTTTACCTCCTCGGTGCTTCGCGCCACGCCTGCCGTGCCGCCTGTCTTGTTGATCAGATCAATCTGATATGTCTGCAAAGGCGCGACTACGCCCTTGGCTGCCTTCACCTCAATCGCAACGAAATGCCCACCTACCGATGCGATAATATCGGGCGTGCCGTTGCGGTTTGTTGTGATAGTCTTCACCGCCCACACGTCATCGCGGGCGTTCAGCAATTTTAGAATTGCCTTCTGGATACTGCTCTCAGACTGCACGCAACCTCCTGTAGTTCTGTAGTGTGAAGTCAAGCTTCTTGCTAACCGCCCTGTAGACATGCTCGCTGACGCCGCCGCTGGTCACGATGTGATTAACAACGGCGTCTGTCCGCTTGTTCAGGTTTACGCCCCGGTCACGGCGCTGCACGAACTTAGCACCAGAGTAGTCGCTGTTCACGATCACGAAATGCTCGAAGTCGGCAAGGCTTACGCCCTCGGCGTGCGCCACGCTGGAGAATATAGAAGCCTTCGGAAAGTGCTTCTCTAGCTTCATGCGTGTGCTGCGGAAGTGCGCCATGAGTGCCAGCCCCTCGCTGTCGCCCCAAGTCTTCTTTATGTAGTCGATCACCTCCGTGTTCGAGAGGTCGATCAACTGCCCGTCCACCATCACCGCGCCCGCCTCAATCTGGTGGATGGCGACCCGCTCGGCCATGTCGCTCTCCGCCGCAAACACAACACCGGGGGCGAGTGTCGCCACCTTGTCTCGTTGGATCGTGGCGATCAGGTTTTTGGTGTCTGTGCTAAGCTCAACTGTGTGGACCTTATCAACCGCCTTGTGCGTAACGCCCGCTTGGTCTTGCGTCAGGGTGACGATGTAAGTCGAGACGTGATCAATCAGCTCTGGTCTAGCCTTCTTGTACTGCTCTACCCAACGACCGTTGAGGCGTATCTGAGAGGACACGCCCCAAGCCCTAAAGAACTCGTAGAAGTTTTTGTAGCGCAGTGGCGACCTCTCGGAGAGCGCGAACTGATAGTATAGCTGCAAGAGGCTCTCGGTGGAGGGCGTGCCTGTCATCAGCAGAATAGGCTTATCCCAAGATATTTTGCGGAGGTGCTTCCAGCGCTGCGTGGGCTTGCCCGGTCTGCTGATGGCGTGGCTCTCGTCAACTACGACAAAGTCGTAGTCGTCCGCGCTGAGCTTGGCGCACTGCTCGTAGTTGATGACACGCGCTCTGCCGTAGCCTGTTGCGTGTAGCTCAGACAGCCAGCCGTCAATCGCCGCCTTCTTCGTCACGACCAGCGGCCTCTTCGCGCTCAATAAGATAAGAGTGCGGATGGCGGTGCGGGTCTTGCCTGTGCGCATCTCGCCCTGCAACAGACACACCCCTCTCTCTTTGATGACTGCCGCGCACTTGTCCGACGTCTCTATCTGGTGCGGTAAATAGGTCATTTGTTCCCCCATTGGTCGGCCATTGCGTCTGCAATGCCTTGGTATGTTGTGCTGCGTATCTTCCACCTATCGGGCGATGGCGGCAGGTAGTGCAGCCGCTCGCGCTGGTTTTTCGGTAGTTTCATCATCTCGTCGTGGACGTTGTTCGTCTCCCGCAGCGCAGGTAGCCCGTGCAAGAAAAGCCCTGTTTTTTTCTGCTCCGTGTGACCAAACTGGTACGGCTGTACAAACTGCGGGGCGTGCATTCCTCCCAGCCTACGAAGTACGCCTACGGGGTTTTCCATACAAACACGCGGTGATGCCTTCTTCATCGCTTCCCAAAGCGCAACCGTCCACTGGACAGCCGCTAGGCGCTCCGCATACTTCGGCTGCCCCTCCCCATATGTGCTGTTCCCAGCCACAGTAAGTGCAGTGCAGGGCGGGTGGGCTATTATTAAATCCCAAGCTTGGTCAAGCATGTCATACACATCGCCTTGGTAGTGCGCGCCGACTTTATCTGTCGGGAGTAGGTCGCACGAAATGGCGTCGTGGCCATGCTTAACAAAAGCGTCTCTAACGGTCCCTGAGTATTCACAAGCTACTAAAACTCTCATAGGAACGGGTTCTTCGGTACGGAGATCGTCCAAGAGCCTTCGCTGTCCCGACGATACTTCTCAAGATCAACGCCAGACTTAGTCGCCGCCTTCTTGTAATCATACGTGACGCGCGGCTTGCCCTTGGTCAGCTTGAAGTCGCCTGCCGTCAGGCTCTTGTCACTGCTGTGCTCAATCAGACCCTTCTTGACCTCGTCCATCTCGTCCTTGATCCGCTCAGCCTCTGCCTTGAGACGCGCGTACTGCTGGAACAGCTCGACGACTGCGCCGTTGTTCGACATATCGGCCACCTCTGGCACGTCCATCGCATCGAACCGCTCCCAAGCCTTTTCTATCTGATGAAAGAACGCGAGGTCTAATTCGATCAGGTCGCTCACTGCGATGTCGTCGACCTTCGGGCTGTAGGCGACGATATAGCCATACCTAGCGGGGCTGCAATATAACTGCTGCTGAACCTGCGCATAATAGTAGTCGGGCGTGATGCCCTCGTTCAGGTCGCGGTAAGTTCTGTCCGAAACCTTAAGCTCTACCAATATGTCACCCGCGATTCCGTCTAGGCTCGCCATGTAGTCGCCGTTCACCCAGCACTCGTCCTTAAAATCACGCACGAAATATTTGTTAGCTTCTCGGCGCACCAGTTCCTCAAGGTCGTGGCCCTGCTTCATCGCCGCAGAGTAGTACTGCTGCTTAACGCCCGCCTTGATCAGCTTGAAGTCGTCAACAGATGTGAAGGGGCTGATACCCAACACGATAGCCGCCTCGCTGGCTGTGCGGTATTTCTTGCGTGCGTCCAGCCACTCTTGGCTGTTCTGCTCTAGGTGTAGTTGTTCCATCAGTCGTCTCCTAGTGTGTATATGCAGTTCTCAAGCGCGTCTGCGCTCTTCAGGTCGTGGGCCACGCCCACCTCGACAGGCATGGTGATGCCGCGTCGGTCTAATGGCGCACGCTCCCAAGCGTACTCCATCGCCGCCTTGATAGCCGCTGCCGCTGGCTTGTAGACGTCGGGGTCGTTAGGTGCCTCGACAACGTAGCTGTCGTGGATGAAGTTGATCAGCGTGGCACCTTCTGGAAGCGTGTCTTCAATGCGGTGCAGCGCGATGCGTGCAACCTCCGCCCCTGCGCCTTGGTTCTCAATGGACAGGTGGTCGGTTGAGCGCTTGCTTGTGTAAGGCCGCCCGTGTGGTGTCTTGTGCGGCCAGCCCATCTCGTGCCGTGTGAAGCCCTGCTTCTGCCACTCCGCGATACCCGGGAACGCCTCAAGCCACTTCTGCTTGTACTCTTTAATCTCATGCGTCGGGAGGCTGATGCCTGTCTGTGTCAGCAGGATCAGCCCGATAGTGTTGACGCCTGCGCCGTACAACGTTGAGAAATTGAACACCTTAGCGATCTGACGGTCAGTCTTAGTGTAGTCTGGGCCGAATAGCTGCTTGGCTGCGTAGTTGTGCAAGTCCTCGCCGCTGCGGAACAGGTCGCACATGGCGTCGTCGCCTGTGATGGCTGCGATGGTCCTAAGCTCTAGCTGCGCGAAGTCCGCTGACAGTATCACGTTCGTGTCAGACCCGATGAACCGCTTGGTGTCACGCGGCAGGTTCTGGACGTTCTCTTGGGACGACGTGAACCGCCCAGAACGCGCTGCTGGCTGTAGCGTTCCGTAAAAGCGCGGCTGTGCGCCCAGCTTAGTTAAGAAATTGAGATATTTCAGTTGTCCCCGGCACTCGCGGATCAACTGCGCCTGCTTGTTCCCGTCAGAGACAAGGCCCGCCAACACGCGGTCTCCGCTGCTCTCAATACCGAGCGCGGCTGTGACCTGCTTGGGGCTGTTCACGTTAAGCGGCGCGAGTATGGTCTGTAGGCGGTGCGCCTCGCTCCCTACACGCTCCCTCTCTTCGCGCAGGTCGTCGTGGCGGATAGGTAGCCCGTGCCTCTGCGCTCGTAGGCCTGCAACGATGCTGCGCTTGTCTAGGTTATAGACGCCGCGCAAGTTCTCTGGGAAGTCGCGCTGCAACTGCTCGTAAATGGTCGGCAGACCGTCAACGTCAAGCTTAGCGTAGCTGACTTGGTCTGGAGTAAGTTCCGCGCTATCCCACTTGGTTTTCTGGAGCGTCTTCTTGTCGAGACCCTCGTAGATGTCGCGCCCATACACACGCTGCGCAACGACGTCGAGGCTGTGCCGCTCTTGGGCAGGGTGCGCGATGCGGTCCATGTACAACGTGTCGTCGAAGTGTTCGATGCTCTTTGGGATGTAACCCAACATACCGAAATCAAAGTGGATGTTGTGCGCAACGATACGATCCGCGCTGTTCAGGATGCGGTGGCAATCCTCAAGCTTGGGGTTCTGTATCAAGTGCGTGGGGCCGTTGTTGACCTTATACTGAAACAGCACAGCGCGGTCTGTGTGCGGGTTAAGCCCCGTCGTCTCAGTGTCGAAATATACAATTCTCATGGCTATGCCTCAAAGTGGGGCGCTTTTGTCAGGTGCGCCCCGAAAACCTGTGTGTCGGTTGTTAGGCGTAGTTTTCTGCAACAAACGTCGCGTCGGATGTGAACACGTCGTCACCATCCTCAACGTCAAAACTCGCCGACTCCTCGTAGCGCACCAACTTGATAAGTTGGAGGCTGTCGAGGTATAGGGTCACGCCGCGTGCCGCTACCCCTGCGTCGTAGATGCTGGCCATGCCAGACACGCGACCAATAGAGCCGTTGCCGATCTTGTCCGTGACCTGCGTGCGGTTAGCCTTCGCGTCATAAATAGCTACCTCTTTCGGGTCGCCGCTTGGGTACTTCGCAGCCGTCTTGAACGTGAACTTCACGGTCTGCGCGTCGTCAGAAATGCGGTAGCCCTTAGACTTCGGGTCTTTAGCGCCCTTCGGCTTGTCGCTCTCCCAGAGCGCGTCAATCTGATCCATCAGGTCTTTCGCCACGTCGGCGTGCATCTCAATATCCACAGAGAAAATGTCACGCCCTTGCAGGTCTTTCTTGCCCGCGCCTGTGACGCTTGCCCATTTCAGTTCGCCTTTTGGCGTGGTGATCTTGATCTTCGACATTGTGTCATCCTTTTCATATCGACTGTTGTCAGTGAGATATTCTTAGGCTATGTGTCTACACCATGTCAACAAAATAATCACGAGGAGTAAACAGACATGAATTATGAGAAAGTGCGGCGAGCCGCGACAGGCTCAGCAGACAATGATGCGGTCTTGTCGTTTAGATTGCCTGAGAGCGTTAAGGCAGACCTGCTTGAGCAGTGCGCGCGTGATCGGCTGTCTGTGGGCAAGCTGATGCGGGAGCTAGCCAAGGAGTTTTTGCGCAATGTTGATTGAGTTTTCAGCGTCCAGAGGGCGCGAGGGGTCCAAGACGTATTATAAAGACTTCTTCGCAGAGGCCGAACAGATGAAGGATATGGGGCGGATGCTACGGCGTTACGCTGTGTCCTCTTACATGTACGGCGACGGCGTGACCGACAACGGCGAGGAAGTGCAGGGCCGCAAGGCTGGCGAGACTGTCGTCGCGGCTGGTAACGTGTTGTTTTTCGATTTCGACAGCAAGTACGTGCCTGTCACGTTCGACATGTTGTGCGAGAAGCTCGACGGCGTGTGCGCGTACATAGCGCCGTCACGCGGCTGGTCTGATGAGGTCGAGAAGTATCACGTCGCTGTGGCTGTGGATGAGACGCTGCCTATGGACAAGGAGGCGTTCAAGACGCTTTACCGAGCCGTTGCGCAGCGGTTGGGGCTTGAGGGCTTGTATGATCCTGCGATGGAAAGCTGGACGCAGCAGCTTGCGCCTCACTTCCGAGACGACGCGCCCGAAGGCTTCGTGCAGGGCGATGCGGTGTCGTGTGAGGGTGCGTTGGGTGAATACGATGAACCAGCGGGAGGCGCAGCACAGGGAGGAAGCGTTGCGGGGGCCGTTGGCGATGATGCCGTATTCACCCTGAGCAGTACGCTAGAGGAATTGAGCGTGCCGCAGATGATAGAGCATCTGGGGTCTGTAGGCAAGGTCCGGGTGCATTGTCTGGCGGGGCTGCTGCACGATGGGCGGGCAGACACTGCGTTCGTGACGCGCGGCGATGATGGCGCGATGCTTTACCACTGCTCTGGTGGTCGATGCGGGCATACGCTCGTGCTGCGAGAAAACCCGTTCGTTGAGGAGGCTGGTGGCGAGACGCTGGTCGAGACACGCGAGGAGACGTTGCGCGACGTGATCGAAGCGAGCGCCGTTTTCGCAGAGGCCGTGGTCGATCCCAAGGCGACCAAGAACGTCAAAGAGGCCGCAGTTTCTTATGCGCTGGGCGTTCGCGCTGATCGGCACAAGATGAGCATCGTCGAGGGCGAGGTGCGGAAATATAACGGGGTATTTTGGGAAGAGGCGTTCGAGGGCAAGACAGCAGGTCACAATTTCGTGCGCGATGCGGTTGTTGAGTGTGGGTTCCCGTTGCTGGCGCACGAAAACGCCTTCACAGCGAACGTATATGCGTATTTCATGAAGAACATGTCGACCCAGACACTTAGAGCGCCCGGTGATTATCTGAACCTACGCAACGGGGTGCTTAGAGTCGATCGGGACGGCGTGGCGATGCTACCGCATGCGGCTGACTACCTGTTCACCTCGGTTCTAGGCTATGACTACGAGCCGGGGGCGGCGTGTCCGACGTGGGAATTGGTGGTTGATCGTGTGATGTGTGCAGACGCGGACACCGTCGCGGCTTTTCAAGAGGCGATGGGGTATCTGATGTTGCGATCCACAAACCTAGAAAAAATGGTCGGTTTCGTGGGCGGGGGTGCGAATGGTAAGTCAACTGTTCTGCGGGTGCTCAAACTTCTGGTGGGCCGCTCTGGGTACAGCGCGCAACCGATCAAGGTGCTGGTGAAGGATAACAGTGAAGGCGCTTATGCGCGCGCTGCGCTATCTGGTAAGCTTGTGAACATCACGAACGAGTTGTCACCGTCGTCTTTAGAGGCTGATGCGTTCAAGGATCTGGTGAGCGGTGAGGATATAACCGCGCGCGCGATATACGGCGCGCCGTTTGTGCTCGCGACAGTCCCAAAGCAAATCGTTGCGATGAATAGCACAGATCAGCTTGTGAAAGAGCGCACCCACGGTTTTGAGCGTCGCTTGCACCTCATTCCGTTCAACTACACGCTGCGCGACGAGCACAAAGACCCGTTCTTGTTCTCTAAGCTAGAGGGGGAGTTGTCGGGCATCTTGAATTGGGTCTTGGAAGGGGCGCGACGTGTCACAGAGCGCGGCAAGCTAGCCGTGTCGCCCGCGATGGCTGAGTTGTTCGACCGCGTAAAGCGCGACGCAGACCCGGTGCAACAGTTTGTCGAAGAGCGGCTGGAACGAACGGACGTAGACGAACTAGGTTATGATGACGTGATGGACGGCGTGAGTAACGGGGGCGCGCTGCTTTTTGCATACCGCGAATTTTGCGAAGGCAATGGCTACAAACCGCTTGGGCGGAACAAGTTTTTGTCCACGCTTTTGAGGCACGGGGTGGAGGCCGTGGACGTTAGTCGAAGCGAAAAAGGGCGGCCAACGCGTCGCGCGAAGGGCTGGGCGTGCCGCATCGTGGGTGAGGAACATGGGTTTTCGTAAAAACTCCCCGCTTTTTACGGGGAGTTTTAAAAAAGCGGGGAGCGATAAAGTCTTTAAAAACAAAGCACTAAGTGACATTCCCCTCTTTCCCCTCTTTTTCTTGGTTAAAAGGTTTTATTATAGAAAGGGAGTATTAGGGTATGTAGTATAAAGAGAGCCACAGGAAAAAACTCTTTCGACGGAAAAAAGAAAAAAGCGGGGAATATTATGAAATACGACAACACACGGACGGCGGTTCTAGGGGAAGCGGCGGACCTTATCAACGGCGAGCGCGCGCAGGAATACGGCACACCAACGGCGAACTTCACCAAGATCTCGGTGGGCTGGTCAGCCATTTTAGGCGCGGACGTGACGGCAGAGCAGGTCAGTTTGTGCATGGCGTGGCTAAAAATAGCGCGCATAGCAGGCGACGGGCAGGCGTCGCGAGATAGTTTTGTTGATGCTGCGGGATACATCGCCCTTGCGGCAGAGTTGGCAGATGAGTAAGGTAGCGACATGCTACTGCATTGCCTCAATAAACTTAGCCCTCGCTCTAACAAGCGAGGGCCTTTTTCGTGAAGTTTGAGGTTGATGGAACCGACGCGGATGCGGACACGGTCGAAAGCCTGATCGATATTATTTTGATGGCTCTTAGCTTCGCGCCTTTTGAGTATAGCGAGAGCGAGGCGGGCGTTGCCTTGTGCCACGTCCTCGCTATGCTGCTATATGAAGGCGATGAGACTGTGCACTAGGTCCAGCCTAAGCCCTCGCCTACAGTTCGCCCGGTCTCTGTTTTGTAGTTCTCGGCCAGTTCGTCTAGCAATCGCGAAAGTATCTTAGCGCTTGTGTCTTTGCACTGCGTGTCAAGCGCTTCATGAACGGCGCGGTATGCGCTAAGCGTTTTCGACTCGCTGTTTTGTGCGGGATCTAGTCCAAACTCCGCAAAGTTTTCGGCCTGCCAAGCAGGCACCTCTTCTGTAGTGAAGTTGTGCTGAAGCTTGTGCAGCGCGATATGTAGGCGCTCCAAGTCCGACAGGCGCAAGTCATACATCTCTGTACTGTAGTCCACCGCTGTATCAATCGCTTTGATTGCGCGTTGAACGGCGCTTAGCTGCTTTTCTGTCATGCCTGCCATGCCAGCGCGCGCTTGCATCAAGTGGTCAAAGTTCTGGCGGATGATTTGTTCTCTGGGGTCCATTGTGTTTCTCCTTAGTTGATTATGAGGGGGATAAAGATTGCGGCGCTGATCAGCGCGCCCATGAGCGCGCCAATAGCTAGGTTTTTGAGTGCTTGGCGGATCATGCTGCCACCTCTTCGCGTGTAGTTGTGAACACGCAAACAGGAGAAGCGTTTACAAACACCATACCAGCTTTTGTGTGTCCGCCTATGTAATCGCCTTCCCAGCCTAATTTCTCTGCGAGCGCTTGCGCAGCGGCGCGGTGGTTTTCTTCATTGCTTAGTGCGTAATCGTAACCAAGCGTAACGCTTGCGTAGTCGCCAGTGTGCGTTGCTTTGAAGCGTGCGCCTAACGTATCAGTCGCGCCAAGGTATTTTGTTGTGATCGTTTGCATCGTGTATCCTTCCAGATGTGGCTGGCTTCATTGCCATTGAGCTATGTGTAGGACACTTGGTCCTGTATGGTCAACAGGTAAATTGCGCCAAGCGCAAGAAAAGTGACACGGAACGCGCACGGCTCAGCATAGGCGCGTGCGCGCGTGCCATAATCACCCTGAGTTTGCAAGTTTGCAGCTAATACTTTGCACCTTTGCGGCGCTATTCGCTTGGCGCTATAAGACCAGTGTAAACGCCGGGCTAAGTCCAGACGCTGTAAGCTATTGATATTGCTGCACATTAACTACAGGTTGTATGCCTACTCGCCTTATTGGTGTTACCATAATGCACATTATGCGCATTTCGCGCCGATCTGGTGCCGATCTGGTGGCGATCTGGCTCGGACCCCCACCCCGGCATTGGGTTTGGCGGCGGGTGTGTGTGTATACAAAAGCACATACACGGAGGCTAAAATTTTTGAGCCTTGTTTTCAAAACCTAATGGGGGGTAGTTTGTGGGGGTGGCCAGCGACGTTACAGCGCCCTGACCACATGATCGGCTAAGCGTAAAGGAGTATAGCCAATGACCATCTCTGTAGATCAGCTACACGAGCTTCTCAAGTATGACCACGTCACAGGTAAGTTCACATGGCGAGAGCGCTCGGATGATTTCCCCGCACCTCTTAGTACGATCCGCTCATTCAATACTCGCAGTGCTGGTGGGCCAGTTTACGAAGAACCTCACAAGGGTTACAGGCGCATGACGTTATTGGGTAAACGATACAGGTCACACCGCGTGGCTTGGGCCATGCACCACGGAGACTGGCCGCCCGACCAGATTGACCACATCAATGGCGTTAGGAGCGACAACAGGATTAAGAACTTACGGGCGGTCTCTCAGGCAGAAAATTCTAAAAACGCAAAAATCCCTGCAAACAACATGTCGGGAGTTATTGGCGTTTGGTGGGATAAATTTAACTCCCGATGGGTGGCTAGTATAGAAGTAAACGGGAAAAAGATTGATCTTTGCCGCACAAAAGACTTTGACGAGGCTGTCGCTGCGCGAAAGAAAGCGGAGGCTGAGCATGGCTTCCACCCCAATCATGGAAGACCCCCACCCTTGCTAAAAAACACCGCCTACCATAAAATTTTAAAAAATTGCGAGGATTGAAAATGGCAGGCAAGGCGCTCCGAAAGCGGATACTGACAGACATATCGAACAGCGGCGGGGCCGACTGGCTATTTGATCAAGTGGCGAGCGGCATCACTGTCGCGGAGATCGCGAGACAGTACGGGTGTACTCGCAGCTACGTGAGCCGAGCGATCAACAGTGTGCCAGAGTACAAGGCGGCCCTTGAGGGCGCGCGTGAGGAGGCGGCTGACGCGCTGGTTGAGCAGGGCTTAGAGATGGTTGACAGCCTAGACGCCGACAGCAGCAGCAATGAGATTGCAGCGACGCGCGAGAAGGTGAACTTCCGCAAGTTCATGGCGGGTAGCATGAACCAGAACAAGTATGGCACACGGCCACAGAGCAACGTGACGATCAGCATTGGCGACATGCATCTGGATGCGCTGCGCAAGGTGAATACCGAGCTGGCGGCGATTGACGCGGATGACCGCGCGGTTGAGGCGACGTATGAGGATGTGACGGATGAGTAACCCCCTAGAAGAGTTTGTCCTAGAGTACCGCGATGACCCGGTTAAGTTCGTGCGTGAGGTGCTGGGCGCGACCCCGCTACCGTATCAGGCGGAGTTTTTGCAGGCTATTGCGGACGGCGAGCGCAAGATGAGCGTGCGCAGTGGCCACGGGACAGGTAAGTCCACGTCGGCGAGCTGGGCTATGCTGTGGTACGTGCTGCTGCGGTTTCCGAATAAGGTGGTGGTGACGGCCCCGACCTCTGGCCAGTTGTTTGACGCGCTGTTCGCTGAGCTGAAGCGGTGGATCAACGAGCTGCCTGACCAGTTGAAGCCTATGCTGACGGTTAAGTCTGACAGGGTTGAGCTAGCGGCTGCGCCGTCTGAGGCGTTCATCTCGGCCAGAACGAGCCGAGCGGAGACGCCAGAGGCCTTGGCGGGTGTTCACAGTGAGAACGTGCTGCTGGTGGTGGACGAGGCGTCGGGTGTGCCTGAGAAGGTGTTCGAGGCGGCTGCGGGTAGTATGTCGGGGCACGCGGCCACGACGATCCTGCTCTCAAACCCTACGAGGTCAAGCGGGACGTTCTTCGAGAGCCAGACCCGGCTGTCGGGCACTTATTGGACGCGGCGTTGGAGCTGCGTTGACAGCCCGCTTGTCTCGGATGAGTTTGTTGACGAGATGCGGCTGCGGTACGGCGAGGAGAGCAACGCCTTCCGTATCCGCGTGCTTGGCGAGTTCCCACTGGCTGACGACGACACGATCATACCGTTCCATCTTGTGGAAGCGGCTACGCAGCGTGACATTGAGCTAGACGAGGACGCCCAGACGGTTTGGGGGCTAGACGTAGCGCGGTTTGGCTCGGACAAGACGGTACTGGCTAAGCGGCAGGGTAACGTGATCACTGAGGTCAACGGCTGGCAGGGGCTAGACCTGATGCAGACGGTGGGGCGGGTTAAGGCTGAGTACGACGGCCTACCGAGCCACCTACGCCCGCGTGAGATCATGGTTGACGTGATTGGTATGGGCGGTGGGGTGGTTGACCGCCTGCGCGAGCTTAACGTCCCGGTGCGCGGCATTAACGTGGCGGAAAGTCCGAGCATGGGCGACACGTACACGAACTTGCGGGCTGAGTTGTGGTTCAAAATGCGGGGGTGGCTAGAGCAGCGCGGGGCCAAACTGCCCAAAAACGAGCAGCTTATTGCGGAATTGACGTCAATCAGGTATAGTTTCGCCAGTAGCGGCAAGATGAAGGCGGAGGGTAAAGACGACATGCGCAAGCGCGGACTGTCCTCCCCAGACTACGCAGACGCGGTGTGTCTGACCCTCGCCTCGGATGCCGCTACTGCACTCGGCGGTAAGGCCTCAACGTGGGGCAAGCCGCTACGACGGAACTTGAAGGGAGTAGCCTGATGGCTGAGAAACGATTTTTGGATTTTCTGGACCGCATTGACGGCGGTGGCATGGGCCAGTCGGGCGACACGTTCGAGGGCGGTGGCCTGCTGTCTATGTTGGGCAACGTCTTCGCCTCTCCCTACGGCTCGCGAGACCCAGAGCGCCGCGCGCGACGCGATGCGTTCTACGCTGGTCAGATAGGCGGCGAGCCTATGGACGCGAGCGGCTTTAACTCAGCGTCCGTGCGCACAGCGAGCGAGCTGGCTCCTACGCCACCAACGACCTACGAGCGCGAAAGGCTTAACCCACCTACGGCGTTCACACCTGTGTCCCCAGCGCGCGACCCCTATGACATGCAAGAAAACCGCTACGGCCCACAAGCGGGTGCTTCGTTGCCGCCAGCGCTGGAAGCTAGCTACACAGGCAGGCCTGATAATCCAAAACTGAACGATTTTAATCAGGCCATGAGTACAGTCCCTGCAATGTTAATTGGGACAGAGGTTGCTGAGATGTATCGTAATTTTGTTTTGTCTGGTGGGGCAATGCCCTTCAATGCCTTTATGCAACAGCAATATCAGGCAATACAGTAACGCAAGTTGAGGAAACAATTCAATGAAGTTCACACCGATCAAAGGTTGCCCGACCCCCGCAGCGTGCAAGCGCGAGGGTAAGTGCCTTGGCAAGAAGCACTCTAAGTGATGTGGACCGCGTTGCTCTTATTGTGCAGCGTGGACGGCAGTTGTTTTGCGTTCGGCGGACCTGCTCTGCCTAACGAGCGGCAATGCACAATGTCGATCCCCACTGGAGTAGAGTACGCGAGCCAAACGTTTCCCCAGCTTCGCGTAGTCTCTTATCAATGCGTTCAGTGGGGTGAAGGAGTTTAAATGTCTAGAGGATTATACAGCAACATCGCCGCTAAGAAGAAGCGCATCGCCGCTGGCTCTGGCGAGAAGATGCGCAAGCCCGGCACTAGGGGCGCGCCCACTGCCAAGGCGTTCAAAGCAGCGGCCAAGACAGCAAAGAGGAAGAAATAGTGGATAACCTCTTGACGTTTGACAAGCTTATGCAGGCGGTTGCTATGCGGGAGAGCAGCCAGAACCCCAACGCGGTTTCTAGCGGCGGCGCGGTAGGTTTGTTGGGTATTATGCCGGGGGACGCTATGGCGGGAATGAGAAACAACGTACCCACAGTTTTCGAAGCTGCGGAGCAGTTAGGGTTTCAACCTGCGACGCGAGACAAACAAGCGGCTATAAGCCTGCTAAAAGACCCTGCGATCAACAGTATGATTGGCGAAGCTTACATGAAGGAGCTACTAAACAAGTACGGTGGCGACACCGAGGCTGTACTCACTTCGTACAACGCTGGCCCCGGTAAGTTCGACCGCGTCGGGTCGGCGGCTGGAATGGACATCGAAGAGCAGCGCGAGTACGCCAAGATGGTCAGTGAAGATTACAAAAACATGTTCGGCTCGCACCTTCCAAACAATCTCGGTGTTCTTTATTCTCCGCGCCCTCAGCCGCGCCCCGTGGGGTTATTGGACTAATGGCCCGCACCAAAGCAGAAAAGATCGCAGCAGCGAAGAAGCGCCACGGGTTTACTGCCGTCAATAAACCTCGTCGCGGTGGCCCTAAGAAGTTTGAGGTCTTGGCTGTCGAGGGCGATACGGTCAAGAAGGTGAACTTCGGCGATCCAAACATGTCGATCAAGAAAGATCAGGCAAAGCGAAAGTCTTCGTATTGCGCGCGTTCTGGTGGTATAAAGGGTAAATCATCGAAACTGTCGGCCAACTACTGGTCCAGAAAAGCGTGGGACTGTTAAATGGCGATCACAACATACGCAGAGCTAAAAACGGCGATTGCCGACTTCCTCAACAGGGACGACCTGACGGCGGTGATCCCGACGTTTATCTCGCTGGCCGAGGCGCAGATCGCGCGCGACGTGCGACACTGGAAGCAGGAGAAGCGCGTCACGACGTCTGTCGATGAGCGATACGAGAACCTGCCCAATGACTGGCTGGAGATCAAGCTAGTCGCGCTGACGACTGGCAAGATGCTCCAGACGATCTCGGCGTCAGAGATGGCGCAGCGCCGGGAGGGGTCTAACGCATCGGCTGAGCCTCGCTACATCCGCATGACGGCAGATCAGATTGAGTTCTACCCGACACCCAGCGCGGCGACTGACATCTCCATGCTGTACTACGCGCGCATCCCAGCGCTAAGTGACACTGACACAACCAACTGGCTGCTGACCGACGCGCCTGACGTGCTGCTGTACGGTGCGTTAGTTCACTCCGCGCCCTACCTCACTGATGACGCCCGCGCGTCCATCTGGGGTGCCTTGTACCAAGCGGGCGTTGAGAAGCTCAACTTGGAAAGCCAGAAGGGCCAGACCGCAGGGCCGCTACGCATGGGAGTGCCTCGCTGATGGCAACGACAAGCTGGAGCCAGTCTGCGGGCATGACGTCAGACACGGACGCAGATAACGTCACCGACGATCTGACGCCCACAGACACAAGCTACACGCAGCGCTCTGGCATGGTTAGCGACACCGACGTCGACAACGTCGAGGACTTCGCGGAGCAGGCCGAGGCGTCCAAGGACGCAGCCGCAGCCAGCGCCGCAGCGGCAGCTCTCTCTGAGACAGCCGCAGAGACGGCAGAGGCCAACGCTGAGGCGGCGGAGTCCAACGTCGCAGCGTCAGCAGCGACAGCCACGACCAAGGCGTCTGAGGCGTCCACAAGCGCGGCGACAGCGACCACCAAGGCGTCCGAGGCGTCCACCAGCGCCGCTAACGCGGCCACGTCAGCCACAGCCGCTCAGACAGCCCAGACAGCGTCCGAGACGGCGCAG